>Ga0137410_10001451_pt1 | contig 16293 bp, 30 predicted proteins | sample CZODoug1_16funga_FD_108878 | JGI IMG/M metagenome (GOLD analysis project Ga0137410, IMG submission 108878) | Vadose zone soil fungal communities from Angelo Coast Range Reserve, California, USA - CZODoug1_16fungal (Illumina Assembly) | ecosystem: Environmental > Terrestrial > Soil > Vadose zone... | reverse complement strand
CCGTCGTGTGCGGCGCAGCTTCGTGTCGTGCTCGCGGAAAGGGGAGAGACGGCCATGGCTCGCGCGATTGGTGATGTGCTCTGCGAGACGTGTAGGGCGCGTGTGCCGGGCTACGTGCCTGGGAAGCGACTAGTCACGTATCTCAAGGGGGCCTCGTGAGTGTCGGTCCGCTTTTTATCGTGGGCATGTTGCTCGCTCCGAAGCGCGCCGCGGGCCAAGAACTTCTCCCAACCGGCGAGGGCGCCTTGCTCGTGCTCGGCGCCATCTTTCTTCTCTCCGAGGTCGCGCACCGAAAGATAAAGCGATGAGTGGCGAGCCGCTAGCGAAGCTTTTCGCGACGACGTTCATGTATTCGCAGTGCAAGCTCACGGGCCCGGTGGCGTGGCCTACGTGGCTGAAGCTCGCGCTCGCCCGCTTGGATGCGAGCGTATGGCCGGGGCTTCGTACGCTTGGTCAGCTTAGCCGCGTCTGCGAGTACGACCTCCACGTCGACGGCTCGACGTACATTACGCGGGCGCGCAGTGTCGCCGCGGGTCACTTCCTTCGCTCGGCGCACGACGTGTGGCTGACGGTCGACGACGACGTGTTCGTGCAAGACAGTGTGCTTCGCGACGTCATCCTCGCGTGCCGCGCGATGCGAGGGGGCATCGCCTTGCCGTACATGAATCGCGACGGGCACTCGATGACCTTTCGCAAGGTGAGTGGTCCTACGCAGCCGCTCGACCCGTCGGACACGACGCGCCTTCTTGTTCGCGTCGTCGACCGCGTGGGCTTCGGGTGCGTCGCGCTTCACCGTGACCTCGTGGAGGCGCTCGCGAGGGACGCCCCGAAGTTTCGGGAGAAGGCGCTCGTGGGGGAGGTCGACTGCCCCGCGCTCTTTCTCGAGGGGGCGCAAGACGGCGAATGGGTGGGCGAGGACTTCTACTTTTCGGCGCTTGCGGAGCGCGCGGGCCGTCCGCTGCATGTCCTCCTAAACGCCCCCTGCGAGCACGCCGGCATCGCAGCCATGCTCGACAGTGACGGGCAGATTCGCGTGCGTGACCCTGAGCATGCGCGCATTCTCGACATGTCGTTGCGGGCGAAAGAGGCCCTCGTTTCCCAGGATGGACAACCGGAAAAAAGTCAAGGAGGCTAGTTCCCATGGCCAAAAAGAAGTCGCACTCGCTGTCGCTTCGCCCGAACGCGAGACCCATCATCATCCGTACGCCCGCACCCATCGTGAAGGTGCACAAGAAGAGGCACTCGCGCCGCGGGGGTGGAGGCTTCGGAGGCAGCGCGCGCGGTCTCATGAGCAAAGAAAGGATGGGAATTATCGCGGGCGCGTTCGTCGTGGGCCTGCTCGAAAAGCAAGGCATCATGGCCAGCCTTCCGACGCTCCCGCTCATTGGTCGCACGGGCACCATCGGGGTCGGCGCGTACCTTCTTAGCGATGGCGGCAAGAACCGTCTCGCCGACGAAGTGTGCACCGCCGCGCTGGTGCTCGCGGCGCACGAGCTGTCTTCGACGGGGCACGTCGTCGGCGGCGAGGGCGACCCCGGCGAAGTCGGCTACGTCGCGGGTTGGTAGGTAAGGCGAGCGACTGCTCGCGCGTCACGACATGCAGCACGGCCCCTCGGGGCCCTCCACGAGATGAAGGAGTCCCTCCCATGAAACTCAGTCTTTGGCGCTCTCCGCGGGTCGCGGTGGGCATGCAGCAGCAGCAAGCTGGCTATCCTCGAGTCGTCGGTTACTACCCGGGCACGGGCGTCTACGGCGGCTATGTGGCCGGCGTTGACCCTTCGGGCGGTCCCGTGATGGCCGCTGTGCATCCTCAGATGCACGCGATGCTGTCGCACTCGCCGCCGGTGCACCCGCTCGCGGTGCATCCTCCGCCCCACCCGGCGGTGCATTCGCCTCCGTGGCGTCCGATGATGGCGCCAGGCTCCCCTCCGCTCGGCGAGGGCCATGTGCCCATGCCGCTCAACCCAGAGACCTTCGGGGGAACGTGGGGCAATACGACCGGAGGCGGTGCGCCCGTGGGCACCACGATTACGTTCTCCGCGCGACCGCAGAAGCCCTTCAAGTGCTCGCGTCTGCTCATTCGTCCGACCAAGTCCGGTCCCACGGCCATCGGTAACCTGGTTGGGCAGATGTTCATCGGGACCGACTTGCAGCAAGGCGAGGTCGGTAACCTCGACCTCGAGTCACTCGGCGCAGCCAACGCGTTCGATACGTGGGTGTCCTTCAAGCAGTGCGAGCCCGGCGTGTGGATGCGCGTGCTCGCGACGTTGACGGCCTTCCCGACCACGACGGACTTCGAGACGTACACGGTGACGGCCATCGGCCATTACCTGCACTAGGCTCCGCGCGCCCCGCGGGATTGCCCTGTCTCGTGGGGCGCTTCTCCTTTTGAGAGAGGAGGGGCCCCATGCGCGTCCGTGTAGCGGTTCCGGAAGAGCACGTGAGTCCGGACGTCATTGACCCGGTTCTCGAGGCGGTGACGCGCCTCAACGAGCACATGATTACGTCCGGCCAGACTCCGACCTCGCATGAGCTCATTCGCTCGGGCGCCGTCTGGCGTCCGGAGCCGATGGGCGATGAGCACTTCGACCACGGGGGCACCATCGCGGCGCGCGGGTGGGGCGACTGCGACGACTGGGCGCCGCTGCACGCCGCGACGCTCCGCACGTCCGGCGAGGACCCGGGCGCGACGGCGCGCGTCATCCCCAGCGGCCCGAACACCTTTCACGCCATCGTGCAGCGCACCGACGGAAGCATCGACGATCCGAGCGAAGCCGCCGGCATGCGTGCGATGCACAAGCAGGTCATTGGAGGCGGCGAGGCCATCGAAGTCTACGCGTGCGACCCGCACGACGGACGCGTCTACCAGGGGAGCCTCCTTCCGACCGTGGGGCCTCTGTCTGTGCATTGCGGCCCGCAGCTCAGTGTGCGCGGCTGCCACGTCATCGGCCAAGGCGACCTGTGGCAAGGGCGCGTGGACATGCCCTTGTGCGGCTCGCCGCTCGTGGGTGTGAGCGGACACCATCGCAGGCGTCACCATCGCAGGCGCGTGCACGGCGCGCTTCCGTACGCGATGAGCGTCACGCACTTGGCGGGCACGCCGGCCGAAGCGCTTTCGGGGGCACTCTGCGGCGCCGTGCTCGCCGCCGACGCCGCGGAGCTGGCGACGGCGCTCGACCGCTACAAGCTTCTTGCGGTGCAAAGTGCGATGGCCGGCATGGGCTCTGAGGACGTCCGCAACGCGCTCTATGCGAGCTTGCAGATAGACTTCGAGAACAATCACCCGGGCGTCGCCGCGCTCCTCGAGGAGCTCGGCGCTCCCGTGCTCGGCGACTTCCTCTCCGACGTCTGGACCCTGGCGAGCTCGATTGTGCTCGCCATCGGCAGTGTGATGCGGACCGTGGTGGGCGGGTCCTTTCTCTCCGACGCGTTCGATACCATTGCGACACCCGTGATGGCCATCTACAACGCCATCCCTGCGCCCATCAAAGCCGTGCTCGCGCCCGCGACGCTGGTGACGGAGTACGCGTACGCGCACCCGGACCAAATTCCGATGTTCGGGGCGCTCGCGAGCAAAGCGAAGGACGTCTTTACGAGCGCGACCTCCAAGGGCGCTTCGACCGCGACGGCTACGGCGCAAGCGATGGCGGCCGTGCACCCGACGACGGTGCCCGCGACGCACGCGCCCGCCGCGCATGTGCTGACGATGCACCTTGGCCCGGCTCCGAAGCCTCCTCCCAAGCCGGCGGTGAAGGTTCTCCCGGTAAGGCCGCAGCTCAAGCCCTTGGCTCCTGCGCCGCACGCGGCGATGCCCGTCTCGCCCGCGGTCGCGCCTCACCCGGTGGCGGCGCCCGCGCCCGCGCTCGTTCTTCCTCCCCCTCGCGCGCTGTCGCCCGCGCCGGTGCACTTGCCGGGCATTCCGCCGGGCGCGACGCACTGGCACTGCGCACCTCTCCCCGATGGCCACTGGGCGTGTAACTGGCAATGAACGGAGGCACCGTGTTTGACTTGAGGTCCTGGCTTCGTCGACTCCCTCGACCGGCGAGCCTTCGCATCCACACGGGCGACGGCGAGGAGCGCATCATTGACCTCGGCGACAAGCGCTTTCGCTGGAACGCGTGCGAGGAGACCGTGCGCGCCGCGGGCGCGGTCAAGGTCGAAGCGCTCGACAAGGACGGCAAGATTCTGCGCGCGACGCGTCTGTCGGAGGACGACGCCTCATCGGGCAACGATGAAGAGGCGCAAGAGAAGTACTCCGCGAAGATTCTGGCCGGCGAGCGTCGCGAGATGGCCGCGATGTTCGACCGCTACGGACACGGCATCAAAGAGGCGTACCTCGCCGGCTCGACGGCCGCGAGCGCGAGCCAAGACAAGCTCGTGGACCTGGTCGAGGTCCTGACGCAGCATCTTTCGCTCGCCATCACGAACCTGCATAACGTCTCGGTCAACCTCGCCAACATCGTCCAGGAAGCGGCGCAGGGCGACGGCGGCGGTCGAGGCGACTCGAACGGTGCGCTGCTCGGTGCGGTCTTGACCAAAGCGCTCGGCGGCGCCGTGCAAGCGGAGCCTTCGGGCAAGGCGAAGCGACCATGAGCACCGGCGTCATCGAGCTTCTCGCGATGCTCGGCCTTCTCTCGGAGAAGGAGCGCGGGGGAGGAGGCGAGCCGGGTCCTCCGGGCCCTCCGGGTCCTCCGGCTCCGTACATGGCGCCCGGCGAGCTGCCTGCGCTCCCGGGCGACCTGCCTCCTCCTCCTGTCCCGGGTGCTGGGCCTCCGGCCATGCCGGTGCCCGTCGGACCCCTCGCGCCTCCGGGCGCGCTCCCTCCCATGCCTCCGTGGCCGACAACGCCCGTCCCTGCGGGTCTCCCTTCCTTCCCCGGACCCGGGTGGATACCCGACATGCCAGTGACCTCGGCGGTCGCGGCGCGTGCCGCGTACTGGAACCCCTCGCTTTGGAACTACCCGACCAAGACCATTCGTAAGCCCTTCGTCCAAGAGCTTCTCGGGGGCCAGTGGGTGACCTTCGCGGCCGCGTGGCATCCGGGGAGCGCCGGTCCTCACACGTACATGGCCACCGAAGCATGGCGCTTGAAAGCTGCGCCTCCCATCGCTCCGCCGTCTCCGGGGCCCGTCGCTCCGTCGGGGCAGCCGTGGCCGGTCGTTCCGTCGCCGACGTCGCGCCCTGCGCCCGTCGGAGCCGAGCCGCGTCCGGGCGCGTGGCAGACCGACCCGACGTTTATTCATCGCTACCAGGCGGCGCTTTCGTACATCGCGACGATGTTCGGGCTTCCCAAGTGGAACCCGGGGGCGCTCGATGGCAAGTTCGGCCCGAACACCTCCAACGCGGTCAAGGCATTCCAATCCGACCAACGCCTCTCGCCCGTTGATGGCAAGGTGGGCAACGTCACGGCCGCAGCTATCGACAAGGCGATGGGGTACGGCGCGGGCTCTGGAATGCCGAGCATCATGCCGCCCGACGCGCCTGTTGCGCCTCCGGGCGCTCCGCATGCCGGTGCTCCTGCGCCCGTCTCGCCGTACCCGGCGGCGGGCGCGTACAAGACCAACGCGCCGTACATCAAGCGCTACCAAACCGCGCTCACGTGGCTGGCGCAGCTCGGGCATCCCACGTGGGACCCGGGCGGCGTCGACGGCAAGTTCGGCCCGAACACCTCGAACGCGGTCAAGGCGTTTCAGCGCGACATGAGCCTTGCGCCCGTCGACGGCTTTGCCGGCGCGGCGACGGCCGCCGCGCTCGACCACGCGATGGCCCTTCAGCAGGCGGCGGCATGAGCGACATCGATACGCTTCGCTGGGGCGATACGCAGACGCTTCGCTTCACCGAAGCGGGCGCGGGTCCCGCGTCGCTCGTGGGCCCAGCCGAGACGAAGCAACTCGTCCACGCGCACTGGCCTCGGCCGCTGACGTGGAAACTGATGTTGGTCATCCAGCCGCAGGTGCCCGCCAACGAGACCGCGAACTTTGCCGCGTCGTTCTTGGTGACGTTGGGCGTTGGCGCGGGCATGGTGCAGATACCGCTTGGCGCCACGCTCTTCACTCTCGCCGGAGGCTACCAACCGGTGACGCTCTTCTTTGAGCTCCCCGCGCAGGACGTGCAGGTGTTCGCGACGGTCGACGTCTCGCTCGCGGTCTCCACGCAAGGCATGAGTTTTCTCTTCGGCGCGTACATCGCGCCGCTCACGGAGCCGGCGGGCTACACCGAGATTCGCGATACGATGCTTCGCGTGCTCGACCGCGAGCGTCCTCCGACGGACTCCGACTCGCAAGGCATGCCGCACTGGATGCCGCCGGGTTTCGACGATGGCGAGCTTCGCTACCGGGGAGGTCGCTAGATGGGACGCAAGCTTCTGAGCGTGCTGACGCCCGACAGTCTGTCGCTGTCTCTGAGCGACGGCGGCAACGTCCCGTCGCAGCCTATCGATGAGAATACGCTCGTGCTGTCCCCCGCGGACCTCGTCGCCCTCGGCGCGCGGCCCGTGTTCGTGTTCCGGCCGGGAGGCGTGCCCGCGGGCAACGTCTACACCGACTGGCCGACGATGATGGCCGACGTTGTCGTCCAGCAAGGCCCGAAGTGGATTGAGATTGATAGCTCGATTGCGCCCGCGCTCGTTCCTGCGGGCGTCTGGAACATCGCCGACTGCACGTTTTCGACCTCTCCCAACGTGACCGCGCCGGGCCCTCCCCCGGGTTTCGGGACGGGTCTTCTGACGTGGAGCAATGGCGCGACGGCCACGGGAAACCTCCTGGCCTTGCGCAACATCAAGTTCGCGAGCGCATCGGCCGCGCCGGTGCTGACGTCCGCATCGCTCGTCACCTACGTCGACCTCTACAACTCCTTGGTCGTGAGCAACGTGGGTGCGGCGCCGTTCTTCTCGTTCACGGCCAACTTCCCCTTGATGACGCTTTTCAATTCCAACTTGGGTGACGGCGTCCGCAACGTCGTGACGACGGCCGTGACCCTGGCGCTTCGCCTTTATGAAAATTCGGGCGTGGCGGCGCACGCTCTTGCGGGCGTAGGCGCTTTCTCGTCGCTTCAGGACGACACGAGCACAACGAATCCTACGCAGGATAACGGGGGTACGCAGACCATCCAGCTTTTGTCCGCGGCATCACGGATGTCGTTCACGGCGGGCGTCGGGGGCAACTGGCAGCCCGTTCCGGCGACCGTCAACGTCGCGCTCGACCAGCTCGCTGCGCCCAACGTGCTCGCTGAGGTCAACGCCGCTCCCATCGGGGCCGCGGGGACTATCACGTACACGTCGGTCGCGACCATCGCGAAGAAAAAAAGCGGCAAGGTCCGAGTCTCGATATCTATCTCCGTGACCTCGAGTGGTATCGCGGGCCTCGACTTTCGCATGTACCGAGACACGGTGAGCGGTCCCAATCAGCTCCCGCCGCATGGGTTCGAGTCGAACTCGGTTGCGCTGGCCGGTCGCTTCACGTGCACGCTCGCTTGGGTCGACACGCTGCCCGACACGGCGGCGCACGTGTACGTCATGCAAGTCATCGCGGACGCGGGCACCGTGGCCCTCGCGAACGGAGACTGCGCGGTCGTGGCCAACGAGCTTTAGGGGGTTCCAATCGATGTCGCCTACGTTCGTGTTTCGTCCGGGTGGAGTCGCGGCGGGCAACGTCTACACCGACTGGGCAGCGATGATGGTCGACGTCGTCGCCGAGCCGGGGCCGAAGTGGATTGAGGTCGACAACTCGCTCGCTCCCGCGAACGTGCCTGCGGGCGCGTGGAACGTCGCGGACTGCACGTTTGTCGCCTCGCCCAACGTCGCGCCGGGTCCTCCTCCCGGATACGGCACCTGTCTTCTGACGTGGCTCGATGGCGCGACCATCCTCGGAGACAACGTTCGCATTCAAAACGTGAAGTTTGCGAACGCCGGTGCGACCGTCTGGACGGCGGGCGCGCTGGTCACCTACGTCGAGCTCTGGAATGCCTTTGTTGTGAGTCTCGCGGGCGCGGCCCCGTTCTTCTCGTTCGTGGCCACGTTTCCCCTCTTGATTCTCTACAACTCCGCGCTTGGCGACGGCACGCACAACGTCGCGACCATCACCGCCGGAGTCACTCTTGCGTTTCGTTTGCACGCGAATTCCAACGTGCAAGCGCATGCGCTTGCAGGGGCCGGAAGCTTCGCCGCGTTTCAGGACGCGTCGGGCCTGTTCAACCCGACGCAGGACAATACCGGCACGCATGCCGCGCTCTTGCTCGACGACGCGCGACGCGTTTCCTCGAGTCCCGCGGTCCCTGCCCACTGGAGTCCGGTTCCCACGACGACGCAAGGAGCGCTCGACCAGCTCGCGGCTAGACTGACTGCGGCAGGTTTCTGAAAGCCAAGGAGCCACTCATGAGCGACGAATGCAAGCACAAGCGCGTGGAGTCGGTGGGTCTGGCGGACCGGTGCCTCGACTGCGGCCTTTGGATTGAAACCGAGCGCGCGAAAAAGCCTTACGCGCCCCCAACCTTGACCGAGCTCGGGACCGTCGGAGAGCTGACGCGCGGAGCCGGGGGCTCGCTCGTGGATGGCTCGCTCGGCAATACCAAGGACCCTGCGGGCTGAGGGGCGTGCGTCTGTCTCCGGAGATGCTTCTGCTCGGCGCGGCGGCGCTTCTCTTCGGGTCGCCGCGTCGCGGGTCGAGCGCTCCGCACGCGGGCTTCTTGACGCTCGACGGGCTTCGCGCGCTCGCGGGCGAAGCAGGCTTCTCGGACGTGGACACGGCGGCCGCGGTCGCGATGGCGGAGTCCGGGGGCAACGCCTCGGCCGTGGGTGATGGGGGGCAGAGCTTCGGCCTGTGGCAGATTCACGTACCGAGTCACCCGGAGGTGGACCGCTCGCGCCTCTTAGACGCGCGCTACAATGCAGCGCAGGCGCTTCGCATCTCTCAGCACGGGTCGAGCTGGGCGCCGTGGACGACGTACCGCAACGGCGCGTACCGCGCCTTCATGCCGCAGGGGGTGTCATGACGATTGGCATCGCACGCATGGTCGAGCCGTTCACGTTTGGCGCGGACGCCCTCGAGCCCTTCACCGACGACGCGCTGTCGGCCGTCGCGGAGCTCGGCTGCAGGTGGGTGGGGCAGTACTTGGAAAACCTCACCGCCAAGACACGCGACCGCATCTTTTCGCGTGGCATGGGTCTCAAGCTCATCACCGAAGCGCGCGTCTCCGCGCTATCGGCCGACGTCGGCCGACTCTCCGCGGACCTGGAGGTGCGGCGCTTGCGCGCCCTCGAGTGCCCGACGCGCGTGCACATCACGATTGACCTCGAGTCCGCGCACGGTCGCCCCCTCGAGGTCGAGGAGTACGTCGACACGTTCGCGCGTGGGTTTAGCGATGCGTCTTTCGAGGCTGAGCTTTACGTGGGCTCGGGTCAACCGCTCGACGCGCGCGAGCTCTGGGCGCTCTTGCCGGACCGCTACTGGCGTTCAAGCTCGCTCGTGCCCGAACCCTCGTGCGGCTACTCGACCCTCCAACTTTGGCCGAACAATTGGGAGCTTTCGAAAGCAGGCGGTTTCAGAGTCGACATGAACGTCACGCAGGCGGACCGGCTCGGCCGCTTGCCAACCCTCTGGTGGCCCACATGAATCAATTGCTCTGGCCCGTGGTGCTCATGGTCTTGGGCGCGTTCACGTACGCCATCGCGTCTCCGAAGCTCTCGACCTTGGGTCTCGTGACCTACGGGTGCGGGTGCTTGGTCTTCGCGTACTCGCTCTCCGCGCACATGGTGCACTTCCCATGAACGTCTCCCCCTCGATGGCGCCGCTTCGCGGCATCACCTGGCCCATGGTCGCCTACGCGCTCGTGCGCGAGCTTCCGTCGTCGCTCACGGTCGCGGGCGGCGTCATCGTCGCGGTGGTGCTCATCAGCAAGCACCCGGAGTCGGCCGCCGAGCCCCTCATGGCAGCCATCGTGCCGGGCGTCGTCGCAGCGTTGCAACGCAGTCGTCCGGCCGAGTCGATTGACGTTTCGCGCGTGACGACTGGAGGCAGTTCCCCATGAGCATCGTTGCCATTCTGGGCGCCGTGGCCGGCATCCTGACCGCGGCGGGCGCGCTGGTCGTCGCGCTTCGACGCCGCAAACCGAAGGACTAAGCTCGGGGGCATGAAAAAGCCCGAACCCGAGCCTCCGAAGGTCAAGCGCCCGTACCACCCGCCGACGCTCACGTTTCTGGGGACCGTGAGCCAGCTAACGCGCGGAGCCGGGGGCAGCACGAGCGATTTCGACGGCTCGACGACCAAGATAAGTGGCATGTAGCTAGCCTTTGATTGACTTTGCGATCGCAGTGGCTATCCTTTGATGGCCTGGCTCGAGCCGGGCGAAAGGGAGCCATGGTCACGAAGAAAGTCGCCCAACGGCGCACCCGGACGGAGTCTATTTTCATTCGCGTCACCGACGCTGAGCACGACCTCATCGTGGCAGCCGGCCGAACGCAGCACTTGCCCCTGACGACATGGTGCCGGCAAGTCCTCCTGCGTGAGGCCACGGCGCGCGCGGCCGAGGGGCCCGCGGTCAAAAAGACTCGGGGGCCGTCGTGAGTCCGGCCCGTCGCCTCGCCAAAGCCACGCGCGACCACCGCGCGTGCCTGATGGGCCTTCTCGTCTGCGAGAAGCTCTACGCCCGCTTCAATGCGGACCAACCGACTATCGAAGAGCGCGAGCAAGAGATTCTCTCTCTGGAGGTTCGCTACGCCCGCTTCGACGCTGACCTCGAGGCTCGCTCCTCTCGCCGTTTCCCAAAGCAGGTGCCGCGATGACTCGCCACGAGCTCGGGGTCTTGCTCGTGCGCGTCGACTCCGCGCAGCTCGCGGTCAAGAACGCTTGGACCCGGTTCGACCAGGCGCGCGCGTCCGATGAGGGCGATAGCGTCCGGTTCGATAGGATTCTGTCGCCCGCGTTCGCGGCGCAGCGGCGTGCGTACGAAGACTTGGCCAGTGGCGTACGAGAGTTTCTCTCGACGGGTGGCAAGTGAGACGCTCCCTCGCGTGTCTCCTTCTGAGCGTGAGCGCCTGCGGCGGGGCCCCCTTCTCGCCCGACGTTGGCGCTGGCGCATCGTCTGGAGTTGCACCCGACTCTGGGTCGTTCCCTTCGACCGTGGACGCGCCTACCGAACCCGCCAGGGACGCCGCGAGCGTGCCTTCCTCCGACGCTGGGCCTGGGGCTGACGTCCTCGAGGGCGAGTCCAGCATAGGCAAGCCCGACGTCGACGCGCCGGCGAGCGACGCCGGCGAGGCCAGCATAGGCAAGCCTGACGCGTTCGTCGACGACGCAGCGGCCGACGCGTCGCGATGCCCCTACGCCGGCTGCTTGTGCGTCGCGGCCGCGCCTCCCGCGTGCCCGGCCGGGTTCCCCTACGTTCCGCGCACGCGTGACGCGTGCTGCAATTGGCCGCAGCCATGAACCCCAGCATTCGCTTCGGACAGGTGGAAGTGGACGGCACCTACGTGCTTCTCCACATCACGGTCGAGGTCCTCGGCTTCCAACACAAGACCATCGTTCGCTTTACCGAGGACCGAGCACACCAACTCGTCAAGCAGTTCCACGACGCTATCGCGAAGCTCGGGCGCACGCGGCTAGGTCCTGGTTGAGGTCATGAGCTTCATCTGCAAAGGCTGCGAGCGACAACGTGCCGGCTCCCCGGCGGAGGGTGACGAGTACTGCGACGAGTGCCGCGTCGGAGAGTTTCCCACCGTTCCCTCTCCGCCGATTCGCTTCACGATGGCCGCGCTCGACGTGCGTCGCGAGCTCTACTCGCGATGCGAAGTGACCGAGCCCGTCGACGGCAACGGCAAGCCCGTCTTCTTGTGCGTCTGTCGCCAGTGCTGGCGCATTGTCGCGCTTGTGCCTCGCATGGCGGAAGACATCGACGCTGCGCCCGTTCTTGAGCTCATCGCGCACGTGGACGCGTGCAAGGCCAGACCGGGCACGCCTCTCGTGAGCGACCCGTGAAGCACCGATGGTCGGGCTTCGGGTTCTGCGAGTGCGGCGCGCGACGCGTGGTCATCCAAGAGGAGTGCCGGCGCGCGTGCTTCGTGTCGGCCGACGGTCTCTGGCTCGGAAACACGGCGCCGCCTTGCACGAGAAAAAAACGAAGTCAAGCAAAGATGAAACAGCTCGCTTTACCGCTGGACACCAGCGCGAAAACGTGAACCGAAACCCCTACCATCCAACGAGGCACCCATCATGGCCAACGCCACCCCCACCAAGATTATCCAGCTCACTGCCGTCGCCGTCCCTGGCGACCGTCGCACCTTCGTCAACGTCTACGGCCTGGACGAGCAATCGCGCGTCTGGCAGTGGAAGGCGACCGAAGCGCACTGGGCTCCGTACAAGATTGCGAAGCGCGACACCTCGCCGCCGGAGGGGTTCTGATGGCTTCGGTGCGAGAAGAGGTCGAAGCCTTGTTTGCTTTCCTCAGTCCAGCGGAAGTTTCGATGCAACGTGCATCAGAAGAGGCGACCAGAAACCTGGACGCCATGTCTGTCCCGCTGCAAGTCGCTGCGGTGCATCTCAGGATGGCCCGCAGTGCTCTCGGCGAGTGCCTCCGGCTCGCCGCTTCGCCGCATGCGTGCGGGCAGGTGGAATGCCTGAACGTCGCCGCGCACACGATGCTATGGCCGGGTCGCCCTCCCCAGTTCATTTGCGCGGAGCACAAGCAGAAGGCCGAACAGGTGGCCGAGGCGATGGGCTTCACGCTGCACTTCGAGGAGGTTGAGTAATGCCCTACATCTGCAAGTGCTGCGGCACGCACCAGCCGGGGCAGTCCGACGGTTGGTGCGGTCTTCCCACGTGCCGAGCGGCCGCGGCGCTCGCGTTCGACGCGCGCTCGCCCGTGTCCGCGCCCGAGCCTGCACCGTCGCTCGCTGCGCCTCTGCCCGAACCCACGCTGACCAACGCGGAGCTCCTCGCCCTCATCCCTGACGGCGGGCGCTACGAAGTGCGCTGCGTCGACGAAGAACGCGTCTGCCTGCTCCTGCTCTCCGCGGGCGACAGCCTCACGGCGGCGAAGCTGACGAGCGCGCAGGCGGTCCACCTGAGCGGGATACTGTTCGATGCGGCGGTGCGTCTCGAGCCGACGCTCGCATCGCGAAGCGCGGGCGCTGCGCGAGCAGCGAAGTGCTTGCATCGAGGCACCCTGCTCCCGGCTCCCGACGGCGCGGTCTGCACGGTGTGCGGGCTCCACTTCCCTGGCTTCACTCCAGGGGCTGGGGGCGGCGAAGCCCCCAGGTAGGCGCGTGTGCGTAGCTGTCGCTTGGCAGGCGGCATGCCGCGCCCATGAGGCTGCCTCGGAGGGCCCCCCGTCCCCTCCACAGCCCTCCCGGTTTCCGGCCGGCGGCCACCCCCGGCCGGTGCGTCGTGCCCCTTGGAAGAACACAGGCAGTGTTACCGCGGACGCGAGAAAGGAGGCCAACGTGGCAGGGCCAAGCCGAGGGCATGGCTTCGATATCTTTGAGTATTGGACGGTGGCGCCGCCGGAGAGGTCGCCGCGGCTGGAGTACTGGCTCAACCGGGTGGAGTACGGCTGGCGGCGCAACCGTCGAATCCGGGCGATGGGGGCGTCCGAGTCCGCGCGCTTTTTCGGCGTGTACATGTGGGAGTGGCTAAACGTGCTCTGGCCGGCGATGGTCCGAAGGGGTCAGCGATGATGAAGACAGCTCTGTGTGAAGCGTGCGAGAAGATAGAAGAAACGGAAGCCGAGGACTCGGCCGAGGGGCCGCTGCCCATCGGGTGGTACAGCCTCTACGTCGAGAAGGGCCGGGACGCGGAGGTGCTCGAGTCGTCGACGGGCACGGTGTGCTCGCCCGAGTGCGCGGCGAGCTGGCTCCGTACGTTCGACTAAGCGACCCCGCGAATACGCGGGACTGAACGCGCGCCCCCCTTGAGTTTCGCTGTATCCGCAAGGCGCGAAACCGCATAAAAAAAGGCTCGTGGACGGTTCAGGTCAACGAGCCTTCGTAGGGCTGCACCCGGGGGGGGATGGTGCCTACAGGCGCTCAAGCTAGCGTCGAGCCCCCCGCGAGGCAAGGGGCTTACGCGCTGCGCTCGCAGACGCGCTGGTTGGCCCCTTCTCAGCGCGAGAGGGGCTGCGGCTCGCTTTGCGTCGAGCACGTGGACCAAGAGCCCGCCATTCAGCTCAAACGCGTGGACGGGGCGCCTAGGGCCCGCTGGCTGGGTCTCATGACCTGCGGTCACATCTGGACGTGTCCCGTCTGCTCGCAGAACCTCCGAGCGAAGCGCGCGGAGCGCATCGCGGCCGCGGTGCGCGGCATGGGCGGGCGCTGGCAAATGTTGACGATCACGCTTCGCCATCGCGAGGGGATGCCGCTGCATACGTTGATGGTCGGCCTGATGTCGGCCTGGCGTCGCACGCGTCAGGGCGGACGCATTCAACGTCTCTGGTCCGACGCGGTCACCGGAAGCGCGCGCGCCGTCGAGGTGACGCACGGCGAAAACGGCTGGCACCCGCACGTCCACGTTTTGCTTCGTACGAGTGAGTGGACCGACGACGATAAGGACGCCTTGCTCGTGCGCTGGCAGACGGCGGTTCGTCGCGAGCTCGGGGGCGCGTGCACGCCCAGCGACGAACGCGCACTGACGTGGTCGGACCCTTTCGACGCGGCCGACGCGGGGCAGAGGGAGTTCTACCTCGCAAAGCTCGGACTCGAGATGTCCGGTATCGGAAAAAAGTCGCGCGGAGCGAGCGCTTCGCGCTCGCATTGGGACGTCGCGCGCGACGCGGCCGAGGGAGACTCGCGGAGCGTGTGGCTGTGGCGAGAGTTTCAAGCCGCGACCAAAGGCCGTCGCATGTTGGAGCTCGACGACAGAGCGAGCCTCGCTGCGAAAAAGCAACTGGAGAGCGAGGCCCCCGACCCGCGCGACGACGGCGAAGGAAAGACCACGCTCATTGAGGTGAAGCGCGACGACGTGCGCGCACTTCGACGTCTCGAGTTTCGACTCCCCGCCATCTTCGCCATCGTGCTTCAAGCGGCCGAGGACGAGGGGCCGGAGGGGGCACGCACGTGGATTCGGTATGCTCGGGACCACGCGCCGGTGCATCGGGCCCGAGTGCGCGACCCCGTGGCTCGTTTGGATACAGGGTAGGAGGACGACGGATGACCATGCCGCTTGACCAACTCGCGTCCGCGGACTTCGTGTGCGCGCTCGGCGACGAGGAGCTCGACCGCATCGCGGACTTGACCTTGCGCCTTCACCAGCGAAGCGCGCGGCGCGCGGGAGCACTCCTGCCGGACCATATGATGCGCACGTACGCGGAGCGAAGCGAAACGGAGCGCGACGGACTTCGCTCGGCGGTGAAGCACGTCGTGTGTTCCCTCGTTTTGTTGGATATCGTGCACGTTCCCCACTGAGAAACTTCTGGAGGACGGCCATGGCCACAGGCGACGACGTGCTGAAAAAAGTCGGAGACCTCATCAAGCTCTCGCAGTCCGATAACGAAGAGGAGGCGCGCACCGCCGCGATGCAAGCGACGCGCATGATGAAGGAGCATCATCTTGTGCTCGTGCCTCAGGCCGAGCTCGAACGCGTGCAGAAGGTCGTCGGCGACGTGCGTGCGCTCGCGAAAAAGTACGAGGGCGAGAGTCAGCAGAAGATGCTCATGGGGGCGCTTCTCGGTTTCGTGGCCGCGAAGAACGGACTCGTTTAGACTCGAGCTCGTGCCGACTCGGGGTCCGTCTGTCGGAGCGCTTCGCATCATCGTTCCCCAGGACGTCAAAGACGTCGCGGGCTACGTGGAGCGCGCGCTCTACTCGCTCGACAACGCGTCGTCGCACTGCCTGACTCTCTCTCTCGATACGCTCGGCGACTACAATACGTCGACCAACGCGATTCGCGCGTGGCTCCTCGCGGTCAAGGACGTTGACTGGCTGACCGACGACCTTTCGGGCTTGCACGCGCAGGGCGAGGCGCACGCCGCGACGCTGCGGACGTTCTACACGCGCTTCGCGGCCGAGGGCTGCGTCGTGCCCGGAGGCACGCCCGCGCCTCCGACGCGCCAGCCGTTTCTCTCGTCGGACAATCCCGCGCTTATCCCGCAGGGGTTCTTCGGCCAGAACTTGGAGTGGCTCGCTATCGCCTTTCTTGCGTGGAAGTACCTCGAGGCGCGACGATGATGGCGAAGGTGCCGCTCTGTCCGTCGTGTGCGGCGCAGCTTCGTGTCGTGCTCGCGGAAAGGGGAGAGACGGCCATGGCTCGCGCGATTGGTGATGTGCTCTGCGAGACGTGTAGGGCGCGTGTGCCGGGCTACGTGCCTGGG
>Ga0137410_10001444_pt1 | contig 16346 bp, 35 predicted proteins | sample CZODoug1_16funga_FD_108878 | JGI IMG/M metagenome (GOLD analysis project Ga0137410, IMG submission 108878) | Vadose zone soil fungal communities from Angelo Coast Range Reserve, California, USA - CZODoug1_16fungal (Illumina Assembly) | ecosystem: Environmental > Terrestrial > Soil > Vadose zone... | reverse complement strand
TGCTTGCCGCCCAGCGCGAGAAGCGCATCCATGATCGAGGGAATGCGACCGGCCTCATATTCGCCGATCATGGTCTTGATCCGCGAGGTCATCTCGGCGATCTCCTGCGCAAGCCCGGGATCGCGCGCTATCGCCTCGGCCGTCTCCGGGGGATACATGATCTGCATCTTGGTTCCCGCCTCTTCCATCTCTTTCGCAAATTCCTTGTTGCAGTCGGTCAACATGGCGATGACCGTCTTAAAAACTCCGGCGAGCACGCGGGGCTGGCTTTCCTGATCAAAGCCAAAAATGAAGCGGGTCAGGACCTGGATGAGCGTGCTGCCGATCAGGCGGTGATCCAGACCGAAATATTTGTCGACGATCTCCTGCCCAAGGGCGGCGCTTCTTTCGAGAATCTCTTCGTCTGTCATGCCGTTTCCCTCGTGCACTTGATTTCCCGGGTTTTCCCCCGGTGCATGCCATCCGCATCGGGCGGCAAATTGAGATCGCAGAAAACGCAGCCGCAGGAGGGAGTCACTTTTATGCCGGCGATGACCTCGAAGTCGCCGCGCACCGCGCGAAGCGCCTCATGGGCGCCCTGCAAAATGCGATGCCTCTTTCTTTGCCTCGGATTCTTATTGGCAATCATGATGACGTCTCCTCGCTTGCTTTCCTCTTCCCCGCGCATCGCGCAAGGCGCTTCTTATCCGCGCAGGGGATGCAGCGCTTCCGGCCGCCGCGCGTGATGCGAAAAGGCGTTCGGCAATTGATGCAGGCCCGCATTTTGCGGATCGGCTCGGCGATGATCCGGGGATGCCGCCAATGCTCCGCGATCGGCATTTATCCCCTCGGGAAAGCCGGGGTTGGCCCGAGCTTGACATAGAAATTCTGATCAAACTCTTTTTTCGAGGACTTCTGCGTTGTATCGATCGAGCGCAGCAGCGCCCCCTTCGGGAGTTCGTCGATCTTATCGATGATTTCAGGTATTTCCATCTTGATTCCTCAAAGCGATGCTAACGCTGACCCAAAAGGCGCAAAGGGACCAGAACAAAAGAGCGAACGGATCGGCAAGAAGGACGCGGACAAGGGCAATCGTCATTTCGGCCTCGGGCGGTAGTCGTGATCCCATTCGTCGATCAGGAATTTGATGCAGTCCCATTCCTTTTCCGAGATTTCGGATGCGCCGGACGGCTCGGTCCAGACGAACTTGGCTTCGGTCCAGCCCATCTTCTTGAGGAAGCGCTCGGGCCAATAATCCGAGACGGCATCGCTGAAGTAGCCCTTCATCTTCTCGCGCAATTCTTTCGATGCCTGCGGCATTAGCAGAACTCATAGCGCTTGCAGAAGCGGAGATATGGTCCATTAAACCAAAGGTTGTTGTCGTCCTTGTTGAGCCCGAGGAGAGATGCAAGCTCGTCATCAGTCGCGTCGAAGGCCGCCGCGATCAGAAGGGCGAGCGGGGTCGGCCCGAAAAGCTCATCATCCCACTCCGCATCAGCGCCGCGAAAAGGTTCGGCCAGTGTATCTAAAAGTCCTAGTGCCTTACTCGGCGATGGTTTATCCGGCCCGAGCGCCTGCATGACCGCCTTCGCGCCGGCTCCCATTGCGCGACCTACGTCGTGGTTACCCATGTCCATCCCCCGCCAGTCTATTCATCAGCCGCCCGGCAAGCCGGCTTCGGCTCTCAAGCTCGTCGGCCGCCTCCTTGAGGATATCGCGAAAGGCGACAAGATGGTTCGGGCCGGCCATCTCGGCGAACCACGGCGGATAGCGAACGATCGCGCCCGGCTGGACATCGAAGGCGGCAGCCATCTCGCGAAGCTTTGCCTCGACATTCATCGGCGGCGGCATGCTGCCCTTCATGATATCTCCCCTCCCGCGCCAAGCGCGATGTTCATGATCATTTCGTTGACCGTCCTCTGCTCGAAAGCGAGCAGCCCCTTAAGCTCCTGCCGTTCGGCGGCGAGCGCCGCATGCGAGGCGATGATGAAGCCGATCGGATCGTCGCCGCCGCCAATGCCGACGACCTCCATGAAGAACTTGGCGACCCTCTGCTCGCAGGGGGAATAGGGGTTCTTGTCGTAATCGCGCATTATGGCCGCACCCGAAAGTAAATCCGATAATTAATGAAGGCGCAGAGCGCGGCGGCGACGGTGCACGCAAGGTCAATGCCGAACCAAAGCATATCGTCCCGGCCCAAATTGATGGCGCTCAAGACGGAGCCCCATCCGATGACGAAGATGCAGGCGCGGGCGAGATAGAGATGCTTCTTCATTGCAGCGCTCCGCATCGCCAGACCTCGAAGGCAAAGTATATGGCCGGCGAGAAGACGAGGAGAAGAAAGGCGAAGAGCGCCGCGTCTCGAAACAAGGTCATGGAATGCCTCAGGAAAGCGCGACGCCGAGGACGGCGCCCAGGAGGACGCTTAGAGTAAGGATAAAGAGAGTAAGCGGCGTCAGTCTCATCGGCCCTTCTCCAGCTTCGGCTTCCAGCCCCGATCCGGCTGCGCCCGATTGTTCCTCCGCGCCGCGCGATAGGCGACCCAGTAATTCCGAAACGATCCCTCAGACGCGGTGCCATCCTTGGTCTCAATAGTATAGCTGCGGTGCAAAGGATTGGGCGGCGCCGATGCCTCGTCTTCGCTCATTGCAGCAACTCCCCCGTGAACCAGAACCCGCAGTTCGGACAGAACATCTCGAAGCCGCTTTGCTTGAGGGGATAGGCATCGGGATGGAGGACGAGGCGCCGCTCCCCGGATTGCGGCGGCGCGAACGGGACCTCTTTGGTGCAGATGAGAGGAGGAGGCTGCTCGGTCACTGCGGAAGCTCCGTTTTCCACTCATGCCCGCAATGGGGACACCGGAAATCGACGAGGTCCCCGGACGGCCAGCCGTCATGCTGCTTCCCCTCGACGGCATCGGGATGAAGGACCATGCCCTTGATGGATGGGACCCACGGATGCGCGGCGGTGCAGATAAATGGGAGAGGTAACGGGGTATCTGGCAATATTTCCTCCCGCAAAAATATGGGTCCCATCGGAGAGTGAGGGGGATAACGTATTCGCGCGCGCCGCGCTCCTCAGCGGCCCCCTCCCCGGTAGTACGGCTCCCCTCCCGGCGCGAGCCGATGAGAGGGAAGCCGGACCAACCGCACGAGGTGCCGAGCGGCGGGCCAAGACCTAGCGCCGAGCGCGGCGGCGGGCAAGCGGTTGTTAAGCGTTGCTGACAGTCTCGTGCCACGCCCAGGGCAAGCCCGCAAGCTGGGCGCGCTCGGGCTTGGTTGAGCTAAGTCACTGATCAGATGGGAGATATCGCCTAGCGGCCATTCGATTGCTAATCGAATGTCAGTTAAGCATGCCTGACGCTGGCGGCGGAATGTCCTCGGGCAAAGCCTCGCTTGGCGCTGGCTCGCTCTTGTCGAGCGCGGCCTGGAGGAGCTTGGCGACGTCCTCGCCGTGATCCGCGCGGACCTTGGCAACGATCTGCTCGGCAGAGAGGCTGGCGAAGTCACCTGGCGCTCCGCTTTCCTTGCGCTCGACCATGAGACCGGCAAGCTTTGCCTTAACCACGGTCGCTTGAATGGCCGCGCTTGGCTGATCGAGGCGCCTCGCAAGCTCTCTGTCCGCGTCGAGATCGGACATCAGGCTTTCTAGGGAAATCTTGGTTTTGTACGTCATTTGGCGCCGTAACTCCGCAATGCGGCTCGACACACTAGCATGCCGTAGCAGACGAGAGGAGCAGGCCCATCGAACCGTTGCCTTGCGGGTCGGGAAGCCTGCGAGCCTATAGGCTTCGCTTGCGTTGCCGTGCTTGATGTATTCCCGGGCGAAGCGTTCATGCCTGATGTTGTCGAGTCTTGGCATGGCCAGCGCTTACATTGCCTCTGGCCTCGACGGCAACATGGTTCGGGCACCCGCTCACTTGTTCGTTACCCGGGCGGGCTGCTTGGTTGCTGGTTTGGGGGATGCCGCGCGCGAGATGGGCATGGGGCGTTCTTAAGTGTCAAGAGAGAATCGATGCCATTGATATCGCTCGCGAATATTAGTTATATCTCATAATCATTTCGGTTTGAACATTCCCATGTTCGGCGCTGCTTCGCGTCCTCCGCAAGCTCGACTTAACAATATTGATCTGCCTGCCATTTTGCCTATTGGCAAAAGACGAAATGAGAGTATGATTTTTTCTGAGGCGGATGGCCCGCCCGAGATGAGGGGAAATCGAATGCAGATCGCAGTTCAGATCAGGAATGTTTACGGCGAGCCGAAGGCTTATCCCGCCAATCTTCAGGCCGAATGCCTCGCCGCAGTGGCCGGGACAAAGACCTTGACGCTCAACACCTTGCGTCAAGCCCTGCGTATGGGTTGCGACATCATCGATATCGGCAATCCGGCCCGCGTCTATCGCGGCGCTTCCGATACATCCTGCCTCCCCGCAATCCGCTGATGCCCGAGCCAATCTTCCATATCGTCGCTTATCGAGATCACATTTGGCAATGCCGAGCGTTCGGCATCACACGAAAGAAAAAGACCATGACGCTTAAGGACATCAAGGCCGCGCTTCGAAACGGCAAATATGCTTGGCCGGGCGGCTATCCGCTCTATTTCGTTTGCACTGATGGCGCAGTCCTCTCGTTCGAAGCGGTGCGCGCGGAGTTTAAGCAGGTCGTCGCTTCGGTCCTCGCCTATCGCGGCGGCTCGACCGATTGGCATGTGACCATGATTGAGACCAATTGGGAAAACCCCACTTTGCATTGCGAGCACACGGGCGAACGTATCGAGTCGGCCTACGCGGAGGATTAGTCCTCTCGACATGGTCTTAATGCCGGGCAGCCCAAAAGGCTTTCCCGGCTTAAGGCAGTAGAAGGCCCTGCCCGGTCATCGGGCAGGATAACGAGGGGAAGAGACAATGACGGAACGCGTTCAAATACCGGCTTACACTGATCGCTGGATGATGGGCGACCGCTTCGGCGAAGTCCTCAAGATCACTAAGCAACGCAAGAATTTCCCGCCCGGTGCCAATGCGTCGGCAGACGCCAACGGTACGTACATCGAAATCGCCCATATCAAGCTGGACAAGTCGGGCAAGGTTGCTCGCGTTGTCTATGCGGATTGCACCATCGTCTAGCTCTCTCGACATCGCTTTGACGGCGGGCGGCAGAAATGCCTACCCGCCTCAAGGCAGTAGAGAGGCAATCATGCCGATCGGCCCGTGACGGGGCAAAGACGAGGGTACATCATGAAATATAGACTTGAAGTTGATACCGCTTTCAACGTTCGCGCCAAGAAAGGCGAACGCAAGGAGCGCGGCACGGGTCGCCTGATCAAGTGCCAAATCTGGTTTGGCGACGACTTGCAGGACTGCCTTAAGCAGGCGAGTGACAATCGCGCCGCTTGCGAGAAAATCGCCACGCCCGGTTATTCCGAAGTCTTGACGGTTCGGGGATACGATAACGAGACATTCAAGCGCGATCCGCTTAAGGCGATCCCCGTTTATCAGGCTGCAACCTTGGCGAGGGCGTAACCATGTCGCTCCTCGCTTCCATGGATGCCGCCTACTCCGCCGATCAGGCCTTTGCGCGCGCCTTGCGCGATGCCGGCTTTCCTTCTCGTTGGGAGTGGCACCTCTTTGCCAACGACACGACTAGCTCGGTCGCGCAGGCTTACCGCGCCAAGCTCCTTGCCGAGATCGAAATGCGGGAAGCGTTCACGGTCAAGTATTCCGATATGGTCCCCGCTTAGGGGCTTATCGACATAGGCTTTACGGCGGGTAGCCCCAGGGCTTTCCCGCCTTAAGGCGTTAGAGAGGCAATGACTGCCGCTCCAAACGAGGATTAAGCGAATGATCAAAATCACGTTGAACGGTCGCGGCGGGGAACTAGATTGCCGCACGGTCGAGAGAGAGGAAGAGATCAGCAATGCGGTCAAGGACATCGCCCTTAACTGCGTTCTCGCTCCGGGAGATACGATCACTATCGAAGAAATCGACGAATAGGCCGAAACGGCCTTCGGGCCGTAGTCCCGTCATGCGGGGCCTGACGATGGCCGTCAGCAACATCTAATCGAGGACAATATCTATGCAAATTCTTAAAGGTCATATCTCGGCGGAGACCGCTTTCGTGGTCGATGATTATCCATATGGGTTTGCGCTGCGCTGCAAAATCCGTTACTGGATTGAGTACAAGCCCAAGATGGGTTTCCGCTTCGTTAGCCAAACGACCAACCCGAAACGCCCGGGCGAGATTTGGAACAAGCCCAAAACCTCGACTTATTCGCGGTTCGGCGCGGCGCTATATCTCGACGATAAGGGCCATGTCCAATGGGCAGGCTTGTCCGAGTACTGCGATGGGAAAGAGGCCCAGGCGTTTTTGGATACCTACGGCGAGGGCGTTTCCCCCGATGGAATGACGCTCTTGCGCAAGTGGGTTGCTTCAAAGCTGGCCTATGACGCCAATCGGCAGAAAGGCGACCCGTTATCGGTTGGCTTGGTTGAGGCCCGTCGCGCGTTCGCGGAGACGGCAATTCGCGTTGTCCGGGTCTTTGATCCCCGGCAGGACAATAAGCTGATCGCGCGACATGATCGCGTCGCCCGCGAATTGAACCATCGGGAAGTCTTGGAGCGTTTCGGCATTGCCGAGCATTTGCGGGTCACTGATGGCGATGAGATCAGCGACGGCGCCGTTATCCAGCGCGGCACGGAAGGGCAATCCGTGGTCCGATATGTCGGGACCTATGTCAACGGAGACGGCATGCGGACTCTAATGACGCCCGCGCAAGGTCGTCATACCTATGCTACGCGCGAGGAGGCGCAGGCATGGGTTGACGCGGTCACGAGCAATAATAGCGGCAGCACCATCCGCGATGTATGGGGCGATAACCCGCGTTTCGAAGTGCGGCCTTGCCCATGTTGGTCCGGTCACTTTGACCCGCAAAACGTGTGGTTTGACTGATCGTTTGGGGCAGGCGTCAGGCCTGCCCTTAACCACTTTTAAACGATTTGGCATATAATGGGGCCGAAATGCAGCAATGAGGCTGCATAGGGCGTTGAAATCGCCCCTGACGATGGCCGTCAGCACGATGGGGAACATAGGCGATGATGATAACGATTTTGGGTTATTTTATTTTGTGCGTCAGCGTTGTGTCGGTTGTCGCGATCGGTTTGGCGTTTTTCTAATGCGTTTCGGGTTTATTGCGTCGATGGCATTGCTGATCGCGGCTGTGATCGGGGTTTTCATCTATATCCCGATCATCAGCAATTATGCATTTTGGTTTGTCGTGCTCGCTTATCTTCTTCTCGCGGGCAGCACCTAAAGAAGCGGCCCGGCAGGGTGACGCCTGCCGGGCCTATGTCGAGGGTCACATCTGACGAGGGTACAAGCAGACATGACGACGACACGGGACAATAGCACGAAAGAAGCGGCCTTAAAGCTCTTATCGCAGGGGAAAATCACTTTAACCGAGGCGGCCCGGCGTTGTGGCGAATCGCGCCAGACAGTTACCTATTGGGCGCGCGGGATCGATCTTGCTGCCGCTCGGGAGATATATCTCAAACGCATATGGCGCGAGGCGCTGCGCAAGGCCTGATCTTGCTCGTGCGCGCGAGGCGCCCTAAGGCTCGCGCCCATGGAACTGCGCATGTCCTGGAATCTGGCCTTGGCGCTTGGCGCGGTCCTTCCCCGCGATGTCCATGAGCACCGCGCGATGTTACGCGCGGGGGGTCACATCCGGATCAGGCTTAAGGACATGGGCGGGCTTGCGATGTTTTGGGCGGTGGCGCCTCCCGTCGCGCATGTCTTGAACGAGAAGCCAGAAAATGGAGCCGGCGAAACCGAGTCCTAGCAGGACAACCAAGGCGCACGCCGCGTAAATCAGCCACACGCAATCATCCATGAGAATGCTCGCCGAAAAGTCAGGCGATGAGTCGGTCAATTTGCGCATTCGAAATCCCCATGCTTCGCAATGAAAAGGCGATGGCTGTTTCGGCAGGGCGCTTGCCCGCGCCGAAGGCAGCATAGACGGCCCGCAAGATGCCCAGAATGACCACGGTAGCGGCTTTGCGATCTTTGGGCGACATATCGGCGCCCCGGCGGAGGAGGCCCGCCAGCTCGTCTCTAATGCCCTCGCAGTAGAGCGGGGAATCAAACATCGCAAGAACAAGGCGCGGCTGTTCGAAGCGGGCGTAAAGCGCAAAAAGAGCCTCGGCGAGAAGATGAGGGCCGGATATGGGCTTCGATATTTGCATCGCAGCAAGATGCTGCGCGAGCACGAGGGATGTCGCGGTGGCAATCATTTCGGTTTTGTCGGGGAAATAGCTATAAAGCGAGCCGGCCGAAATGCCGGCTCGTTCGGCGACATCATTGGTCGTTACCTTATCCGCGCCAACGCGCGCGATCATATCGATGGTCGCCGCGATGATTGCTTCTTTCTTAGCCTGCCCTTTGGCATGAACAAGCGCGGTTTTCCGATAGGCCATTTGCATCCTCCGTTTTGGCGATATCGCAACCAAAACGGGCATTTGTCAAGAAGTGAGCGTCAGTTTAGCTGACGCTCTCCCCTCTTCTATCGCGAGGCCCAGGAAGGAAGAGGAAGCATGACCTTGACCGATTTCGGGTCTTTTCCATCCGTAAGCCGCTTGGCAAAGATCGCCCGGAGACGAGAGTAGCACGGCGCCCGGTCGCGCTCCCCGATCTGCCTGCCGACCAGCCAATCGACATATTCGCCTGCGGCGGAGACGGCCATCAGGCATTTGCGGAAGTCTTCGGCAGAGAGGACAACGGCCTTTTTGCCACCCTTGCGGTTCTGATCGAGGACAAGCCGCCGCCAAAGCCACATTGTTATCGACAAATTGAGCGACCCCCAGAGCCGCGCATTTTCGGGATCGCTTCCCCAGGCCGACCGCGCGATTTGGAGGAAAACGATAAGTCTATCCGCCTCGCTTGTTTCAAGCATCTCGGCAAGATCGGTTGCCGGCGGCGAGTGCCTGGCCGGCGCTTCGGCCTGTGCCATATACCAGCAGCGCAAGAGCTGGCTCATGCCGATGACGGCATGCGAGACTCCGCGCTGAATCTGGTTGTACGTGACAAAATCGCAGGACGCCCGAACCTTGCGCAATTGCGGGAGGCTCTCCTCCAACCCGCGCAGGATGTCATCGGGCCGCATGTTGACAAGCCGGCTATTCAATTCGACAAAATCGTCTGCCATGTCCTTCATGGATGAGTAATTGCACATCCGTGCATCGGCGAGGCATTCCGGTAGGGAAGTCAGCTTAAACGCCTCCATTCGATGCTGCCCATCGACAAGATAAATCGTCTTATCGGTGCCCAATCGGCCCAGGGTCAGAACGCCGGGAATAATCCCGCCGTTTCTCCCCATCTCCTCGGATGCCTCCAAAACCTTGCCGTTAATCCGGACCGCGCGCTGAAACGGTGGAATTTTCCAGGTCAGGACCTCTTCGCGCGGGAAGATGAGCGTTTCCATCGCGCTCCGTTTCGCCTTGGGCGCTTCGCGGCCCTTTAGGTGAATGATTGTCATAGTTTTCTCCTCTATGCCCCCGAATTCATGATGGCCAACCCGATCGCCTCGGCCATGTGTGGCGGATTGCTATCGCCCAATGCCTCTATTCGATCGATCCGCGCGCGGCTAAGCGCGGCAGTCTGTTCGCCGGAAGACCGAGCATCCACGCGTAAAGCTGCGAGCTGATCCGGGTCCCAATCACCTCGGGCATTTGCTGCCCTCTTGGTTTCGTCAATCGCGCGTGCGAGCGACTGCCCGGCGATCTCCAATCGCGGCAAGCTGGTGCAGGCAACCAGGAAGACTCGCCTTCGAAGATAAGGCGCACCAATATCGCAAGCGCCAAATTCAAATCGGGCGACGTGGCGGCCAGCATTGGAAAGACTGCAAGCGACTTCGGTTTCCCATGCCGCGTTTCCCGGCGGGTGCTCCACGACAAACCAGGTTGCCCCGCTGCAAAGGCCGATATGCAGCATGTACGGCCAGAGACTTTCGCCGCTGCGATAACCGTGAACTGCGGCGGCAACGCTTGTTCTTTGGCAGGGCGGCCCGCCGATGACGATGTCGGCGGCGGGAATGGCGCGGAGGGTCCGGACATCGTCATGGAGCGGCGTCTCCGGGAACTGATGACGCAATAGCGCGCGCCGGTCCTCTTTTAGCTCGCAGAGCGCAATTGTTCTTATCCCTGCGCGCTCGAAACCGAGGGCATGGCAGCCGAGGCACGAAAAGAGGTCCAAGGATTTCACTCGCCCCCCGCCCCGATGAGTTTCCATAGCGGCCACGGGCCGCGCCGCGCGCTGATCTCGACCCCGAAAGGAACGAGGCGCTTGTTCGCATGATGCGCAAAGACCGAAACGATATTCGAGGAAGGCCATTCCTTCGGGCTATCGGCGTACATTTTCGCGAGGATTTCGGCCGCGCTTATCCCCGCGACCCCGGCATCGCGAACGATTTCATAAAGCCGGCGCTGCTTAGGCGTCAGAAAGCCCCCGACCTCATCCGCCGGCATTGGATGGCCGCAATGCGGGCAGAGCTTCGTTTTCATGCTGGCGCGTCTCCGCGATCCTGCGCGTATTCATCAGCCTTGCGGATAAGCCGCGCCAGCCGCTCGGGATTGGCGCGGTATTCCGCAATGACCTCGTCCCAGCTTTTCGCTTTCGCGGGCGGCGGCTTCGCGGCCATCGGCGCCTCAGCGAGGCCCCAGTTCTCGCCGTACTTGGCTTTCAGCTCTTCCATGCTGGGCCGCTCCTCGCGCGGCGCCTCAAGCATGGGCGCTTCGTTGCGCTTGCCCCAGGTCTGCAAGCGCGTCAGCCGGGCCTTGTCCTGCATGCGCTGGTCGCAGGCCTCGACAATTTCCGCGATCGTCGGCGGCCATTTGCAGGAACGTTGAACGCCGGTCCTCGGGTCGGTGACCCAAACGATGACGTCATTTGGGTATTGCTCCAAGACGACTCCAAGGCTCGTCAGGTAGCCCTCCGGGTCGCTATACTGATCGTTTCGAAACGCGGAGAATAGGATTCGCTGGCGCTGCAAGATCAGCGTCTTGCGACTGTTCAAGCGCTCGGTCGAGCGCGGCGAGGAGACTTCCGCCTTTAGCTTTTCCATTTGGAATTTCCGATGTCTTGAGATGGGCGGCAATCCATGCCGATGGATTTGCGATCTGGTTTCGGGCGGCATCTTCGATCAGGCCAAGGACGACCAGTGCGTCGTCGCTCGCGGCTTTGAGACATTTTCCGACAAACGCGCGGCAGGCATCGGGACCCTTCCCCGTCATCTTGGAAAGAGTCTTCAGGCCCTCGTTGAAAAGCCGGGTTCTGGGATCGCTTGGCGCGGTCGCGCCCGACGCGTCAGCGTCGGAATGAGTCTTCTCTTCTCTAGTCTTGTCTAATAGGCTCGAAATCTTTTTAAGCGGCGCTTCGCTCGCGTCCTTATTTTTCAATGACTTGCGCGAGAGTTTGCCCCCCTTGCTTGCGTTGAATCGGTTTTGATTGATCATTTTTATCTCGATCGACGCCCGAACATTGCCGATCCGCCCCGATTCCTCGGAGATAAGCCCCAATTCTTTCAACGTTTTCAACGAAGCGCGGTAAGTCCGCAGACTCTGCCGGCATCGGCCTGCAATGCCGCGCTCATTATTCCTGATCGGTCCCTCGTTCTGCATGATCAGTTGCACGATGACGTGGTACGCGCGGTAAGGCTCCGCATCGAGATTTTCGGTCGCGTCCATCCAATCGGGGATGTCATGCTTGTACCAATCGACCATGGCATTCGCGCCCCCGGAGTAGACTTGACTGGTAATCCCACAGCGCGAGTGCATCGGCGGCGTTGTCGTCGTCAGGATGCCAACCGAGATGCCGGCATCGCATGATGGTCAGCTCCTTCGCCTTCTCGCGCTTGTGCTTATTGCTTCCGAGAAAATGTATTCGAATGTCAGAGACGCGCGCCTCGCGGATGTCATAGGTTCCTCGGGAGTACAAAAGCTCTTCGACCGTGCCACAGAGCCCCATCAGTTGCCGGATGGTTACAATCGTCGTCTTGCCCTTCTTGAATGCGGGAAGGAGTGGCGCCTCGAAGACGACAAGCTGAATCGTCGGATGGCCGTCAAGAAATTCGCCCAGCCATCGCCGGCAGCCGGATAGGACGGCGGCCATTGATGCGCCCTCCTTGGCGAAGCGGACTGAGCCGGACGCCGGCATGTCGCCGGGACGGCCGAGCGCCCAGCCCGTTCGTGCCGCAAGGTCGAGCGCGAGGATTTGCCCGGCGTAGCTCATGCGTGTGCAGCCGAAGTCCCCGTTTTGACGGAAGCTGGCGGCATTACATCCTCGATGACTGTCTCTAGGGGCCGGCCCTCAAGCTTGTCGATTTGCGTGTTTAGCCATCCTGTTTCACGCGCCCATGATTGATCTTGCGCGACCTTATTATTGTCGATGACCCTTTTGCGGCGGCGGCATTGTTCGGTATTCATTCGCCCGCGCTTAATGCGTCGGCCATCGCCAAGGGCGATATGAGCATGGAGATTGAACAGTTCTTCTTGCCGGGGATCGATGGCGTCCTCGGCTTTTTCTACGCTATCGAGAATGCCGGTCGCAGCATCGCGCCATAGCTCGTTTTCATCATCGAGATGGCTTCGAAGCAATCCAATAACCGCCGGCAAAATTTGCCCACGTTCATATTCGGTCCTGCCGAATTGATCGCGCACATCTTCGAGTTCCGCGTAAAATTGTCTATTCAGACGACGCATTTTTATTCTCCATTACGTCGGCAAGGGTTGATAGGAATGACGCAGCGCGCCGCAGCCGCTCTGGCGAGATTGTCTCGCCGCGCTGCTCTATGATTTGAGCGTCAAATTCATTGAGGATCGCGGCGGCGCTATCCGGCTCGCGATCAAGAAGGTTGAGACCATCGGCAATATTGACGGTTGCGGCCCATCGGCGCTGCTTCGCGGCATCGACATCGGCCTTGGCCTGCTTCTCGGCCTCGTCGAGCTTCAGTTCCTCGTTCTCGACCGCTTCGGCGAGATCGGGGCGATCGGCGCGGAGCTTGCGCATCCGCACGCGCTGATTGGAAAGCTCCCCACCGCGCCGCTCGGCTTCATCGTAAGCCGTATCAAAAGGCATGGAACCTTCCAGTACAGCTTGAGCGACATGCACAGATGACCGAAGAATTACCCGAGCTTTTTTGACGTAACTGAGGGAGATAGACTCGAACTTCCGGGCCTGATCCTTCTGATGACCACCACCGCCGCCCCCGTCTGGATAGATCATGGCTACGGCAATGGCCCGCTGACCTTTAGTCATATGCCGTCGGTTGATGTTGACCGACAGGATAAACGCCTTCTGATCCTCGCCGTTGAGCTTGCGGAAGGTCGGCTTAACGCCGGCCTGCTTGCATGCGGCAAGCCGATTGCGCCCGTCGACAAGAACCTCCTGCCCGTCGTGATCGCCGGTAATCAGCGGATGGATAAGGCCGTTGGTCTTGATGTCCTCGGCCAGCCCGGCGATCTCCTCGTCCGACATCATCGGGAAGATCGCCGCATCCGGGTGCACAGGCAGCTCTTTTGTCATGCGTCATCTCGCAGCGGTTTGAAATTCGCGTGCTGTAAGCCCTGATCGAACATCGGCTCTGGATGTTGCCCGCTGCGCGCGACATCCCAGTCCGGGACCGACTTGGCGGATGCTCGCCATAGCGGGAGGTCCGCGACCTTCTCGGTCGCGGCGAGCATGGCGAGGATATGCTGCTGATCGGCCTCAAGCTCATTGTAGAGCTTGGCGGCGGCGCGCTCCTTGTCCCGGATTTTGACCAGGATGCGGAGTTCCTTGGAGGGGACGCCGGCAGCCTTGGCCTCGTCATAGACCGCCTTCTGGCTTTCGCGGATGTTGCGGCAGCGGCTCATATAGCTGGCGCGCTCCGTCATCAGGTCGGTATCGAAGCCGTCGATCTTGCCGAGCAGAGCGTTGACGGTAACCGGGTCGAAATCGTTAGAGGTGTGCGCGGGTTTTGCCATGTCGTTCCATCCTTTCGAGGTCGATGTAGAGTCGGTAATGTTCGGCGCACCATGCCGAGGGCTGGCCGTTCATCCGCAGGGTGACCGGGCGCGCGCAAATCATCGCGAGACCCTTCTTGTCGCGCTCGGAAACAACCGAGCGGCATTGCCAGCTCCTGGCGCGCAAGAGCGGGACCGGCTTGCAGGGCGGCAGAACGATCACGGGAACGACGCGCAGGACCGGCGTGGGCGCCTTCGCCTTGCTCGACGTCGGAGCCGGCGCGCGATGCATCGGCGCGAGCTTCATGCGGCGAACTTTTCCCGAGACCATGCTGCGCGTTATCCCCAATTCGTTGGCGATTTCCTTCAGCGAAGCCCGCTCGCCGCGCATCTTCGTCAAGATATCAATGGCTTGCTGCGGCCAGCCGGCGATTCCAAAAGCGTTGTCTGGCGGCTTATTCATGCGGGCAAACCGTAAGGGAAACTTGACAAATGGCCGGCGCGAATCTAACCATGTGAGGCCGCAATGCGGGTATTTCCTCTGGCTCTGCGCGGAGGCGGATACAAATCTGGACAGACCTCGTGCGGGTGAAGCTTCATGAATTTCGCGACGGCCAAGGCGTGCTCGGGCGGGACGCGTTTCCACATCCAAACAGCCGATCGGCTGATCCCGAGCCGCTCGCCGAGCCTCGTTGCAAGCCCGCGTTCGGTCCTGATCGCGACAAGAACAGGGTTGTCGGCGTCCTTGTCTTTCGGCATGTCCAATTCCTTGCTCGCAGCGAACCTCGCGCGACAAACTGAAGTGTTAGGCTAACTTAACAGTTCTGACGAGAGCGATAAGTCTTTCGTCGACACCGAAATTTGGGAACAGCCATGCAGCCGCAATCGGATGACAACAACAAACTGGAGACCATGGGCGATCGCATCAGGGCCACCCGTCTCGCCCGTGGGCTAACCGTCACTGATGCCGCGCGAAGCGTCGATGTCAGCCGGACTCAGTTCCATCAATGGGAGAACGGAACCGCCGAACACCCGCGTCTCAGGCCGCTGATAGCTTACGCCAAGCTGGTCGATGTCAGCCTCGATTGGCTGGTCAATCACCAGGGACCCAAGCCCAAGGGCTTGCGAAGGCCTAATCCCTGATCTGTTAAGGTTACCTTGCTCTCGGGCGCCCCAGTCGGGCGCCTTTTTGATTCTGCTAACACCCGCGCACGTTTGGAGCCGTTGACATATTTATTGTCATGATGGCAGGTTCTCGACTGTTAAGCCAACCTAACAGATTGGCTGACGGTTCGGGAAGTCACAATGTTCAGCCCCCATGACGGATCGCGCGGATGAAGGTCATTCCATGGGATGGCCAGCGCATTTCCGTGCCGGGCCTCTACAGCAACGTTCCCCTTAAAGAGTACCATCGCGGCGACATCTGCGACGGGCCGTCGATCTCGTCCTCGGGATTGCGGATGCTCTGGAAAAGCGCGCCGGCGTACTACTGGGACAAGTCGGCGCATAACCCGGAGCGGGACGATTCCGATGATGATAACGAGAATTTCATCCTCGGCCGGGCCGCGCATCATGTGATCTGCCGCGAGGCCGGCTTCGCTAAGCATTTCATCATCCGTCCCGAGAAGGCGCCGGATGGTAAAGCGTGGCACGGCAATAACAAATCCTGCAAGGACTGGCTCAAGGCGCAGAAAGCGATCGGCAAGACCGTTCTCTCGTCGGCGCAGGTCGAGCAGATCAGGGGCATGGCGGTGGCACTCGGCCGCATGCCACTCTTCCGCAAGGGCATCCTTGATGGCCTGATCGAACATTCGATGTTCTGGCGCGACCCGATCACTGGGATTTGGCTCAAGGCGCGTCCCGATTGCATTCCAACCGCCAGCGGGGACTACTCCGATCTCAAGACCACGGAAAGCGTCAAGCACCTCGACGTGCAGCGCGCGATCGATCCCGAATATGGCTACGGCTACATCATGCAGGGCGCGCTGGTCCTGGAAGGCGCCCTAGCGCTCGACATGGAGGTCAATTCCTTCTCGCTCGTGTGGGTCGAGAAGAAGCGGCCGTTCTGCACCCGCGTCTCGACCCTCGACGACGAGGACATCGCGCGCGGCGCCGGCTGCAACCGCGTGGCGCTACGCGTTTTCCAGCGCTGCTTTACCGCGAAGTCCTGGCCCGGTCCCGGCGATGAGGAGGATGCGAGCTTCCTGCGGATGTCGCAGGCCGCGCGCGAGCGGATCGATGCGCGCCTCGAAGTCGAGCTTAAGGAGGCGGCATGAGGATCAATCGCACGAAGGCGAAGGCGCTTCATTTTACCATGACGGCAAAGGTTGACGCTGACTTCCTCGCGCGCGTCGAGGCATGGCGATGGGCAAATCAGATC
>Ga0137410_10001441_pt1 | contig 16363 bp, 15 predicted proteins | sample CZODoug1_16funga_FD_108878 | JGI IMG/M metagenome (GOLD analysis project Ga0137410, IMG submission 108878) | Vadose zone soil fungal communities from Angelo Coast Range Reserve, California, USA - CZODoug1_16fungal (Illumina Assembly) | ecosystem: Environmental > Terrestrial > Soil > Vadose zone... | reverse complement strand
CTGCGCAGCCGTCCGCTCCTGCGCGCCGCCGTCCGGGAGGGCAGGGTGAGCACGAGCGCGGCCGAGGCGGTGGTCAAGGTGGCACAGGGCGAGGCCGAGGCGTTCTGGGTAGCGCGGGCGGGCACGGAAACGGTCCGTGCGCTGGAGGCCGCGGTGAAGGAGCCCGGCCGTCTCGAGTCCGAGGAGGATGAAAGATGGATGCGCCTCCGCGCCCGTGTCCGGGCGGAAGGGAGGCCGGCCCTCGACGAGGCGATCGAGCTCGCCGGAAAGGCCACGTGCGTGACTGTGCCCAAGTGGCAGCGGCTCGAGGGGATGGCCGAGGAATACCTGGGCGCGCACGAGGCGCCCGAGCATGGCGCCGGGGTTGACCGCCTGGTCTCCGACTCCGCGGGCGAGTTGCTGGAATCGGCCAAGGAGTGGCTGGAGAAGGAGAGCGCGCGCTGGGCATTCCTCGACCAGGTCGGGCCGGTCGCCGCGCCCGGACCGAGCCTGGATGGGGAGACCGACCCGTGGCGCATCGACGCGGAGCTGCGCCGGCTGGCGGAGATGCGCGCCCGATGGGACGAGGTCTTCGGTCACCTGGCGATGCTCTTCCGGGCGATGGACGGCTGGCGTCGCCTGGGCTTCGCCTCCTTCGAGCACCACTGCAAGGAGCGGCTCGGGATGGGCGCGCGCGCGGTCGAGCAGCGCGCCTCCCTGGAGCGGAGGCTCTACGAGCTGCCGTCGCTCAGGCAGGCGATGGTGGAGCGGCGGATCTCGTACGAGAAGGCGAGGCTCATCGCCCGGTACGCCGACGAGAGGTCGGTCGAAAGCTGGATCGAGCGCGCCGGGCAGGTTCCCTGCATCGCGCTGCGGCGGGAGCTCGAGGGCCACGAAGAGACGCAGATGTCCGCGCGGGGCGAATTCGACGTCTGGGTGCCTCGACGCATCGGGGGGCTGCTTGCCCTGGCATTTGGCGCTGCCCGGAAGGCCGCGGGGCGGTGGCTATCGCCGGGTGAATGCCTCGTGAAGATCGCCGAGCACTTCATCGAGGTGTGGAAACCCATGCTGGAGGAGCGGAATACGGTCCAGAAGCAGGTCCTCGCGCGTGACCGGGGACTCTGCCAGGTGCCTTGGTGCAGCCGCGCGGCAGCGCACGTGCACCACATCGAGTTCCGCTCGGCGGGCGGCAGCGACGATCTGTCGAACCTGGTGAGCCTCTGCGCCGTGCATCACCTGCGCGGCGTGCACATGGGGCGGCTGCGGGTGTCGGGGACGGCGCCCCGATCGGCTCCGGTGGGAGGTCGGCGGCGGCGCGGGCGCAGGGCCGCTCGTCGACTTCACGGTGGCGGCGACCGCGCCGCGTGCGCTGTATCCACCGACATAGGTCCGGGTCTTCGAGGCCCGGGTCCTGTCACCTGTTCTCCGGCGGGCGTGCGCGGGGCCAGATGATCGCCAGCGCGACCCACACGCCCAAGGCCACGCCCAGGCAGATGCCGACCGCGATGGGACCGGGTAGCTCCACGGAAAAGGCGCAGCCGCGAGGCTCGCGCAGCCGCTGCGCCCGCACCGTCGCTCCTGCGGCCGTACGTCGTCAAGCCGACAGCCCTCCGGGTGCGGCTGCCCGCGTCTTGCCATGCGACCCCGTTTGCGAGAGGCTTCGTGCAAAGCTTCAGCTGCGCGGCCTTTTCCGGCCGCGTCGTTCCGGCGCTGCACTACAACAAGGAGGGCCGCATGGCCCGCTCGTCGCGAGAATCCGCGGTGAAGCCTCGCCCTGCCTCCGGCGGGGTTGCCAACGGCAAGACGGCGCGTAACGGAAAGTCCTTAGCCGATGCGCGCAAGGACCTGCTCGAACGCGCCGGCCGGAACCGCGACGGGGCCTCCCACTGGCGCTCCGACCCGCTGGCCGACGCCAAGGCCGCGCGCCGGGTGGCCGATCTGGCGCAGGCGCACGCTCCCGAGCTGTCGCGGCGCGGGCTGAGCGCCGCGTACACGGAAGCCGCGCGGCGGCTCGCCGACGAGATCGAGGACCACCTGCAGGCGCTCCCGGCCGCCGCCGTGACGGCCCGGGGACGCTCCCGGGAGGAGGCCGACCTGCTCGCCGACGCTGCCGCCACGGCGCACACGGCTCGCGAGGCGCTGCAGCGGGTTACGCGGGGCGCCGACGGCCGGCGCGCGGCGCATGCGTTCGGCATCGGCCAGCCGTTCTCGGCCCGCCAGGCGCAGCACGTGCTGCGCGCGCTGCGGCTGATCCTCGAGGCCGCCAAGGCGCATCCGGAGGTGGCCTCGGACGCCGGCCTCATTCCGGAGGACTTGCAGACGATGCGCGACCTCGCCGCGGACGTGGAGAAGCTGCCGGGTGCGGGCGCCCCGCTCACCGACGAGGCGCAGGCGCTGGTGGAAGCCCAGGGCGCGCTGCGCGCGTATTTCGACCTGCTGGCGGCCAAGGCGACCCTCGCCTTCGCCGGCGACCCCGAGGAGCGCGCCCGCCTCCTCTCGCTGCTGCCCAGGGCGGACGATCGCCGGCATCTCCGCAGATCCGCCGCCGAGGAGATCCCCGCGGCGTAGGCGTGAGCGCAGCGCGCGCGAAATGGACCCGGGTCTGGTACGTTCACTGGTGCCATGTCCTCGGAGATGATCGCCGCGCTCATCCCCATCGTCAGCGTCCTGGCGGTGTTCGGTTTCCCGGTCGCCATCGTCTTCGTCATCAAGTACTTCAAGCTGAAGGAGCGCGAGCTGGCGCTGGAGGCCGACTCCCGCGAGCGCTCGCAGCGGCAGCAGCTCGCCATCGAGCATCGCGTCGAGCGGCTCGAGGAAGTGCTCCTCAGCCTCGATCACGACGTCCGCGCGCGCCTGGGGATCGAGCAGCCAGTCACTCCGTTGCCGTCCCGCCCGGAGCTCCTGGAAGGGCCCCCGGTCGCTGGCGCCGGGCAGGGCGGCGCCGAGGGCACGGCGCGCGGCAAAGTCCGGTAGCCGCCGTGGAAGCGGCTATTTAGGTTTCCCCGAAACTGGAGAGACCGATGAAGAGCCTCGCCGTCGTCGCCTTGGCCCTGTCGCTCGCGCCGCCAGTCGCCCGTGCCCAGCAGGCGAACACCGCGTCGGGCAGCTACGGCCGCGGCCCGTCGCACAAGGGCAGGAGCAGCGCCGACGCGAGGATCGGTGGGACTCCCACCAATCCGCCGGAGGCCAGCTCGTCGGCCGAGGGCCGCGCGCGCGCCGGCTACGACGTGGGCATGGCCTCGGCCACGGCGGGCGGCCGCACCGATACGGGGCCGGTCGGGGAGGCGGAGACGCAGAGGCGCTCCGCCGACCGCGACCACTCGCCCAGCCTGGCGCAGCCGACCCGCGAGGAGATCCTCGAGGCGCAGCGGCGCGGTCGCATCCGGGACCGCGGCAAGCCGGACTGGACTCGCGGCCCGGAGCTCACCGAGCTGGAGATCCCCAATCCGCTCCAGGTACAGGAAGCGATCAAGAACCCCTACCGGCACCGGCAGGACGACCTGAAGCCTTGAAAAAATGGGCGAGGCGCCGGGATCCAGCGCCTCGCCCACAGAGAGGGACCCGAGGGGGGTAGCGGGCCCTACTTCTGTTCCTCGAATTCCGCGTCGACGACGTCGTCCTTCTTCGCGTCGGCCGGCGGCTGCTCGGCGCCGGGCTGCTGCGCTCCGGGCGCCTCCCCGCCGCCCGCCGAACCGGCCGCCTTGTAAGCCTCCTCGGCCATCTTGTGCGACGCCTGCATCAGCGCGTCGGTGGCGCGCTTCACGGCCTCGACGTCGGTGCCGGCGAGCGCGTCCTTCACCGCCTTGATCTTCTCCTCCACCTCCGAGCGCATCGCGGCCGGCACCTTGTCGCCCAGGTCCTTGAGGCTCTTCTCGGTGGCGTAGGCCAGGCTGTCGGCCTTGTTGCGCACCTCGATCTCCTCGCGGCGCTCCTTGTCCTCCGCCTCGTGCGCCTGGGCGTCCTTCACCGCCTTCTCGATGTCGTCCTTGGAGAGACCCGAGGTGGCCGTGATGGTGATCTTGTTCTCCTTGCCGGTGGCGCGGTCCTTCGCCGCCACGTGCACGATGCCGTTCGCGTCGATGTCGAAGGTCACCTCGATCTGCGGCACGCCGCGCGGGGCGGGCGGGATGCCGTCGAGGTGGAAGCGGCCGAGGGTCTTGTTGTCGCGACCCATCGGGCGCTCGCCCTGGAGGACGTGCACTTCCACGCTGGTCTGCCCGTCGGCCGCGGTGGAGAACACCTCGCTCTTCCGCGTCGGGATGGTCGTGTTGCGCGGGATCAGCGGAGTCGCCACGCCGCCCAGCGTCTCGATGCTGAGCGTCAGCGGCGTCACGTCGAGCAGCAGGATGTCCTTCACCTCGCCGGAGAGGACGCCCGCCTGCACGGCCGCGCCGATCGCCACCACCTCGTCGGGGTTCACCGACCGGTTGGGCTCCTTGCCGAAGTACTCCTTGACGATCTGCTGGATCTTCGGCACGCGCGTCGACCCGCCGACCAGCACCACCTCGTCGATCTCCTTGGGGCCCTTCTTCGAGTCGGCCAGGCACCTCTTGGTCGGCTCGATGGCGCGCTGGAAGAGGTCGTCACACATCTGCTCGAACTTCGCGCGCGACAGCTTCTTCACCAGGTGCTTGGGCCCGGTCTGATCGGCGGTGAGGAAGGGCAGGTTGATCTCCGTCTCCATGGTGGTCGACAGCTCGATCTTGGCCTTCTCCGCGGCCTCCTTCAGGCGCTGGAGGACCATCTTGTCCTTCGAGACGTCGAGGCCGGTGTCCTTCTTGAACTCCTCGATCAGCCACTCCATGATCCGCTGATCCTGGTCGTCGCCGCCCAGGTGCGTGTCGCCGTTGGTGGCCACCACCTCGACCACGTTCTCGCCCACCTCGAGGATGGAGATGTCGAAGGTGCCGCCGCCGTAGTCGAACACGGCGATGACCTCGTCCTTCTTCTTGTCCAGCCCGTAGGCGAGGGCGGCCGCGGTGGGCTCGTTGACGATGCGCTTCACCTCGAGGCCGGCGATGCGCCCGGCGTCCTTGGTGGCCTGGCGCTGGGCGTCGTTGAAGTATGCGGGGACGGTGATGACCGCCTCGGTCACCGTGTCGCCCAGGTAGTTTTCGGCGGCGCGCTTCAGCTTCTGCAGGATCTTGGCGCTGATCTCGGGCGGGCTGTGCAGCTTGCCCTGGATCTCGACCGCGGCGTCGCCGTTCGGCGCCTTCACGACGTGGTACGGGACGCGGCGGCGCTCGTCGGCTGTCTCGTCGAACTTGCGTCCCATGAACCGCTTGATCGAGTAGACCGTGTTCTCTGGATTGGTGATCGCCTGGCGGCGCGCCACCTGGCCGACCACGACCTCGCCCTCCTTGGTGAACCCGACCACGGAGGGAGTGATCCGGCTCCCCTCTTCGTTCTCGATCACCTTGGGGTCGCGGCCTTCCATGATGGCAACCACGGAGTTCGTCGTGCCCAGGTCGATGCCGATGGTCTTCTTCACGTGTTTGCTCTCCCGACGCCCCTCGGGGCGCGAACCTTGGCGGCTTTGCCGCGCTGCGGCGGCTACAGTAAGTACGTAGGAGGGCCTGTCAACGCCCGGAGGCGCGTTGAGCGAGCTGCGACAAGGCGACCGGATCGGCGGGCGCTACGTGCTCATCGAGCGCCTCGGGCTGGGCGGAATGGGCGAGGTCTGGCTGGCCGAGCTGCAAGGGGCCGGGGCGTTCCGCCGCCGGGTGGTCATCAAGATGCTGGCGCCGGAGCGGCGGGGGGACGCCCGGATCGCCGGCATGCTGGCGGACGAGGCGCGTCTGGTCGGGCTCCTCCACCACCCGGGCATCGTGGCCGCCGTCGACTACCTGGAATCGGAGCGGGAAGGCCCCATCTTCGTCCTCGAGTTCGTGGACGGCTGCTCGCTCCGGAGCGCGCTCAAGATCGCGCGCCGGGACAACGAGCTGATGCCGGAAGCGCTGGCCGCGCACGTCGGCGCGCAGGTGGCGCGGGCGCTGCACGCGGCCCACACGGCATGCGATCGGGACGGGCACCCGCTGCACCTCGTCCACCGCGACATCTCGCCGGACAACGTGTTGCTCTCGCGCGGCGGCGGCGTCTACCTGGGCGACTTCGGCGTCGCGCGCGCGCGGGGGAGCGCGGACGTTTCCGAACCGGCCGCGGGCCCGAAGGGGAAGCCGGGCTACATGGCGCCGGAGCAGGCCACCGGCGATCCGGTCGGCCCCCAGGCGGACGTCTTCTCCCTCGGCCGGGTCGTCGCGGAGGCTGCCGACGTCCGCTGCGGCCACGGGCTCCGCAAGGTGCTCGACAAGGCGACCGCGCCTACGCCGCGCCACCGTTTCCAGACCGCCGCCGAGCTCGCCGCTGCGCTCGCGCGGGTCTGTCCCCCGCCGCCTGATCCGGACGGCGCGCTCTCGGAGTGGCTCCACCGGGTCGCATCCGAGGCGCTGCACCACCGGCGCACCATGCCTGGCGCCGCGCCCGCGGTGCGAAGCGACGCGCCGCCCGCCGGCCTGCCGCCCGCCGAGGTGACGCCCTCGCGCGGGGGAGCGGCAGCGCAGCCGCTCTTCGCCGAGGTGGCCCCGCCGCGGAGGCGCGCGCTGAAGATCGTCGCCGCCGTCGGAACGCTGCTCGCCCTCTCCGTGCCCGCCGCGTGGATCGTCGAGGCTTCGCGCTCGGCGCTCGCCTCGCGCGGCCGCGCGGCCGGCTTCCACGCCTCGACCGGCGGGCTGCGCGTCTCCAGCCGGCCGGCGGGTGCGGAGGTGTACGTCGACGGGGCACTGCGCGGGACCACTCCGCTGACGCTCGAGCTGGCCGCGGGCCAGCACAGCGTGCGCGTCGGCAGCCCGCGCCTCTCCAGGTGGCGGGCCGCGGACGTGCAGATGCACCCGGGCTCGTCGGGCCGGCTCGACTTCGATCTCACCGAGTAGCCGCAAAAAAATAAGGGCAAGAGATCAACGCGGAGCCGCGGAGCCGCGGAGACTTGCTCTTTCTGAAAACCCCAACTCCGCGCCCTCCGTTGATCCGTTTTTCCGGAGCGGTTCAATCGTGCGCGCGGGTGGGCCGGGGTCGGCGAAGGGGAGCGACCACAGCGCACGACGGGCGCGCAGCGCGAGCGCCGCGCGGCGCACAGAAGCCCTGTTTCCCTCACGATCCAGAGGGAGTTGCCCTGTTGACACGCTACTCAAGATACGATACTTGCGTGAATGCACTCACGCGATGCCACTGATTGGTGTCGCTTCGATGCACCCGGAGGGGCCCGAGTGGCGCAACGGGAAGTCGACGAGTTCGAGCGGCTGGAGGCGACACACCCGCACGGGGTGTCGGCGATGCAGATCGTCGACTTCTTCGCGCCCCGCGGGGTGAAGCTGGCGCAGGCCACCTTCCGCAAGTACGTGCAGCTGGGCCTCCTTCCCCGCAGCCGGCGCGTCGGCGAGAAGGGCAAGCATCGCGGCTCGCGCGGCCTCTACCCGGCCACCGCGGTCCGGCGCATCAGGCTGATCAAGTCGCTGATGGACGAGGGCATGACCCTCGAGGAGATCCGCCACTCCTTCATCTTCTTCCGCGGCCAGCTCGACGGAGTCGAGCGCGCGCTCGACGATCTCTTCGCGGCCCTCGACAAGGCCATCGCCGAGAACGGCGAGCTCAAGGCGTCGCGCCGCCGCGAGCTGGAGCGGATGCTCAACGACGGCCGTCACAAGGCGCACCAGTTCGTCAAGGACATTGAACGAACCGTTTCCCAGATCACCGCACGGCAGGACAGCGGAAAGGGCGACCGATGAGCGAGGCAAAACGCAACGTCACCCCCGATCTACAGGCGCCGCCTCTCGAGGCCGAGCAGCCCCGGCAGCGGGCCCGCACCATGAGCCGCAAGGAGATGGCGCGGCAGTTCCGCCAGCAGGTGGCGGCCGGGGGAATCGACCCCGAGCTGCAGACGCTGATGGCGGAGATGGAGGCCAGCCGTCCCAAGTCGCGCGCCGACTGCGGGACGGGCCCGCGGCCCTGCCCGTACGTCTCCTGCAAGTACAACCTGTACGTCGACGTCAACCCGCGCACCGGGTCGGTGAAGATGAACTTCCCCGACAAGGAGCTGTGGGAGCTGGCCGACACCTGCGCGCTGGACGTCGCTGACCGCGGCGGCATCACGCTCGAGGAGGTGGGGGTGATCATGAACCTCACCCGCGAGCGCGTGCGGCAGCTGGAGACGCGCGGGCTGATCAAGCTTCGCGTGATCGCGGACGACGGCCCCCGGAAGATCCCGCCGGACGGCGACGACGAGTAGCCGCGCCCGCGCGGCACCGCGCTCAGCGCCCGAGCAGGGCGCGCAGCGCGGCGGGGTCGTCGATCTGGAGCGCGAGCGCCGTCGCGTGCCGCGCTTTTCCAAACAGCGAACGAACTTCGACCGCCTCCATCGTGGTATGGAGCCGCGCATGGCCGTGTCGCGCGCCCTGCTCTCCGTGTCCGACAAATCCGGGATCGTGGAGCTCGGGCGCGGGCTCGCGGCGCTCGGCATCGACCTGCTCTCCACCGGAGGCACCGCGGCGCTGCTCGCGCGCGAGGGCGTGAAGGTGACGCAAGTCCAGGAGTTCACGGGCGCTCCCGAGATGCTGGGCGGGCGCGTCAAGACGCTGCACCCGAAGATCCACGGGGGGATCCTGGCGCGTCGCGACGTGGCTTCCGACCAGGCCGACATGAAGGCCCAGGGAATGCTGCCCATCGATCTCGTGGTGGTGAACCTCTATCCCTTCCGCGAGGCGGTCGCGAAGGGGCTGCCCTTCGACGAGGTGATCGAGAACATCGACATCGGCGGGCCCTCGATGCTCCGCTCGGCCGCGAAGAACGCCGCGCACGTCGCGGTGGTGGTCGATCCCGCCGACTACGCCACCGTCCTGGCCGAGCTGCAGCAGAAGCGCGAGGTGCACGTCAGCACGCGGCGGCGCCTGCAGGCCCGCGCATTCGCGCACAGCGCCGCCTACGACGCCGCGATCGGCGCGTGGCTCTCGGAGCAGCTCGCGCTCGAGCACAAGGAGGAGGCGAGCGGATTCGCCGACTCGCCGCCGCTCCCCGAGTACCGCCTGAAGCAGGCGCTCCGCTACGGCGAGAACCCGCACCAGAAGGCGGCGTTCTACGCCGCGGTGCCCGCGCCCGCCGAGCCGACGCTGGCCATGGCGCGGCAGATCCAGGGCAAGGAGCTCTCCTACAACAACCTGCTCGACGGCGCCGCCGCGCTCGAGGCGGTGAAGGAGCACGCGCACGGCCCGCGCGGCCCGGCCACCGCGGTGGTGGTGAAGCACACCAACCCCTGCGGCGTGGCCCGCGCGGGCACCGTCCTGGACGCGTACCGGGGCGCCCGCGACGCGGATCCGGTCAGCGCGTTCGGCGGCATCGTGGCCCTGACCCATCCCGTGGACGCGCCGACCGGCGCCGCGCTCTCCGAGACGTTCCTGGAGGCGGTCATCGCGCCCGGCTTCGAGCCGTCGGCCCTGGAGGCGCTCAAAGGCAAGAAGGCGCTGCGGCTCCTGGAGCTGCCCTCGCTGGGCGAGGCGCGCGAGACGTGGCGCCCCGAGCCGCGCGAGCTGCGCAGCATCCCCGGCGGCCTGCTCGTGCAATGGCGCGACCTGCAAGGGGCGGACGTGCGCGGGTGGAAGGTGGTCACCCGGCGCGCGCCCACCGCCGACGAGTTGGAGGCGCTGCAGTTCGCCTGGCTGGTCGTCAAGCACGTGAAGTCGAACGCCATCGTGCTCGCCCACCGCGATACGACGGTCGGCATCGGGATGGGGCAGACGAATCGGGTGGACTCGGTCCGCATCGCCGCCGAGCGCGCGGGCGCAAGGGCCCGCGGCTCCGCTCTCGGCTCCGACGCCTTCTTCCCTTTCCCCGACGGCGTGGAGGCCGCGGCCGAGGCGGGGGTCGCCTGCATCGCCCAGCCGGGCGGTTCCGTGCGCGACCAGGAAGTCATCGCGGCGGCGGACAAGCACGGCATCGCGATGGTCTTCACGGGATATAGACACTTCAGGCACTAGCCGCCGCCGGATTCGGCGGCGCTATGGTTGAGCGCGGCCAGTATGGTTCGCGCAGCGGGCTGCATGGGCTTCAAAATCGTGGTCATCGGGTCGGGGGCTCGCGAGCACGCCTTGGTGCGCTCGCTGCTGCGCGGAGCGCTACGCTCCGAGCCGCGCGAGGTGGTCGCCATTCCGGGGAACGCCGGCATCGCCGAGGAAGCGCGCTGCGTTCCCGCCGCCGGTTCCGCCGAGGCGCTCGCCGCGGCGGCGCTGTGGGAGAAGCCCGACCTGGTGGTGGTCGGACCGGAGGGGCCGCTGGCCGAGGGCCTCGCCGACCGGCTGGCGCACGAGCGCGTGCCCTGCTTCGGGCCCACGGCCGCGGCTGCCCGCATCGAGGCGTCCAAGGCGTTCGCGAAGGACGTCATGGCGCGCGCCGGAGTGCCGACCGCGGAGGCCGCCGTCTTCGACGATCCGGAGGAGGCCAAGGCGCACGTGCGCGGCGCCTGCGTGGTGAAGCTGGACGGCCTCGCGGCGGGCAAGGGCGTCATCGTCTGCGACGACGCGGCCGGGGCGAGGCGCGCGATCGACGAGCTGTGGATGACCGGCGCGCACGGCGCCGGTCCCGTGCGGCTGCTGGTGGAGGAGCGGCTGGAAGGTCCGGAGCTGTCCGTCATCGCGCTCACCGACGGCTCCGCGGTGCTGCCGCTCGCTCCCGCCCGCGACCACAAGCGCCTCGAGGACGGGGACCGCGGCCCGAACACGGGCGGGATGGGCGCAGTGAGCCCGCCGCGCGACGCGACGCCGGCGGTGATCGACGAGGTGGTCCGCACCGTCCTGCAACCGACGGTGCGCGAGCTGGCGGCGCGAGGAACGCCGTTCCGCGGCGCCCTCTATGCCGGGTTGATGCTCACGCCGCGCGGCCCGCGCGTCCTCGAATTCAACTGCCGCCTGGGCGACCCCGAGGCGCAGGCCATCCTGCTGCGGCTGCGCAGCGATCCGCTCCCGCTGCTCCTCGCCAGCGCGCAGGGCGGCCTCGCCGGCCAGGAGCCCTCGTGGGACCCGCGCACCGCGGTGGCGGTGGTGATCGCCGCCTCCGGATATCCGGGCACCCCGCGCGCCGGCGACGAGGTGGGCGGCCTGCGCGATGTGCAGCAGTCCGACGATCTCTGGGTCCTGCACGCGGGGACCAAGGCGAAGGAGGGCAGGGTGGTGACCGCGGGCGGGCGCGTGCTCACCGTCGCGGCCCTGGGCGCGGGAGCGGCCGAGGCACGCGCTCGCGCCTACCAGGCCGCCGGGCGCATCCGCATCGAGGGGTCGCAGATGCGACGCGACATCGCCGCCGGGGAGGTGGAGTGAGCGAGGCGCGCGCGGAGCTGCCCGTCCCGGAGTCGGTGCGGGTGGCGGCGCGGCGGGGTTCGCCGGGAGGAGCGCGGCCGTTCGGCCAGCTCGACCGGCTCCTCTCGCTCAAGTTCCTCCAGCTCTTCGCCGCCACGCTCGGAGGCGTGGTGCTGCTGTACCTCACCGTCGACTTCGCCGATCGGGCGGGCAGCTTCTGGGGCCGCGCCTGGGGGAAGGCCGCGCTCGAGCTGTACTGGAACAAGGCGGCCGTCGTCGCCTACCAGCTCGCGCCGGCGGCGCTGATCATCGCCGCGGCCCTGCTCGCCACGTTGCTCGCGCGGCGCGGAGAGCTGACCGCGCTCTTCGCGCTGGGCGTGCGGCCCTGGCGGCTCGCGGCCCCCGTTGCCGTCGTCACCGCCGTGCTCGGAGCCCTCCTCTTCCTTCTCGGCGAGTACGTGGTGGTGCGCGCCGATGCTCGCGCCGAGGAGATCCAGGTGAAGCGCTTCAACCGGTGGGGCGACTGGGCCACCTACCACGCGGGAGCGAGCTGGCTGCGGGGCGAGAACGGGCGCATCTACCACCTGGGGCCGCCGCGCGACGGAGGATGGGAGCCGGCCACCGTGCTGGAGATCGCGCAGCCCTTCCGGCTCGCCCGCCGCATCGACGCGCGGCGGCTCGAGCCCGCCGGTCCGGGGCGGTGGCGGTTCCTCGACGCGGTGGAGACCCGGTACGCGCTTTCGGCCGAGCCGGGCGGGATCGTGGCGGAGGTCCGCGCCGCCGTCCTCGAGGAGCGCTTCCCCGAGACCGCCGCCGCACTCGAGCTGCGCAGCGGGCGCCCGCGGCAGCTCTCCTGGAAGCAGTTGCGCGAGCAGGCCGAGCGCCGGGCCCACCTGGGACAACCGATGCGCGAATGGGAGCTGGCGCTGTGGGAGCGCGCCGCTCATCCCGTCACGGTGCTGCCCGCCGCGCTGGCCGGATTGGGACTCATCCTCTGGCGCGCGCGTCGCCGCCGCAGGCTGCCGCTCGCGGGCGCCGTCGCGTTGGGGATCGGGCTCTCCATGGCGCTGTGGGCCGTGTCGGTGATGGTCCACGCGGCCTCGCTGTCCGGAGGCCTGCCCACGTGGTCGGCCGGGCTCCTGCCGCCCCTGTTCGCCTCCGCCGTCGCCGCCCTCACCTTCTGGCGAGCCTGAGCTTCGAGACCGCCCTCCGCGGACGCGCGTGGCCGCGCGGGCAGACCGCGCGTCTCCCTTGGCTTTGCCCCGAGTTTCCGGGTAGAAGCGCCGCGCGGCGTGTCGCCGGCGAGAGGACCGCATGAAGGGCGTCATCCTGGCGGGCGGAACCGGCTCGCGCCTGTTCCCGCTCACCAAGGTCACCAACAAGCACCTGCTGCCGGTCGGGCGGGAGCCGATGATCTTCCATCCGGTGCACAAGCTCACCGAGGCGGGCATCGGCGAGATCCTGGTCGTCACCGGCGTGGAGCACATGGGCGACGTCGTGACCCTGCTCGGCTCCGGCAAGGATTTCGGCTGCCGCTTCACCTACAAGGTGCAGGACGAGGCGGGCGGCATCGCGCAGGCCCTGGGCCTGGCGGAGAACTTCGCCGGGCGCGACCCCATGTGCGTCATCCTGGGCGACAACGTCTTCCAGGATCCGGTGACGCCCTTCGTCCAGGCCTTCCGCGAGCAGGGCCGCGGCGCGCGCCTGCTGCTCAAGCAAGTGCACGATCCGCAGCGCTACGGCGTGGCCGAGGTGGAAGGCTCGCGCGTGGTGCGCATCGTGGAGAAACCCAAGAAGCCGACGAGCGATCTGGCGGTGGTGGGCGTCTACTTCTACGATTCCGAGGTGTTCGCCATCATCCGCACCCTGAAGCCCTCCGCGCGGGGCGAGCTGGAGATCACCGACGTGAACAACCACTACTTGCGCGCGGGAACCCTGCACTGCGATCGCTTGTCGGGGTGGTGGACCGACGCCGGTACGTTCGATTCGCTGCACGCCGCCAACGAGCTGGTGACCGGGCGCGCGACGTCCGCGGTGGATGCGGAGCGGAGGTAGGGTGCCGGCCGTCCTGGTCACCGGCGGCGCCGGTTTCATCGGATCCAACCTGGTGCGGTACCTGCGCCGCGAGCGGCCCGGCTGGACCGTCGTCAACCTCGACAAGCTCACTTACGCGGGCAACCTCGAGTCGCTCGCGGACCTGCGGCACGACCGCGGGCACGTGTTCGTCCGGGGCGACATCGCCAACGCCGAGCTGGTCGAGCACCTCTGCGAGCAGCACGAGGTCGAGGCGATCCTGAACCTCGCCGCCGAGAGCCACGTCGACCGCAGCATCCTGGGGCCCAGCATCTTCGTGGAGACCAACGTCTCCGGTACCCAGGTGCTGCTCGACGCCGCCCGGCGCGCCCGGGTCAAGCGCTTCGTGCAGGTGAGCACCGACGAGGTGTACGGCTCCCTGGGCGCGCAAGGCCGTTTCAGCGAGGCCTCCCCGCTCCAGCCGTCCTCGCCGTACTCGGCCTCGAAGACGGCCGCCGACCTGATCGCGCTCGCCTACCACCACACCTTCGGGCTGGAGGTGATCGTCACCCGCTGCTCGAACAACTACGGCCCCTACCAGTTCCCCGAGAAGCTCATCCCGCTGATGATCGCCAACGCGCTCGACGGCAAGAAGCTGCCCGTCTACGGCGACGGAATGCAGGTGCGGGACTGGATCCACGTCGAGGACCACTGCGCGGCGTTGCTCGCGGCGCTGGAGCGCGGCAAGCCCGGCGAGATCTACAACGTGGGGTCCGACAACGAGTGGCCGAACCTGCTCATCGTGCAGCAGCTGCTGCGAATCCTGGCCAAACCCGAGACGCTGGTCGAGTACGTCAGGGACCGTCCCGGTCACGACCGCCGGTACGCGATCGACGCCCGCAAGGCCCACGGCGAGCTGGGCTGGGCGCCACGGATCGCCTTCGCCGACGGGCTCCAGAGCACCGTCGCGTGGTACGTCGCCAACCGCACCTGGTGGAATCGGGTGCGCAGCGGCGAATACCGGGCCTACTACGAGAAGAACTACGGGGCCCGTGGATGAGCGTGCTGGTCACCGGCGCCAACGGTCTGGTGGGAAGCTGCGCGGCGGCGCGGCTGGCTCGGGCGGGCGAGAAGGTGGTGGGCACGGGGCGCGGACCGCGCCGGGTCGGGCCGGCCGGCGTCGAGTACGTGGAGCTGGACCTGCTCCAGCCCGAGTCGCTGCGCGCGCTGATCGCGTCCACCCGTCCTCGCGCGGTGATCCACTGCGCCGCGATGACCGACGTCGACGCCTGCGAGAAGGATCCGGTGCAGGCCTGGACGGTGAACGTCGGCGGCACCGAGGCCGCGGCGCTCGGCTGCCGGGACGCCGGCGCGCGGCTGGTCGCGCTCTCCACCGATTACGTGTTCGACGGCGAGCGGGGACCGTACACGGAAGACGACGCGCCCAACCCGCGAGGCGTCTACGGCCGGAGCAAGCGCGCCGGCGAGGAGGCCGCCCTGCTGCTGGCGCCGGACTGCGCGGTCGCGCGCGTGGCGGTCGTCTACAGCGGCCGGCGGGGCGCGAAGCGCACCTTCGCCGCCGCCGCCGCCGAGCAGCTCCTCGCGGGCAAGGAGGTGCGCGCCTTCCTGGACCAGGTAGTCTCTCCCACGCTCGCCGACAACGCGGCGGAGATGGTCGTCGGCCTGTGCCGCAGCGGCCAGGGGGGGATCTGGCACTGCGCGGGCGCCTCGATCGTCTCCCGCGTCGAGTTCTGCCGCGCGCTGGCGCGGAAGCTGCGCGCAGACGAGCGGCTGGTGCTCCCCGTTCCCATGTCCGCGGTGAAGCTTCTTGCGCCGCGGCCCGCGCGCTGCGGCCTCGAGATCACGCGCATCCGGGGCCTGCTGGGGCCGTCGGTCCCGCTGGAGCTGGACGAGGCGCTCGATCGATTCGTCGCGGAGCGCGCGGCGTGATCGAGGCGGCGCAGCAGTCCCGGCCAGAGGCCGCACCCGCCGCGCCCCCGGCGCTTGCACGGGTGCGCCGCTCCTCGCGCATCGCCGAGGTCTGGCGGTTCCGGCAGCTGGTCGCGCTCCTCGTCGTGCGCGAGTTGAAGGTCCGCTACAAGCGCAGCGTCCTGGGCCTCCTCTGGACGATGCTCAACCCGCTGCTCCTCATGATCGTCTACGCGGTCGTGTTCACCACCATCATGCCCGCGGCGCAGCCGAACTTCTCTGTCTTCCTGCTGGCCGGGCTCCTGCCCTGGCTCTACTTCTCGACGTCGCTGATGCAGGGCCTGATGAGCGTGCTGGTCAACCAGGAGCTGGTCCGGAAGATCCGGCTGCCGCAGGCAGTGTTCCCGCTCTCGGTCGTCGGATCGAACCTGGTGAACTTCACCCTGTCGCTCATCCCCCTGTTCGCCATCATGGCGGCGTTGCGGCAGCCCTTCACGCCCGCGCTCCTCTTCCTGCCGGCGTCGGCCCTTTTGCTGACGGTCTTCTGCGCGGGCGTCACGCTGCTGTTCGCGACCGCCACGGTCTTCTTCCGCGACGTGCGGCACCTCACCGAGGTGCTGCTGCAGATGCTCCTCTACCTCTCGCCCGTGCTGTACGACCTGAAGCAGCTCGGCGAGCACCGGACGTGGTGGTTCCAGCTCTTCCGGCTCGAGCTGCGCATCAATCCGCTCAGCTCCCTGATCCCGCTGGTGCGCGATCCGGTCTACTACGGCCGGCTTCCCTCCCTGGCCACCGTGGCCGTGGCGCTCGCCTGGGCAGTCGGGGCGTTGCTCGTGGGGTTCGCCGTCTTCACGCGGCTCGAGCCGCGCCACATCCACCACCTGTAGGCAGATGCGCGACGGGCAGATCATCCTCCAGGACGTCGGCGTCGGGTACCGCATCTACCGCGAGAAGGTCTCCACCTTGAAGGAGGCGGTGGCGAACCGCTTCCGGCACCTGCGCACGGCGGAGAAGTTCTGGGCGCTGCGCCAGGTCTCGCTGCAGATCGCGCCCGGCGAGGCGATCGCGCTGGTGGGGCACAACGGCTCCGGGAAGAGCACGTTGCT
>Ga0137410_10001437_pt1 | contig 16393 bp, 11 predicted proteins | sample CZODoug1_16funga_FD_108878 | JGI IMG/M metagenome (GOLD analysis project Ga0137410, IMG submission 108878) | Vadose zone soil fungal communities from Angelo Coast Range Reserve, California, USA - CZODoug1_16fungal (Illumina Assembly) | ecosystem: Environmental > Terrestrial > Soil > Vadose zone... | reverse complement strand
CGAATAGCGCGGGAGGAACCGCAGCAAGCGACCTTGACGGTCGCGTGAAGTCGAGCTGCGAGACGCGCGAGGAAAGCGTCAATTGAAAGGTTGGCGCGCGGGCAACCTTCGGCAGCGGTCATGACTCCCGCCCGCGCGCACAACTGTTGCGATGTCTACGCTATTTACAGGAAGCCGCAATCATCTTGACGGAATCGACCTTGAGTTTTGGACCACTCGCCGCTGAAGTAGTTGCGCCACCGGCCGAACCGGGCTGTTCTTCAAGAGTGCCCGTGACCTCGACCTTGTGACCCACGTGCGGGGTGATCTTCGCATCGTCCACATCGAGTCGATATTTGGGTGCGGGTTTGGAACCCGCTGTCCCGACGGCGCCGGCCGCCGTTGCGGTGGCGTTGGTCAAAATGAACTGCGCGCTCGCCGTGGGTGCCGCTGCAGGCGGACTGGCCTCGTCGCTCGGCGCTTTTTCGACGCAGCCAGAGAACGTCACCTGCTTACTGGCTGGCGGTGCCGAGCTGTTTGGTGCTTGTGCTACGAGCCCGACTGTCAGAGCACAGACTATCAGGGATATTGACCAGAGTGTTTGGCGCATCTGCTTTCCTCCTCTCGCTCTCGGGTTGACTTTCCTCCGGCTCGGTTGAGTCGACTCGGGGACCGGATCCTGCAAGCCTAACTCCACGTTCGCTCAACTGTTTCCGAGTTAGAAGTTTCAGGGCTCTCCACGACGGTGGACCGCGCCTTCACACGGCACACCTCACAGACGAGTTGCTTGACGAGCACAGCACTCGTCTCCGATTCGTGCACTCGATCTGCGTCAGTTACACGGTGAGCGGTGATAAGTGATGAGCTTTGTCTCGCGTCCGCTCAGCATGGAGCAGTCGGAACGAAGATGAGACAACCGCCGTGTGCCGGTGCCCTCAGAAATCCTTTGGGGGCGTGAGCAGCCCTTCGCGAAATGGGTCGAGCTGTTGAACGGCCCGCGCCAGGGCGGCTGGCCACCTGCGCGCAGCGTTCATCACGACCTCCATCGAACGGTTCGACGCGCGTGGTCAGACCGGACCGGTGTCGGCACGTTAGGAGGTGAGTGAAAGCTGTCACCCGCGATCCTGCGCTGTGCATGCAATGCTCGATTGCGGCGCGCAGGACGCAGTGACTCCGGCGGGACCGCGTATACTGACAGGCGTACGGCATGAGAACCGTCGGCATGCTCTTCCTGGCGGCCACGCTGGCCCTGGCCGCCGCTGACGCGAGCCCGCAGCGGCGCGGCGGCCGCTTCGGGTTCTACCGCCAGAGCCTGCCGCCGAACCCGCCCTACGACGGCGCGTTCATGTTCTGCCGCATCTGGTTCGACAACGCACCGAACGGCGACGGCAACGGCTGGTCCGTCGACTACCCGCGCGCCGACATCAATCTGAGCTTCCGCTTTTCCGAGCTCACGGTCGCGGCGGTGAGCCGCGACGCCGCGGGCGAGTTCAATCACGCGGTCTACCGCCTGACCGATCCGGAAATCGATCACTGCCCGTTCATCATGATGACCGAGCCCGGTGGCGCGTATTTCAGCGACGAGGAAGCGAAGCACCTGCACGACTACCTGGTCCGCGGCGGCTTCTTGTGGGCCGACGATTTCTGGGGGGAGTATGCGTGGGCGCACTGGGAAAACGAGATCCGCAAGGCGCTGCCGTCCGGTGAGTTCCCGCTCTCCGACGTGCCGACGGATCATCCGATCTTTCACGTCCTTTACGACGTTCGGGAGCTGCCGCAGATCCCGTCGATCGACTTCTGGCTGGGCACCGGCGGCCGCACGTCGGAGCGCGGCGCCGACAGCGCCGTGCCGCACGCCCGCGCCATCAGCGATCAGCAGGGACACATGCTCATCTTCATGACGCACAACACCGACTTCGGCGATGCGTTCGAACGCGAAGGCGACGACCACCGGTACTTCGATCAGTTCGCGGGCGCCGGGTACGCCGTCGGTGTCGACGTCCTCCTCTACGCGCTGACGCACTGAGACAAAGCATCGAGGGATCGTCGATCGCTCGGTGTCTTCAGCACATCAGGCCGAAGAATCGACGAAGGCGACCAGTGCCGTCAGCATGGGCGAATCCTGTGCGATTCAGGCACCGGATCCGCCGCCGGGGGCTCCGATCGGATTCTGGCGAACAGCAGGGGGATTTAGCGTATAGTTCCGCAGCCGGAAAAAGTGTTGGCTCCAGCGGAGGTTATGTATGCGCAGATTCATTGCCGTCGTCGTTCTTGGCATGGCGCCTCTCGTAATAACCGGCGTGCTGCAGGCCGCCGGTGAACCACCAGCATGGGCGTATGCCATCCCGTTAGCCCGGCCGGCCGGTGCACCACCGCCTCCGGCGGCCCCCCCCGACACGTCGATCAAACAGATTCCTGGCAGCACCCTCAGCTTCACACGGCAGCAGATCGCCGACGGCTTCGGGCCAGCCGACTGGTTTCCAGACGACCACCCGGCCATGCCGGACATCGTCGCGCACGGGAAGCGCCCGGATGCGCGCGCGTGTGGCCTCTGCCATTATCCAAATGGCAAGGGGCGCCAGGAGAACGCCGGCGTCTCGGGCTTGCCCGTCTCCTACTTCATCCAGCAGATGAACGACTTTCGCAGCGGCGTCCGCAAGAGCGCGGATTCGCGGAAGGCCAACACGAACGCCATGATCGCGATCGCGAAGGCCATGACACCGGACGAGATCAAGATTGCCGCCGAGTACTTCGGAGCAATGAAGTGGACGCCATGGATCAGGGTTGTCGAGACCGCTACCGTACCGAAGATGGAGAGCCGCGGTGGCATCTGGATTCCCCTCGAGGGTAACGAAAAGGAACCCATAGGCGTGCGAATCATGGAGACGCCGGAGAACCCGGAGCGCACCGAGATCATGCGTGACCCACGCTCGGGCTTCATCGCCTATGCGCCAGTGGGGAGCATCAACAAGGGAGAGGCGCTCGTCAAGAGGGGCAATGGGAAGACGGTGGAGTGCGGCGTCTGCCACGGCGCGGATCTGCAGGGGCTCGGCCCCGTTCCCGGGATCGCAGGGCGTTCGCCCAGCTACCTGGTGCGGCAGATGTACGACATGCAGGCCGGGGCTCGTCACGGCGAGTGGGCCGAACTGATGAAGCCGGTCGTCGCGAAGCTCACGGACGAAGATTTTGTGAACATCGCGGCGTACGTCTCATCCCGCATGAGCGCGACCTCGACCTCGAAACGTTAGGGCCGTTTGCACACTGCCGTAGCGCGAAGGGCTTCCGCTTTCGCTGAAGCTCCGGCGGACCGCCGAAGCCTTGCCGAAACTGGTCAGCCGAGCGAACGATGCTCGCCTGAAGGCCTTCGCGCTACGCAACTTTCAAAGCGCACTAGCAACAGCCCTCACCGCCGAATCGGAAGCTAGACTGGCGGCACTTCTATGCCGTGTTTCCGTGCGATCGCGACGATTCTCTCGAGCTCCGACAGATCCGGCGGCGCGGGGCGGACCGATCGGTCTGTCGCAAGCTTGCCAGCTTCCTCGATGAACCGTTCCACTCCCGCAGGCGACTGAACGACAAGAGCTCTCGCCGAAGCGCCGCCGCCAGCGCGATGGGTGTGAACCACGCCCTTTGGAAGGTGAACGAACGCCCCCGCGCCAGCCGTAAACGCCTGGCTGGCCAGCGAGAAGTCGAACGTGCCCTCGAGGATGTAGAAGCTCTCGTCGCTGTTGCGATGGATGTGAGGCGGTGGGCCGAGCTCGGGCCCTGCCGTGAGCTCCGCGACGGTGAACGCTCCGTTGGTATCGTCGCCGACCACCTTGAACGTGTGCAGATCGGTCAGCAGCCAGAAAGACTTCCCTTCGCCTCTGCCGAGGTGAACCCCGCCTTGCGTCAATGATTGCGACACGGTCAGTCTCCTCCCTCAATTGCCGGTAAGCGCCCGGCGGACCCGGCTCTCAGCCGTCGTCGAAAGACAGGTCAGAAGCATACTGCGAGAAGGGGTGACGGTTGGCAGGTTGGCGTAATCGACGGCTCCGCGTACCGTGATGTTCAGGTCTATCTGGCTGGCTCACGTCGCCGTTCGTCCGGAGCGCGACGGCATCGATCGCCATCAGCGCTTACACAGCACTGAGGGATTCGCACGGCTCGCCGTACTGCTCGCAGCCGTTAGGCGGCATCGCGTTGTGCCCTATGCCGTCTCGCAGCGCACGGTCGAGATCGGCATCAGCACGGCATTGGGTGCCACGAGTTCTGCCGTGCGTCGATTGGCGGTCACCCCAACGCGGCTGCCGCGTTGGGGTGTGTTCAGATCACTGGCCCCGCGTGGATCCCGCCGTGGTCTGTCCGCTCAGATTCTTCCACGCTGCGCTCTGCGCAGTCATGCCGTTGGTACTTCCCCAGACGATAGCCGTACCGTTGGATTGTCCGATCGTGTCGCTGCCCCAGACGATCGCATTGGCCCACGACTGCGGGTTCGTCCATACGATGTTGCTGCCCCAGACGATCGCGCTGCTCCACGTGTTCGTGCTGCCCCAGACGATGGCCGTCCCCCAGGACGTCTCATGCGTGCCGATCGTGCTGCCCCACACGATCGCGCTGCCCCAGACGATAGCCTGGTTCCAGGTCAGCGTTTCGCCGCCGATGGTGGTCCAGTGATAGGGACTCGTGGTGAGCCACCAACTCCCGGTGGGTCTCGACGTGTCGATGGCCCTGCCCAGGTCGATAGCGCCCTTCGCATTCAAGGACCCGGCGCCTTTCCTCAACGGGTCGTACTCGATGCCCGCGTCGTCGTGGATCCCTACCGCCGTGTACTGAAGGATGGCCTTCACGGCATTGGGCGTGAGCGACGGGTGATACGGATAGTTGTTCGCTGAGCGGTTTGCCTCGAGCAGCAGCGCGACCGAGCCGGTTGTGACCGCCGTCGCCATGCTGGTGCCGCTCAGAATCATGTAATTCGGATCGTCAGCCTTCAGTTGGGGATACGTCTGATAGAGATACCCGTTCTTCGCGGCGACAGCCACGATGTTGTGACCGGGGCTGACGATGTCCGGCTTGACGAATGCGTCGTACCAGCTCGGACCGGAAGAGCTGTAGTCCGCAATCCGGTCGTCGCCGCGTGTGACCGTATTCTGAATCTTGACTGAACCAGCCGTGATTGCTGACGGCGCGTTGCCGGGCGACGTGATGCCGGCATAACCGACCTGTCCCGTCGTCGGGTTCTTACCGTAATTGCCGGCGGCGGCCACCACGATGACGCCCGCCTTCGAGGCACGCTCGACTGCCTGCACCAGCGGATCGGTCGCGGCGGGCTCGAGGATGGGATGTCCGAGAGACAGGTTGATGATGTCGATGCCGAGGTTTGAACGGTTCGCCACCGCAAAGTCGATCGCGCGTATCACGTCGCTCGTGTAGCCGGCGCCCGTCTTGTCCAGCACCTTCAGCACGACGAACGTCACTTTCGGCGCGAGGCCGCGATACGCATACGTGGATGAGCCCGAAGCGCCGATGGTGCCGGCAACGTGCGTCCCGTGACCGTACTCGTCAGACGGGGATGCGACGACGGCGCGTCCGTTCGTGAAGTCGTAGAAACGCGTCAGCCGGTACTGGAATTCGGCCGACATTTCCAGCCCGGAATCGATGATCGCGACGCCAACGCCGCGGCCGGCCAAATTGCTGTTGTCCACGCCCAGCGTCTGCCGCAACACCACGGGAGCGACGACCGGGCCGGATGTGTCCGCTCCGTTGTCCAGCAGAACGAGCCCGACCACCTGCCCCAGCACGTGCACCACGCCGCCCACCGGGCCGCCCACCACGCCGAGCACTCCGCCCAGCAAACCGTGTGGCCTGACGATGGCGTCGGAGGACACCGAGAGGACCGCGTCGTTGTCGGCGAGCGCCGCGAGATCCTCGCCGTGGACGACCGCGGTCAGCGCATCGATCGATTCATGCTCACTGAGGATCTGGTCTCCGTGACTGGTAAGGCTGTCACGAAGCGCGGGCCGGCTGCCGGAACGGACCCGAATGATGACCCGCTGCGGCGGCGGAGCTTGGTCATCTAGTACCGCACGGAGGGTGACGTCGAGCCGCGCGGCGCGGCTCGCGGACGTCCGAGACCCGGCGGCCCGCATTCGTGCATCGGGATAAGAAAGAACGGCGACGAGGACTGCTGTCGCAAAAGCTACAGGCCGGACGGAACGTTTCATTCGAGCTCCATGTCAGTTGAATGGGCCGCGATGTCCCGGAATGATCGATCCCGACACCGCGAGCTCATAAACTCAGCAAGCCTCCGGCCAGAAAGTGCAGGGAAGGTTGTTTGGCTGTAACCGACTGAAATATCGTGGTTTAGAGAGGCCTGACGGATGCGCGCCGATGTGACGACTTGTGCTGTTATTGCACAGCTATCGAGGCGACTCTACGGAACTCTATGTGGACTAAGCGTCTTACGCGAGCTTCGAATTCTGGGACACACGTGTGCCGTTTTCGGCCATGCTCGGAGCGACGGGAGTGTCTAGGCTTCCGATCATGCTTGCGGCGACGACCTTGCCCGCCGTTTCGACGAGTCGCCGATGCGTATCGTCGAACGCGTTCGATGCCTCGGCATAGAAGCTCAGAACACCCACGGGCCGTCCCCCAAGTGCGATCGGAACAGCCAGCGCGCTGCGAAGCGGCGACTCGGGCGCCGGCCCTTCGAAATCCAGGCGCGCATCGGAATTCATGACCGTCTGCCCTGTTGCGGCCACCCAACCGCTCAATCGCTCGCCCAGCGGAATAGGCGAAGTTCCGATTCGGTCGGCCTCACCGCCCACCTTGTATACGACGGCAATCGTATCGCTGGCTTCTTCGTAGGCGTAAAGCACGAATGCCGCCGCGGGTACATGTTGTTTGAAGTGCGTCCACAAAGCCTCGCCCAGACAGGCCATCGACATGACGCCGTCAAGTGCGCGACCCAGGTTGAAGAACGTTTGCAGCTCGAGATCCTCGCGACGTTGCTCGGTGCGTTCAGAGGGTTGATGGGCAGGGACCGGCACCTGCGCAGCAACGACGGTCGGCTGCGCCGACAGACCTGGCGTCTCGATCAAGCCTGACTCCTGCAGCGCGAGAAACGCGTCGACCACTCCGGGGTCGTACATGTTGCCGCGGCGTTTGCTCACGATCTCGAGCGCGTCGCGGTCTTCCATCCGCGTGCGGTACGGCCGGTCGGAGGTCAAGGCATCGAAGCAGTCCACCACCGCGAGAATCCGTGAACCGATCGGGATTCGATCGCCGGCCAATCCGTCTGGATAGCCGGTTCCATCCCAGTTTTCGTGGTGATGCCGAACGATCGGCGCGACGTCGTAGGGAAGGCCGATGACCGACAGGATTTCGGCGCCAATGGGCGCGTGCCGCTTCATGATCTCGTACTCGGCCGGCGTGAGCCGCCCCGGTTTGTTCAGGATGTGCTCGGGAATGGCGAGCTTCCCTACGTCATGCAACAAGCCCGCGGCGTTGATCGCCTCGACCTCGATTTCATCGACAACCCCCAGGATGCGCGCCAGGCGCACGGTCTGATCCTGGACACGGCGCGTGTGGTCATGAGTGACCTGATCCTTGGCACCGACCGCGTGCGCGAGCGCTTCGATCGCCCCCACGTACACTTTATTCACGTTACCCAGGTGGCTGATTTGATCCTGCGCCCTGCCGAGCGCGTGGCGGAAGGAGACATACAGGATCACAGGTAAGGGAATGATGAGGATCAGCGTATCGAGCCCGCCGAACCGCGCCAGTATCATCAACAGCATCGCCCCGAAGATCCCGCCGAAATAGGTGATCCACACTCCCGCGAGGTGCTCACGCCAGATGGACCGAATGTTGAGGCGCCGCTCGAAGCTCACGGCGACTGCGACGATGCCGCTGCTCAGACCGAAATCGACCGTGCCGAATAGCGTCAGCACCGCCAGCAGGCGTGCCGCGGACATCGGGCCGCCGAGCGGCTGATTGCCACCCACTGCAAAGAACAGCTGCGCGGCAATCCAGATCGCGATCATCGGCGCGGCCATGTTGAAGAGGATTCGATCCAGGGAGCGATTACTGCTCGAAAACCTTGCTGTCAGGACCAGGCCGTCCAGGGAAGCACTGATGGCGCCTGCCGAAGGCCCAAACAGCAGGGCGGCGGCGATGTTGAATGTGTCGGAGATTGAAAAGCTGATCGGCATCGACGGAATCCGCAGCGTCGCCCAGCCGCTGGCGACCGTGAGGCCCACCAGAATGAGCCACCGCAGACTCACCGGATGCCTGACCAGATCCGAGATTGAGTAGACCGCGACGGCGCCACCCACGACGATGACGCCGAGCATGTACGCCCTCAGGCCACGACTGAGAGACCCAAAAGCGTCAGTCGCTTTCGGGCCGGGCACCTGGTCCACCAAGATCATATCGGCTGAGGCGCGCCGATCCATGATGCCAAAACGCGCAAGACGTGGCGGGCTCGGCCACCACATCGGCGCTCCGATCACTCTTCAGTCACGACGAACTGTGCATTGATGCCAAGAGCGCGGCTGGTTCCAGCGCTCCCCACCCTTTCGAGTCTCCTCAGGCATCGTACATACGGATGCGGCCGCTGTGGCCCGATGGGGAATGTCCAAGCGAGTTGGGGCGCACCACACTCATGCCGCAGCCCGTCCGCTGCAGTCAAGAGACTGCGAGCGCGAACCCGTCCCGCTGCCGGCGCCGGCATGGTCCGGCGCTGCCTGAGACACCGCACTCACCTGATTTGGGCTTCGCGGCAGCGCCGGCGAAGGTGCGCTCGTACCTGTCGCGTCTGCGGTCCTCACGACCCTACGGCGACTCGCGAACAGGCCGCCTCGTCACCGGGGCTCTGGCACTTCGGCGCCGATCGGGGGCACCGCTGGCGCGCCAGCGCTCGTCGTCCTCGCCGGCGCGGCCGGACGCGGCGCGGCCGTCCACCGCCGCTGGTCATCCCACCATCCGAGCGCGGCGGCGCCGGTCCACCGATCGATGCGCACGAAGGCCGCGTCCTTGGCCTGTCGCCATTCGTAACGCGGAACCAGCGCGTGCCCGAGCAAGGCTGCCGAAAGTGCCAGAACTCCGAGCCACCAGTCGCGACGCTTCATCGTATCCTCACTATCGTGACCACACAGTAACCAGGGCGTCACCGACGATCGTCAGTACGTCAGACGCCCAAGAGGAGTGAAAGAGCTCTCGGAGGGAAGCAACGTCCGATCCGAGCCGCCACGAAGTCGTTAACTGGTTAGCGTGACACGGACTTATTCGGCCTGAGGCACACGAGGGACGCCGCAGAAGTCTGCGGGCACGGAGACTTTAATCGCGCGTTCCGAGATCGACTCCGAACATTCGGCGATGCTGCCCGGTGAACCTCCGACGCAATCAGCAATATTTCAGTCGATCACCTCCAGGCCCCGCCCGCGTTCACGTGCGCCGTCGATGACTGAAGGGTTCTGGCGATGCCGTCGGTTCGCTCACGTCCGCGCCGACAATACGCCGCTCTCGTACTCTCGCACCTCGTCGAGCCATTGCCGCCCGACGGCGACGTCGGCGGTGGCGCAGTAGTAATCCCACACGGCGCCCCACGGCAGCCCCTTGATTTCCTCCTGGAGCGCCAGGCGCCCGGTGTAGTCGGCAGCCGCCTCGCACTCGCGAAGGCGGCCCGTTGGCTCGACCATCGCCTTGAGCAGCGCTTTGAGCGTGTTGCGCGTCCCGATCACCCACGCGGCCACGCGATTGATGCTCGCGTCGAAGTAGTCCAGCCCGAGGTGCGTTCGCTGGAGATAGCCGCCGCGGACGAGCTCCTGTGCGATCGCTTCCAGATCGTCATTGAGAACCACAACGTGATCGCTGTCCCACCGGACGCCGCGGCTGAGGTGAAGCAGGATCTCCGGAAGGAACATCAGGACCGCGCTGATCTTGTCCGTGATGGTTTCCGTCGGATGGTAGTGACCGGTATCGAGCGTGTAGAGAATCTTTCGCGACAGCGCGTATCCCAGGTAGAACTCGTGAGACCCGACGGTGTAGCTCTCGCAGCCGATGCCGAACAGCTTGCCTTCAACCGAATCCAGGTTGAACGCCGGGTCGAGCGCCTCTCCGAACACCGCGTCCAGTGATTCCGTCAGCCGTTCCCTCGGCGTGACCCGGTCGACTGGTGTGTCCTTCATCCCGTCAGGGATCCATAAGTTGGTCACGCACGGGGTGCCCAGCGCCTTCCCCATCTCGGCGCCGATCCGACGAGAGGCCGCCGCATGCCGGATCCAGAACGACCGGATGGCCTTGTCGGGATGCGAGAGGGTGAAATTGTCAGCCGCCTTCGGATGAGAGAAGCAGGTGGGGTTGAAGTCCAATCCGATTCCGAGCGACTTTGCCCAGTCGATCCAGCCGGCGAAGTGTTCGGGACCGATCGCGTCACGGTCCACGCGCCTTGTGCCGAACTCTCCGTAGAACGCGTGCAGGTTGAAGCGGTGCCGGCCCGGAATGAGGGACAAGGCCTTAGCGGCGTCGCGACGGAGCTCGTCGGGAGTACGCGCCTTGCCAGGATAATTGCCGGTCGCCGCAAGGCCCGCACCCAGCTTGCCGTCCGGCGCCTCGAATCCCGCGACATCGTCTCCCTGCCAGCAGTGGAGGGAGACCGAGACCGCCGAGAGCCGCCGGAGGGCCGCATCGGTGTCGACGCCCTCGTCGGCGTAGCGTTGTCTGGCGAGGCGGTACGCGGCTTCGGTGGAGTGAGTCGTCATATCACCTTCTGCTACATCGGAATCGACACAATCCTTGTGTCTTCTGCAACCTTTGTGTCTTTTGTGCGTCGTTCAGAAATCGAATCGATCGATGTTGCTCCGATTGAACAGCATGGGCGCGCCCAGAATTATCTCGCTGTCGCGAACTTCAATCTGACCCAGGCGTCCCGCGTGCAGCGCGCGCGCGCCGACAGCCAGTTTGTTCTGGGTGACGAGGGCGCTCGCGTAGACGGCCAGGTATCCCAGATCGCGGGTATTCCAGAGGACGACCGTCTGCACGACGCCGTCGTGCACGTACGGCTTGTTGATATTCGGCAGCGACAGCCCGATCACGTTGACGTCCTTGCGGCCCGCCTGCCGAACCGCCTCCGCCGCGCCGGGCACGGCGGGCGCGGAAATCGCCATCATGAGCTTCACCGATGGATAGACCTTCAGGAGCGTCTGCGTTTCCGCGAAGGCCTTGTCCCGGTCGTCGTCGCTCGGACGGATGGTAACGAGCTTCAACCCGACATGTTTGTCCCCGAGCCGCTTCCTGATGAACGCGATCCATTCGTTCTGGTTCGCGGCGCTGAGGGCGCCGGTGATGATCGCGAACTCCCCCTTGCCGCCCAGCAGGCGCGACGCCTCGTCGGTCAGCGCGTTGGCGATGCCCTCGGCGGTCGCCTGATTGACGAAGAAGTCGCGGGCATCGGGTTCGGCGTCGGCGTCCCAGGTCAGTACACGTATGCCCCGTTCACGCGCCTTGCGCAGCACCGTTGAAATGCCGGCGCGGTTCTCGACGGCGACCGCAACGGCGTCCACCTTCCGGGTGATCCAGTTCTCGACGAGCTCGTTCTGTTTCGCGGCGTCGAGGCTCGTCGGTCCGTCCCATACCAGATCGACATCGAGCTCGCGCGCCGCCTCCTCCGCACCGGCGCGGCAGCTGACAAAGTACGGATCGCCCTTCGCCTTCGGCATGACGGCGATCACGGTCCGATGCAGCGCGGCAGGCGGCGGATGTCCATCGGACGCACGAGAGCCGGCGCCCACGGTTCGGAGGAGCCAGACGTTGGTGCCGGCAACGATCAGCGAGCCTGCGAGGATCGCGCCGCAAAGTACGGCAACCTGACTGTTTTTCACTTGAAGCTCCTCCGCCGCCGCGCGCGCGACCGCGCGCCGGCGGATATGGCGATCGGCCGCAATCGTTGCCAGCAGCAGCACACCGGTCAGGACACCGGTCAGCTCGGACGGCCACGCTGCGAGGTGCAGCCCGGTCTGCAGCACCGCCAGCGCGAAGAGCCCAAGCAGCGTTCCCCAGATCGTACCTCGTCCGCCGAAGACCGACGTGCCGCCCAGCACAACGGCGGTGATCGCATCGAGCTCGTAACCGGTGCCCGCGTCCGACCGCGCCTGCCCCAGGTGCGCCACGTAGATGATCGCCGCAACGCTCGCAATCAATCCCGACAACACGTAGACGAGACCAACGCGCCTGGCCACAGGAATCGCCGCGTAGCGCGCTCCCTGCGCCGTGAATCCGATCGCGTACAAGGCACGACCGACTACCGAGCGGTGCAGCAGCACCACGTAGGCGGAAACGATGAGCACGAACAGCGGCAGCTGCGCCGGAATCAGACCTCCCAGGTAACCCTGGCCCAGAAACAGGAACCCGGAGGGGAACCCTGTGTAATTGACCGCGCCTTGCGTCATCCCCTCGGCGACGCCTCGAAACAGCGAGAAGGTCCCAAGCGTCACGATCAACGCGGGAAGCTTCAGTTTTGCAATGAGCAGCGCATTCAGCGCGCCTCCAGCGCAGCCGACGAACAGCGCACCCGCGGCCGCCAGCGGCAGTGCCAGATGCCACGCGTGATACTCCGCTCCAAACGTGACCGCAGCGAGTCCCATCATGGAGCCGACCGACAGATCGATTCCGCCAGCGACGATGACGGGCGTCAGCGCGACCGCGAGGAGGCCGAGCTCGACGCTGAACCTGGTAATCTCGAAGAAGTTCGCAAGGGTGAAAAAGTTCGGCGCAATCGCGGAGAAGAAGAGGATCTCGCCGCCGAACACCAGCAGCAGCACCCATTCACCGTTCGGGAACCACCGATCGCGCCACGACATCGCGTTAAGCCCGCGCGCTCTCGGCGCCAGCGACGAGGCGCCTGTACGCAGGATGGCGAATCCCATCGGCTGCGATGGCGACAAGGATGATCCCGCCCTGGATCGCACGCTCCCAGTAGGCGCTCACGCCGAGAAACGTGAGCGCCGGACCGATGGCCGCAAGCAGGATGACACCGAGTACGGTGCCCATCACACTGCCTGTTCCACCGGCGACCGACGCCCCACCGACGACGACCGACGCGATCACCTTCATCTCCAGACCGATGCCCGCGTTGCTCGGAATCTGGTTGAATCGAACCGCGTTGAGCAGGGCGGCAAGCCCGGTGAGCATCCCGAGGACAGTGAATGCCATCCACTTCACAGCCGACGTGTTCAGGCCGGCCAGACGCGCCGCGCCCGCATTCGAGCCCGTCGCATAGATCGCGCGGCCGGCTGCGACGTGCCGCAGCCCCCATGCGAACGCCGCCGTCAGCATGACGGTCACAATCGTCGCAAAGAACGGGAATTGACCTTGCGTCAGCCCCAGCCATTGAAACGCCGGCGGAAGGTCCTGCACCCAGGCGCCCTCCGTCGCCCAGCGGAGACCGTCGCGCAGCGCCGTCATCGTCGCCAGCGTCACGACGATCGAAGGGATGCCGAGATATGCGACGAGCGCGCCGTTCAGCGATCCCAACAGCGCCCCCATCAGGCACGCTGCGGCGCACACGAACCAGACCGGCGCGCCCGACTTCGAGAGGATGCCCGCGGCAACGCCGCAAATTGCAAACATCGACCCGACCGAGATGTCGATCTCCCCTGTCACGACGACCAGGGTCATCCCGATCGCGACGAGCAGCACCGGGAGGTTCGCCAGGAACAGATCGCTCAGGTTCTCCGCAGAAAAGTATCCCGGCGCGGCGACGGCGAGGACGAGCGCCAGCGCCGTGATCGCGGCTGCGACGGACAGTTCTCTACTGTGAGTCATCCTCATCAGTCAGTCGTAGCGCAGGCCTTCAGAGCGTGTCGAAACTCGGCGTCGCTCACCGAAGAAATGCAACCACGAAGGCTCGAAGACACGAAGAAGAAAAGATTTCCTCGTTTTCATGGCCGCCGCTCCAGCGCGAGCGCGATGATCTTGTCCTGTGTCGCCTCGGTTCGAGGCAAGACCCCGCTGACCGTGCCCGCACGCATCACCGCCACGCGATCGCTCATGCCGAGAACTTCGGGCAACTCGGATGAAATCATGATGATCGCGAGCCCGCGCTCGGCCATGCCCTGGATCAGCGCGTGGATTTCTGCCTTCGCGCCGACGTCCACGCCCTGCGTCGGCTCGTCGAGGATCAGGATGTCCGGCCCGATCGCCAACCAACGTGCCAGCGCGACCTTCTGCTGATTCCCACCAGAGAGCGCCCCGACCTCCGTCGCTACCGATGGCGCTTTGATGCGCAGGCGCTCGACGTAGCCCTCCGCCGACAATCGCTCCGCGGCACGGTCGATCAGGCCACGCGACGAGACAGCGTCCAGGCTTGCGAGGGTGGCATTTGACGCGATTGACATCTCCAGCACCACGCCGTGCTGGCGGCGGTCTTCTGGCACATAGCCGATGCCGCATCGAATGGCCTGCGACGGCGACTCGATGCGAACCGGCGCACCCTGCAGCAGAATCTCGCCGCCGTCGGCCGGCACCAGACCGAACAGGGTTTCGGCCAGCTCGGTCCTCCCCGATCCGACGAGGCCGGCGACGCCCAGCACTTCACCGCGCCTCACGCTCAACGACACGTCATGAATGCCCAGCGCGCGGTTTGAGAGGTGGCGGAGCTCAATCGCCACTGCCCCTGGCGCGACGGGCCGCTTTGGAAAGACCTCTGTCAGCGCGCGTCCAACCATCGTCTGAATGAGCTCCGATCGGTCGATCGACGAGGTGTCGCGCGTCGCGACCGATTCGCCGTCGCGGAGCACGGTGATCCGATCGCTCACCGCGAACACCTCCTCGAGACGATGGGAAATGTAGACGATCCCGCTTCCCTGCGTGCGCAGCATGCCGATGACGCTGAACAGACGGTCGACCTCGTCGTTCATCAACGACGCCGTCGGCTCGTCCATGATGACGATCTTCGCGTTGGCGCCGACCGCCCTGGCGATCTCGACCATCTGCTGCTCGGGCATGCTCAGCGTGCTGGCGAGCCGCTCGGGATCGATCGCGGCGCCGGCCTCCTCGAGCAGCGCAAGCGCCCGGCGTCGTCGGGCGGCCCAGTGCACGCGGCGCCAGACGCTGCCCGTCTCGAGCGCCAGCGCAAGGTTTTCAGCGACGGTGAGCTGCGGAAACAACGACGGCTGCTGGTAGATGGCGGCGATCCCCAGCGAGCGCGCCAGGGCCGGCGTCATATGCGGGACGGCTCGTCCGACCACGGTGAGCATGCCCGTGTCGCTCTGTTCAGCCCCGGTCATGATTTTGATCAGCGTGGATTTTCCAGCGCCGTTCTCTCCGACAAGCGCATGCACCTCCCCCGCTTTCAGATCGAACGACACGTCGCGGAGCGCGCGGACGCCTTCGAACGATTTGGAGATGGAGGACGCCGAGAGAAGAACGTGCGACAAGCCGGCGGGATGATAGCGGAATTCGCCCCAGGCGACCGGCACATTCTCACGTTTTAACGCAAAGGCCGCAAAGCACGCTAAGCCAGATCTTCCTTTGCGGTCTTCGCGCGCTTTGCGTTCCTATGTGAGAATGCCGGCCGCCGCAGGTGGCTCACACATTACCAGGCGAATCGCAATCCGAACTGCGTCGCGCGGCCGTCGTCAGCAGTGGTGATGACGCCCGCGGTCGTATTCGAAATGTTGGCGTCCGGATTCCCGAAGTTGTTGTGATTCAGAAGGTTGAAAATCTCGGCCCTGAATTCGAGCCGGGCGCGGTTGATCGGAAACCGCTTGCTCAGCGACAGGTTGATCTGCTGCGTGCCAGGTCCACGCACGGTGTTGCGGCCGGCGGTGCCCTGGGTTCCGAGCGCCGGGACGGCGTACGCCTTCGTATCGAACCACTGATCGGGCGTCCTGTTGTCGAGCTCTCCGAAGTTGCCCGGCGTCACGAGGTTCGCGCGCTGTGGAATGAACGATCCGCACTGGCAGACGTTCGTCGAGGATACAGAAAACGGGAAACCCGACGCGAGCCGGACGATGCCCTGCACCTGCCACCCGCCAAGAACGTACGCCGCAAGGCCGCCTTTCGACAGCCACGGCTTGCCCTGCCCGAACGGCAACTCGTAGCCGAAGCTCGCCGCGACCCGGTGACGCTGATCGTACCGTGCGTACGCGGTGTCCGCGTTCGTATCCCACGCGTAGGCGGTGTCGTTCGCCTCGATTTCGCCCGACCCGTTATCGGTGCTCTTCGACAACTGGTAGCTGCCGAGGAAGAAGAGCCCGTCCGCATACCGCTTGTCGACGCGGACTGTCAGCCCGTGAAACGCCGCCCAGCCCGAGTCAGACGAGTACAGGATCGCCGACTGGAAGGCCGGGTACGGGACTCGCGTCACGATCGGCGTCGTTCCAGGTTGCGCCTGGTTGATGTTGTAGCGCTTGTGCTCGTTGTAGCTGTGGCT
>Ga0137410_10001436_pt1 | contig 16393 bp, 17 predicted proteins | sample CZODoug1_16funga_FD_108878 | JGI IMG/M metagenome (GOLD analysis project Ga0137410, IMG submission 108878) | Vadose zone soil fungal communities from Angelo Coast Range Reserve, California, USA - CZODoug1_16fungal (Illumina Assembly) | ecosystem: Environmental > Terrestrial > Soil > Vadose zone... | reverse complement strand
CGGGAAGAAGATCCAGCGGTCGCCACCTTCGACCAATGGCGGCGGCCAGTCGGCGTTGTAGCGCAGGTCCTCGACCAGCGATGCCGACCACAGCACGCGCAACGGGCGCGGCTTCTCGAGCACCGTCAACTCCGCAGGCTGAGGGCCGGGCGTGCCGCTGCCGCAGCCCGCGACGAACGCGAGCGCCAGCAGTGCCGCGAGGCGCTTCGTCACCACCGCCCGCATCTCACCCCCCCAACGCGTCGAGACGCATGCGTACGCTTTCGCGGAAGGCGGCGTCCTGCTTGCCGATCTTCTCCAGCGCCAGCTTGTACGCGGCGCGCGCGTCGGCGGCCTGGTTCTTCGCCACCAGCACGTCGCCCCGCAGCGCCGCGTACTGGGCTTCGAAAGCGGCGGCGTGCGGCATGTTGAGCAGCTTCAGGGCCTCGTCGTGGGCCTTTTCGTCGAGCAATACCGCGCCGAAGCGCAGGCGCGCGAGGTCGCGCAGCTCGTCCGACGGCGTATTGTCGAGCACCCATTGCAGTTGCACCTTCGCACTCTTCAGGTCGCTGCGGTCGAAGTGGAAGCGCGCCGCCACCAGCGCGCCCATCGACGCATAGAGCGTCCGCGGATAGCTTTCGATCAGCGAGCCGCCGGCGTCGCGCATCGCCTTTGCATCGCCGGCCTCGGCTGCACGCGCCAGCGTGTCGTACAGGCCGGCAGCATTCGCCGCCTGGTTCTGCTGGTAGATCCGCCAGCCCTGCCAGCCGGCGAAGCCGAGCGCCGCCGCGACGATCACGGCAGTGATCAGGCGGCCGTGCTGCTGCCACCAGGCCTTGAGTTCGGCAACCTGTTCCTGTTCTTCGAGATCGAGGGCCATCAGCTTTCCTTATGAGGCGAGCGTTTCGCGCACGGCTGCGACCAGGCCGTCGATCGGTACGTCGCGCGCCGTCTTGCTCGCGAGGTGCTTGACCTGCACCACATTTTTCGTGAACTCGTTTTCACCGGCGACCAGCGCCAGGCGGAAACCCTTCCGGTCCGCGTACGTGAGCTGATTGCCGATCTTCGCGGTCTCGAGGTAGACCTCGGTATTGATTCCCGCGGCGCGAAGCGCGGCCGCCATTCTCAGGTATTTGTCGAGATATTGGTGATCCATCGTCGTGACCAGCACCTCGGCCGGCGTCCTCGCGAGCGGCCGCAGCAGGCCCGCCTCGCTAAGCTTGGAGAAAAGGCGCGTCAGGCCGATCGAAATACCGACGCCCGGCAGCCGGGTATTGGTGAAATAGCTCGCCAGGTCGTCGTAGCGCCCCCCGGAGCAGATGCTGCCCAGCTCCGGGTACTTGGTCAGGGTCGTCTCGTAGATCGTGCCAGTGTAGTAGTCAAGTCCTCGCACGACGCTCAGGTCGACCCCGAATGCGGTATCGGGAACGCCGAACAGGCGGATGGTCTCAACGATCTTCTTCAGCTCTTCCAGCCCCTGCTGATAAGCCTCATTCTGGAAGCCGAATTGGCCCAGGATGTTCAACGTCGCATCGATGTCCGCCCGCGTCGAAATGATGCTGTGGAGCTGCGTCGCGTAGGTATGCTCGACGCCCGCGGCTTCCAGACCCTCGAGGATCTCCTTCGTCTCCTCTTTCTCGACCTTGTCGAGGATCCGAAGCACGTTCGCAGCGTTCTCTTGCGCGATTTCGAAGTGCGTCAGAAGGCCTTTGAGAAGCTTGCGGTTGTTGATGCGGATGCGGAACTCGCCGATCGCCATTTCGCGGAACACGGCGTAGATGACGCTCGGAATCTCGGCTTCGGCGAGGTAGCTCAGCTTCTCCCGGCCGATGATGTCGATGTCGCACTGGTAGAACTCGCGGAAGCGTCCCTTGTTCGCCTGCGGCGTTTCGCCGCGCCAGACCCGCTGGATCTGGTAGCGCCGGAAGGGAAACGCCAATTCGCGCTCGCGCATCGCCACGTAGCGCGCCAGAGGAACCGTCAGATCAAAGCGCAGAGCGCCTTTCGTCGCGGCATCGTCGTCATCAGCCTCGGCAAGCCGCCGGAGCGCATAGATCTCCTTGTCCGCAGCGCCCTTCGAGGTCAGGATCTCCTGGCGCTCGGCGGAAGGCGTTTCGATCGGCAGAAATCCGAAGAGCTCGAAGTTGCGCCGGATGACGTCGACGAGGTGATTGAACTGGAGCTGCTCCGCGGGCAGATATTCCTGATCGAAGCCGCGCAGCAGTTGCGGTTTGACCTTCTGCACCTCAGATCGCCTTGATGGGGATCTGCTTGCGGCCGTACTTCTCCTTCACGTAGCGGTCGACGATCGCCTGGAACTCCTCGGCGATGCGCTCGCCCTTCAGGGTCACGGTCTTCTTGCCATCGACATACACCGGCGCCACCGGCACCTCGCCGGTGCCCGGCAGGCTGATGCCGATATTGGCGTGCTTCGACTCGCCCGGCCCGTTGACCACGCAGCCCATGACCGCGACGCGCATGTTCTCGGCGCCGGGATGGGTCTCGCGCCACACCGGCATCTGGTTGCGCAGGTAGGCCTCGATCTTCTGCGCCAGCTCCTGGAAGACGGTGCTCGTCGTGCGCCCGCAGCCCGGGCACGCGCTGACCATGGGCACGAACGCGCGCAGCCCCATGGTCTGCAGCAGCTCCTGCGCGACCTGCACCTCGCGCGCGCGATCGCCGCCCGGCTCGGGCGTGAGCGAGATGCGGATCGTGTCGCCGATGCCTTCCTGCAGCAGCACGCCCATCGCCGCCGACGACGCGACGATGCCCTTGCTCCCCATGCCGGCCTCGGTGAGGCCGAGGTGCAGCGCGTAAACGCAGCGCGCCGCGAGCGTGCGGTAGACGGCGATCAGGTCCTGCACCTGGCTCATCTTGCAGGAGATGACGATGTGCTCGGCGGGCAGGCCGATTTCCTCGGCCTGGCGCGCCGACTCCAGCGCCGAAACGATGACGGCCTCGCGCATGACCTCCGCTGCGTCGAGGGGAACTTCTGCTTTTCCATTTTCATCCATCAGCCGGGCGAGCAGCTCCTGGTCGAGGCTGCCCCAGTTGACGCCGATGCGCACCGGCTTGCCGTACCTGATCGCGCACTCGATCATGGTCGCGAACTGTTCGTCGCGCTTCGCCCCCCTGCCGACGTTGCCCGGGTTGATGCGGTACTTGGCGAGGGCTTTCGCGCAGTCGGGGTACTGCGTGAGCAGCTTGTGGCCGTTGTAGTGGAAATCGCCGACCAGCGGCACTTTGCAGTTGCGTGCGTCGAGCCGCTCGCGGATGCGCGCCACCTGCGCCGCGGCCTCGGGCGTGTTGACCGTGATCCGCACCAGCTCGGAGCCCGCGCGCGCCAGCGCCTCGACCTGCCGCGCGGTCGCTTCGGCGTCCTCGGTGTCGGTATTGGTCATGGACTGCACCACCACCGGCGCACCGCCGCCGATGCGCACGTCCTCGACCGAGACCTGGCGCGAAATCCTGCGGTTCATGGGCTAAGCAATGGTGCTCAGGGAATGGTGAATCTCGCGATGTCCTGCTTGGTGTGCGGCCGCAGGTCGAGCGAGCGGTCGTTGTGCAGGACGGTCACGTGGCTGGCGTTGCCGATGACGACCTCGAACGGCCCGCGGCCTTGCACCACGCGCTCGCAGCCCGGCGGGTTGAGCGACGACAGCAGCTGCCGGCCGTTGGCGTCCTTCACCTCGAGCCATGCCTCTTCCTCGCAGCGCAGGACGATGCGGTGCACGCCCGCGGCCACGGGCTTCACGCTGACGACCGTCTCCTTCACGATCTTTTCCTGCGGCGGCGCGGCCTTTTCTTTCACCACCACGACCGGCTCAGGGGCCTTCTCCGGAGCTTTCTCCGGGCCCTTGACGACGGCGACCGGTTCCACGGGAACCGGCGTGTGGCCCACAGCGGGGGTGATCTTGGGAGCCGACGCTACGAGCGAAGGCCGCGAATTGTGCTCGCGATACCACTGCCACGCGATCGCGCCGGCGGCGACCAGCACGCCCAGCGAGGCGCCGAGGTAGACGAACGTCGAACGCCGGGCGCCGTCGGAGAACGGCACCGGCTGCTTATAGCGTGCCGCGAGGCTGTTCGAATCCGGGGCCTCGAAACGGTCGGCGAGACGCCCCAGCAGCGGCTCGGCGTCGACCTGCAGCAGCCGGGCGTAGGCGCGCACCATGCCGCGCACGAAAGTGCCGCCCGGGAGCAGCTCGAAGCGCTCCTGCTCGAGCGCCTCGAGTTGTCGCGCGCCGAATTTCAGCTGTTGCGCCACGTCGGTCAGCGCCAGCCCCCGCTCTTCCCGCACGCGCGCCAGTTCCGCGCCGACGCCGCTCATGACCGCCTCAGTCATATTGGCCCCGCTGCAGCGAGCGGTATTCGGCGGAGCTCGGATAGCGCCGGCGCAACTGGTTGCCGAGGCTCTGCTCGGCGACGCGCTCGCCGAGCCTGCGCTCGATGCGCAGCGCGAGCCACAGCGATTCCGCGGTCGGCGTGATGAGCTTGTTGTAGCGCGAGACCAGCCGGCGCGCCTCGTCGATCTGTCCCTGGCGGTAGCGGATCTCGCCGAGCTTGATCAGCGACTGCGGGTCGTCGGGCTCGAGCTTGAGAGCGCGCTGAAAGAATTCCTCTGCGTCCTTGGGGTTGCCGCCGCGCAGGCTGCAGACGCCCGCCGCCGAATACGAGCGCCACGGCGTGTTGTAAAGCGGATTGCGGATCGCCTGCACGAAGAGCTTGATCGAGTCCTTCTCGCGGCTGGTGTTGCACAGGAACCAGCCGTAGTTGTGATTGATGTCCGGGTCGTTGGGGGAGAGGCGCAACGCCCGCTCGAAGCTCGCCTCGGCGAGCTGGTTTTCGCGCAGCTCCATGTACACCAGGCCGAGCATGCTGTGCGCCGGCGGATAGTTGGCGTCGGCCGCCGTAGCGATGCGCAGCTCCTCGAGCGCGATCGCCATGCTGCCGCGCTCGTAGTACGCGGCGGCGAGGTCGGTGTGTGCGCGCGCGCGGTTGCGCGGATCACCCATCTCACCGACGATCGTGCCGGTCTCGACCTTGGGCGCTTCGCCCTGGGTGGCGCAGCCGGCGAGCAGGAGCAGCAGCACGATAGCCCGCCTCACGCGCGCAATTCCTTTACGGCGATCCGGCCCTGTGTCCTCCGCGTGCGATCGGCAACGTCGCCGGCGAGCTGGCCGCAGGCTGCGGCGATGTCGTCACCGCGGGTCTTGCGCGTGGTGACGGTGATGCCGGCGTTCTGCAGCACGCCGGCGAAGCTGCGGATGCGCTCGTCGGGCGAGCGTGTGAAGCCGGAGCGCGGAAACGGGTTGAAGGGAATCAGGTTGTACTTGCAGCGTACCTCGCCGGCGATCGCCGCGAGCTCGTGCGCGTTCGCGTCGCTGTCGTTCACGCCGTCGAGCATCACGTACTCGAAGGTGATGAAGTCGCGCGGCGCCTTCTCCAGGTAGCGGTTGCAGGCCGCCAGCAGGTCGCGCAGCGGGTAGCGGCGATTGACCGGCACCAACCGGTCACGCAACCGATCGTTCGGCGCATGCAGCGACACGGCAAGCGCCACCGGGCATTCGTCGCGCAGCCGATCCATGCCGGGGATCACGCCCGAGGTCGATACCGTGACCCGGCGTCGCGACAAGCCGTAGGCGTCGTCGTCGAGCATCAGGCGCAGCGCCGGGATGACGTTGTCCAGGTTGAGCAGCGGCTCGCCCATTCCCATCATCACCACGTTGGAAATGATTCTTGCTTCCTTGCTTTCGCCAAGAAGTTTTTTTGCCAGCCATAGCTGGCCGATGATCTCCGCAGTGGTCAGGTTGCGGTTGAAGCCCTGCTTGCCGGTCGAGCAGAAAGCGCAGTCGAGCACGCAGCCCGCCTGGCTCGAGATGCACAGCGTGCCACGCCGGGTCTCGGGAATGAACACCGCTTCGACGGCATTCTTGCCGTCGACTTTCAGCAGCCACTTGCGGGTACCGTCCTCGGCGAGCGTGTCGCCGACGATACTCGGCGGCCCGACGCGCGCCGCGGCGCAGAGCTTGTCGCGCAGGCCCTTGGCGAGATCGCTCATGCGGTCGAACTCGCTCTCGCGGCGCTGGTGGACCCAGCGCAGCACCTGGCGGGCGCGGAACGGTTTTTCCCCGAGCTCGGCGAAGAACCCGGCGAGGCCGGCCGCATCGAGGTCGAGGAGGTTCTTCAACGCTTAAACACCTGGTTCGGCTTGAAGAAGTATTCGATTTCGGTGCGCGCGTTCTCGGCGCTGTCCGAGCCATGCACCGCGTTGGCGTCGATCGAGTCGGCGAAGTCGGCGCGGATGGTTCCTGTCGCCGCCTTCTTCGGATCGGTAGCGCCCATCAGCTCGCGGTTTTTCGCCACCGCGTTCTCGCCTTCGAGCGCCTGCACCAGCACCGGTCCCGAGGTCATGAACTTGACCAGGTCGCCGAAAAACGGCCGCTCTTTGTGCACCGCATAGAAGCCCTCGGCCTCCGCACGCGACAGATGCATCATGCGCGCCGCGACGATGCGCAGGCCAGCCTTTTCGAAGCGCGCAAGGATCTGTCCGATCGCATTTTTTTTCACTGCGTCAGGTTTGATGATCGAAAGGGTGCGCTCCACCGCCATTACCGGGGCTCCATAAGCAAAAGTTGGCGCGGATTCTATCACGCTCAGCTTGCGACATTCGTAAAAACAACGGCTTACGTAGCCGCGACTACTTCGGAAACAGCAGTGTGGTGGTGAAGAAAAATCCCAAGCCCTTGGGACCGCTCTCTGGGCCCGCAGCCCAATAGCGGACGCCAGCCTCGAGATTCACCTGCTGGTCGCCGAGCTTCGTGAGCCGGGCGACGCTGGCCTCGAGCGGCACCGACCATTGCTTCATTTTCCAGTCGTAGGTGGACTCGGTCTGCAGCGTGTACGACCACGCCTCACCGGCGGTGTAGGAAGCGATCGGCTGCAGAAACGTCGAGCTGATGCTCTCTCCAACGCTGCGCCCGCCGAGCGACCAGATGTGATTGGCGAGGATGCCGACCGTCCACGGGCCCGAATCCCGGAACACCCCGCCGGTCGGCCCGAGCGCCCATTTCTTCTCCCCCAGATCGTCGCTCGCCGTCGGCAACAGCACGGCGGCGCCCAGTCCCCAATCCACCCCGCCCGCGCTCGCCTTCCGCGGCGAGATGAAGAAGCTCTGCAAGGTGTCTCCCAGGCCGGACTGGCTGCCGGCGCCCGGAGAGACGTCCTTCTGTGCCGTGGCGACGAAGAGCGTGCGCGAGATGAAATCCCAGTCGGCGTCGAGTGTGACTGGCACGAGCGGCTGAATGCCGAGCGCGTACGCCGCGCCGCTGTTTGCCGGGCCGATCTTTCTGTCGTAGGTGACCTGCACCGGCACCTTCACCATGCTGGTGAACGGATTCACGACCTGCCCGGCGAGCTCGTCGTCGCTCTGGGCGCGCGCGCCCGGGGAGACGACCGCGCAAACGAACGCCAAGGCGACTGCTTGCGCGCGGATCAGCACCTCACGCCGCGCGCGGAGTCGAGCGCCATTCGGGAACGAGGCCCTGCGTTCCACGTGCCGCCTGAAAGCGAGCGTCGATGCCGAGGCCCGGAACCCAAACGAGGTCGTTGCCGCTGAACAGGAGCGGCAGGCGCTCGCGCTGCCAGGGCGGCACGCCCGCCTCCTGGAAGAGATTCTTGAGCGTGCGGCGAGGACGGCGAGGATCGGGCTGGAGGCGCTCGCCACCAGCGCGAAGGCGCACGCTCAAAGGCTTGTGCTCGAGCGCGATGCCTTTGCCGCGCGCCTTGCGAAAGCGCAACTCGCCGCCGAGCGATGGCAGCCTGAGCAGGGGTTCGCCTTTCCATTCCTGCCGGGAGAACTCCGCCGGCGTATCGGGATCGAGAAGCACTTTGCTTCTGTACACCCGCAGCCGTGCGCCGTCGTGCTCGATCAGCGTGCGCGCGCCGCCGGCGGTGAGCTGCTTCAGCATCTCGGCCAGCTTCGCCTCGCTCGGCGCGCGCAGGCCTTTCGACTGCAGGAAGTTGCGCAGCAGCTCCTCCCTGCCCGCCTCTTTCTTCGCGATGTGGCGGGCGGCGCGGGCGATCGATTCCTTCCAGCGCGGGAATCTCGCTTCCAGCAGCGGACCGATGCTGCGGCGGATGAAGTTGCGCGTCAGCCCTACATCGGCGTTGCTTTCGTCCTCGATCCACTCGAGCTCGTGCTTGCGGGCATACGCCAGGATTTCCTTGCGCGTCGTGCCCAGCAAGGGTCGCAGGAAAGTCTTGCCGCCGCTGCGCGTGCGCTCGGCCATGCCGCTCGCGCCGCGCGCGCCCGCGCCGCGCAGCAGGTTCATGAGCACGGTCTCGGCCTGGTCGTCGAGGTTGTGCGCGAGCGCGATGACGTCGGCGTCGATTTCCCTGAACGCGCCGTAGCGCGCATCGCGCGCCGCGGCTTCCAGGCCGCTCCCTTCCCTGCGGACGCTGACCCGCTTCACGGTCAGGGGAACCTTCCAGCGACGGCACAGCGCGCGGCAGAACTCGGCCCACGCATCCGCGTTGGGACTCAGGCCATGATGGACGTGAATCGCAGCGATCGGACCCTGAGCGCGCAGATGGTGCAGCAGAACCACCGAATCGACGCCGCCGGAGAGCCCGACGGCGATCGTCCGAGCGCTGCGCGCGAGTCTCCGAGCGCTGCGCGCGAGTCTTTTACCGCTCGGTCGCTTCCTTGAACTTGCCATAGCTCATCAGCCGCTCGAGGCGAGTCTCGACGAGCTCCTTCGGTTTCTTCTCGCGCAGCTGCTTGAGAGTGTCGGCGAGCGCCTTCTTCAGCGCCTGCGCCGTCGCCTGCGGGTCGCGGTGCGCGCCGCCCAGCGGCTCGGGGACGATCTTGTCGATCAGCCCGAGCGTCTTCAGGCGGCTGGCGGTGATGCCGAGCGCGTCGGCGGCGTCGGGCGCCATGGTCGAATCGCGCCACAGGATCGAGGCGCACCCTTCGGGCGAGATCACCGAGTAGGTCGAATATTGCAACATGAGAACGGCATCGCCCACCGCAATGGCGAGCGCGCCGCCCGAGCCGCCCTCGCCGATGACGGTGGCGATGATCGGCACGCGCAGCCGCGCCATCTCGAACAGGTTCCTGCCGATCGCCTCGGACTGGCCGCGCTCCTCGGCGTCGATGCCCGGGTAGGCGCCCGGCGTGTCGACGAAGGTGAACACCGGCAGGCCGAATTTCTCGGCGAGCTTCATGAGGCGCAGCGCCTTGCGATAGCCCTCGGGCTTGGGCATGCCGAAGTTGCGCGCGATCTTTTCCTTCGTGTCGCGGCCCTTCTGGTGGCCGATGATGACGCACGGTTCGCCGTTGAAGCGCGCCATGCCGGCGACGATCGCGGCGTCCTCCGAGAAGGTGCGATCGCCGTGCATCTCCTCGAAGTGCGTGAACAGCATCTGCACGTAGTCGAGCGTGTACGGCCGCTGCGGATGGCGCGCCACCTGCGCCACCTGCCAGGGCGAAAGCTTGCCGTAGATGTCCTTGGTGAGCGCCTGGCTGCGCTTCGTCAGACGCTGGATTTCCTCCGAGATGTCGACCGCCGAATCGTCCTGCGCGAAGCGCAGCTCCTCGATCTTGGTCTCGAGCTCCGCGACCGGCTGCTCGAATTCGAGGAAGGTGGTCTTCATCGGGCGGCGATTCTAACCGATTGTCACTACGCGGTTTCTGCCGGCGCTCTTGCCCTCGTATAGCGCTTTGTCGGCGCGCGCGAGCAGCGCGCTGACAGGCTCTTTTCTTGCATACGTCGCCACCCCGACCGTGACCGTCACGCGCGGCACGCCCGGAAACACGGTGGCTTCGGTCCGGGCACGCACGCGCTCGGCACAAGCCTGTGCACCCACGGTGTCGGTGCCGGGCAGGATGATGAGGAATTCCTCGCCGCCGAAGCGCCCCTGGACGTCGACGGCGCGCAGCTCCTGCGGCACCAGGCGGGCGAAGTCTTTCAGCACGCTGTCGCCGGCGGCATGGCCAAAGCCGTCGTTGATCGCCTTGAAGTGGTCGATGTCGATCAAGCAGACCGCGAACGGCGTGCTCTGGCGCTCGGCGCGCGACTGCTCGCGCACCAGCGCTTCCATCAGGTAGCGGCGGTTGTAGGCGCCGGTCAGCTCGTCGCGCACCGCCAGCTCGCCGATCTGCTCGACCGCGTGCTGCAGCTCGCGATGGCTGTCGGAGAGCCGTGTGCGCAGCCGGTTCACGTAGCCGCCCATCACCGCGAACCACGGCAGCACCACCGCCAGCACCACGAACTCGGCCAGCGCGGCGCGCGGGTTGACGCCCGGGCCGCGCAGAAAAAGGACATGCAGCATGACAGCGTGCGCAAGCAGCGCCAGGAACGCGAGCCCCAGCATGCGCGTGGCATTGAGCCGCAGCACGCCGAACAGCATGGCGACCAAGTAGAACGGCGTGAGCACGGCGCGCGCCGGCCCGGCGTGATACATGATGTAGGCGAGCAGCAGGATCGCCGCGGCGACCTGCTCGGTGGTGAGGCTGGGATCGGCGAAGCGCTGGTTGAGGCCGCTGCGGAACAGCGCAGCGAAGACGACGACCAGGGCGAGAATGCCGGCGCTGCCCTCGATCGCCGCGCGCCAGGGCAGCAGGTCGAGGAAAGCGCAGACGGAGAGCGCCAGGCAGACGAGCAGCGAGGTGCCGGCTGCCATCAGGAATCGCGCTACGCGCAGGGACTGCCGCTCGTCCCTCGGCGGCAACACGATCCGCGCGCTCTCGCTTCCGACTTCGGCTCCGGACAGGACTTCGCTGATCGCGACCCCCTTCGGCAGCTGCTGGGTGGTCAGTATTCTACCGGCAGCGGATCAAGCGAGCGCCAGAGGTACCAGGTGGCCACCGAGCGCCACGGGCGCCACTTCTCGCCCAGCTTGCGCATCCGCCCAAGGGAGATTTTTCTTCCCTTGAAGTAGCTGACGCGGATCCCCTTCTGCAAGCCGAGGTCGCCGAGCGGAAACACGTCGGGACGCAGCAGGTTGAACATCAGGAACATTTCCGCCGTCCAGCGACCGATGCCGCGCACGTCGGTCAGCTCGGCGATGATCGCCTCGTCGTCCATCCGCGGCCAATTGCGCTCGTGAATCTTGCCGTCGGCGAAGTGCTGCGCGAGGTCGGCGATGTACTCGGTCTTGCGGTCCGACAATCCGCAGGCGCGCAGCTGCGGCCGCTTCCGCTGCAGCACGTTGGCGGGGGTGATTTCTCCCACGCACTCGCAGACTCTGTTCCAGACGCTTTGCGCCGCCTTGACCGAGATCTGCTGGCCGCAAATCGCGCGCGCCAGGGTCATGAACGCCTCGCCGCGACGCATCATGAAGACCTTGGGGTGCGCGCGAATGATGCCCGCCATGACAGGATCGGTCTTCATCAGGAACCTTCGCGCCTTGTCCCAGTATTCAGGCTTCATGGAGAGGTAGATTGGTGAGGAGATTCTGCGGCTTCATCTTGACCACGCCTTCCTCGCAGGACAGGGCGAGGTAGATCGCCCTGCCGCGAATGTCCGCACGCATCGCCGCGGGATCGTCGAACTGCAGCGCGAAGATCGCGAGGAGATTGCGCATCCTGCCCTGCTCGAACTGGCCGCCGCCCCACAGTTCGTTGAGGATCGCGGTCGACTCGGCGTCGAGGCCCACGTGCCACGCCCAGGGGCTTTCCTCGATCTTGCGCACCGGCTTGATCGTCGTCTTGAGCTCCAGGAAGTGGGAAATCCAGGCTTCCATCACGCGGCACAGGGCATCGAGGGCCGGCCGGCCGTAGGTGACGCTGATCACCGTGTCATGGCGCGATTCGCGCTGCCAATAGATGGCGGCGTTGGCACGCTCGAGCACGTCGAGGTCGACCTTGGCCAGGTCGCCCTGCGCCTCGACGATCAGCCTGCCGATGCTGCCGTAGCGGTTGCCGCTCGCGTGCGTCTCGACCGTCTCGAGGTCGGCGAGCAGCGCGTGCCCTTCCTGGATGGTCGCTTTCTGCTCGCGAAAGAAGAGTTCCGCGGCGCGCAGGCGAAGCGGATCGTCGCAGCCGTCGAGGAGGTTGCGCAGGATGACGTGCGCCAGCTGATCGATGAACATCGGCGGGATGTCGACCGTGCCCCGGAACAGGCTCATGTAGCAGCCCTCGACCGTGCCGGCGGCGAGCAGCCGGTCGCGGAAGCGCAGCACGACCTCGTAGTTGTGCCGCGCATCCTCGTCTTTCACCAAGGCGAGATCCTGTGGAGAAACGCCGAGGCGAGGATCGTTCATCAACGCCGCGTGGATGCGCCGCTCGTCGTCGCACGACTCCTCGGCCGGGTGCACCTCGGGCCGCAGGTAGTAGGCGCGGAGAAAATCGTCCGTGACCCGGAGTCTTCCGGCCGGGTCGCGCTCTAGGAGGTGGAAGCCGCTGTTACGCCAGAAGTCAGGCAGGGACGAGAACCACTCGCGAGTGGGACGCGACGTGCTGCTTCAGGAACTCCATCTGGTCCGACAGGATGCGGCGGTTGGTGAGGATCAGGTACTCGGCCTTGTTCGGCACATAGGGCGCATAGAGCAGCTCCATGCCCGATTCCTGCGGCAGGCGGTTGCGCTTGCTGCCGTTGCAGTGCCGGCAGGCGGTGACGACGTTCATCCACGTGTCGCGGCCGCCGCGCGAAAGCGGCGTGATGTGGTCGCGGGTAAGGCGGAAGTAGCTGTACTCGCTGCCGCAGTAGGCGCACATGTGCTGGTCGCGCCGGAACAGCTCCCGGTTGTTCAGCGGCGGCACCTGGTTGAAGCCCTTGGCCGCGAGCGCCTTGCCCTTGATCGCGACGATCGAGTGCGCGGTGATGCTCGAGCGCTCGCCGGTCACGCGGCAGATGCCGCCGTAGTAGGTGAAGGTCTCGTCGCCGAGCGTCCAGGCGATCAGGTTCTTGGCGTAGTAGAAGCAGGCCTGCTGCCAGCTGATCCAGCGATGCGGAACGCCGTGCGCGTCCAGCGACAGGATGAGCGGCTTGTCTTTGGCAGGAATCATGCTTCCGGGACGATTCTGCCTACCAATCTACGGAAAAACAAGGGACTGCGGAGGGAACCTCCAGAAGCCGCTAGTCCTTGCCGACGGCTTCCTTGAACCCCTGCCCGGCGGCGAAAGCCGGGATGGTCTTGGCGTCGATGCGGATTTCCTTGCCGTTGAGCGGGCTGCGTCCGGCGCGCGCCTTGCGCTTGCGCGGCAGGAAGGTGCCGAAGCCGACCACGGTGACGCGCTTGCCCTTGGCGACGTTGGCGACGATCGCGTGGAACACCGCGTTCACCGCTTCGCCTGCCGCCGTCTTGCTGACGTTGCCCGCCTTCGCGGCCACTTCCACCAGATCGGATTTCGTCACGACGTGTGGCATGCGCTTCCTCTCCCCGTTCAAGCCATCGTATCCAAATCGAAATCGAAATTCAACGCAGCGGCAACGCGCGCCGTGATTTTCTTGCGCAGCGCCTGCAAACATTTATCATTGGGGTCGAGGAGGGACCACCCATGGTTCAGTTGAATCGGCTTGCGCTCGCCGCAATTGCGGCCTGCGTCATGACCGCGCCGGCGCATGCGCAGATTTCTCTCACGTACTCGAGCTGGGTACCGCCCACACACCATCTCACGATCTGGCAGGCCAACTGGGCCGCGGAGGTCGAGAAGGCGACCAGCGGGCGCGTCAAGTTCGCGTCGCTGCCCAAGGCGCCCGCCGCGCCGCCCGGAACCTTCGACGCGGTTCGCGACGGCCTGGTCGACATGTCCTATGTCACCGCGAGCTACACGCCGGCGCGCCACATCCTGCCGCTGATGGCCGAGCTGCCCGGCGCCGGCGAGACCGCCGAGATCAACTCGGTGGCCTTCTCGCGCATCCACTGGAAGCACTTCCAGAAGCTGGGCGAGTACAAGGGCGTGCACCTGCTCGCGGTCTTCACCCACGGCCCCGGCCAGATGTTCACCAAGAAGCCGATCAAGTCGATGGCCGACTTCCAGAACCTGAAGATCCGCACCGGCGGCGGCATCGCCGAAGCGACCGCCAACGCGCTCGGCGCGTCGGCGTTCGTCAAGCCGGCGCCCGAATCCTACGAGCTGCTCAGCTCGGGCGTCGCCGACGGCGTGTTCTTTCCGTTCGAGTCGATCGTCTCGTTCAAGCTCGACAAGCTGATCGGCCAGGCGACGGTGTTCCCCGGCGGCCTGTACAGCTCGGCGTTCGGCTTCTTCATGAACGAGGACAAGTGGAACAAGATCCCGAAAGAGGATCAGGCGATCATCGCCAAGTTCGCCGGCGAGTACGCGGCGCGCAGCAACGGCCAGTCCTGGGACCGCGCCGATAAGGTCGGCCTCGACGCCCTCAAGGCCGCCGGGGCGAATGTCATGCCCGCGACGGCGGCGATGCAGGCCGAGGCGAAGAAGCGCTCCGGCCCGATCATCGAGGACTGGCTCAAGAAGGCGAGCGCCAAGCTGCCGAACGCCAAGGCAGTGCTCGACGAGTTCCACCAGGAGCTGAAAAAAGTAGCCTCCGGTAAGTGAACCCGCTGTGGGAAAGGCGGGCGGACGCCGTGCTCGGCATCGCGGCATCCGCCCTGCTCTTTTCCATGATGGTGCTCACCTTCTTCGACGTGGTGGGCCGCTACCTGCTGAACAAGCCGATCCGCGGCGCCTTCGAGATCACCGAGCTCGGGCTGGTCGTGCTGATCTTCGCCGGCCTGCCGCTCGTCTCGCACGCCGACGAGCACGTGACGATGGACTTTATCGACCGCATCCTTCCCGAGCGCGTCGCGCGGATCTGGGTCCGCGTCATGCACCTGATCTGCGCGGCGATCATGTTTTTCCTCGCCTGGCAGGTCTGGATCAAGGCGGACAGGATCGCCGGCTACGCCGACACGACCGACGTGCTGCGGGTCCCCATCGGACCGTTCGTGTATTTCATGGCCTTGATGATCGGCCTCACCGGCATCGTGCACGTCTTCAAGATGTTCGTGCCGGGCGCTGCGCGCACCAACCAGGTCACAACCTAGCTGCATGACTGAATCGCTGATCGGCCTGGGCATCATGCTGGTGCTCGCCTTCCTGCGCCTGCCGATCGCGCTTTCGATGGGCGTGGTCGGCATCGTCGGCTATGCCTACATGCGCGACTGGAACTGGGCCGTCGCCTTCGCCACCGCGCAGACCAAGATCTACGAGACCGGGCGCAACTACGCGCTGACCGTGGTCCCGCTCTTCATCCTCATGGGTAACCTCGTCACGCGCGCCGGCATGTCGCAGGAGCTGTATCGCACCGCGTACGCCTTCATCGGCCACTTCCGCGGCGGCCTGGCCATGGCCACCATTGCCGGCTGCGCCGGCTTTGGCGCGATCTGCGGCTCGTCGATCGCCACCGCCGCGACCTTCGCCAAGGTGGCCTATCCGTCCATGAAGAAGTTCGGCTACTCCGATGCGCTCGCCACCGGCGCCATCGCCTCGGGCGGCACGCTCGGCATCCTGATTCCGCCCTCCACCATCATGGTGATCTACGGGATCATGACCGGCACCAGCATCGGCAAGCTGTTCGCCGCCGGCGTCATCCCGGGAATCCTGGCCGCTCTCCTCCTCTGCCTCGCCGTCCAGTACGTGACCTGGCGTGATCCCGCCGCCGGGCCGCGCGGCGAGCGCCTGTCGTGGAAGGAGCGCTTCGACACACTGCACGGCTTCGGCTGGTTCGCCGCGGTCGGCGTCGCCGTCGTCGCCTCCGCGAGCTTCGGCTGGCTCGAATCGGACGACGCCGCCGTGCTCGGCGCGCTTGCGGTATTCGGCCTTTCGCTCATCTACAAAGGCGTCACCAGCGTGATTGCGCTCTTCGCGCTCGTCATGGGCGGAATCTACGGCGGCGTTTTCACCGCCGTCGAGGGCGCGGGGGTCGGGGCGTTCGGCGCGCTGGTCTTCGCCTTCGCCCGCAAGTCGCTCACCTGGCGCGCCCTCTATGCCGCGCTGGTGGAGAGTGCGCGCACGACCGCGATGCTGTTCATGATCCTGATCGGCGCACTGATGTTCGCCGAGTTCGTCAACATCACGACGATGCCCGACGACCTGAAGAACTTCGTCAACCGCTTCCAGGTGAGCCCGGTCATGGTGGTGGCGGTCATCATGGCGATCTACGTGATCCTCGGCACGGCGATGGAGGAACTGTCCATGATCCTGCTGACGGTGCCGGTATTCTTCCCGCTCATCGTCCACCTCGGCGTCGACCCGATCTACTTCGGCATCCTGATCGTCGTGGTGGTCGAGATCGGCCTGATCAGCCCGCCGGTGGGCATGAACCTGTTCGTCCTCAACACGCTGCTGCCGCAGGTGCCGACGCGCGTCATCTTCCGCGGAGTGCTGCCGTTCATGGCGATTGACTGCGTGCGCCTCGCGATCCTCATCGCCTTCCCGATCCTCTCG
>Ga0137410_10001432_pt1 | contig 16423 bp, 13 predicted proteins | sample CZODoug1_16funga_FD_108878 | JGI IMG/M metagenome (GOLD analysis project Ga0137410, IMG submission 108878) | Vadose zone soil fungal communities from Angelo Coast Range Reserve, California, USA - CZODoug1_16fungal (Illumina Assembly) | ecosystem: Environmental > Terrestrial > Soil > Vadose zone... | reverse complement strand
TCGAGGAGATCCAGCGGCTCTGCCAGGACGCGCTGGACGACGCGGTGCTGATGGGCTGCGACGAGAGCCAGTTCAAGCAGGTTCTCGAGAACCTGGTGCAGCGCCTCGAGAATCCCTACGCCGGCAAGGCCGGCTAGTCGCGACGGGCGAGGAAGATCGCCCAGGCCGCAAACGCCAGGAACGCCGCGAGCGTCCACTCCGGGATGCTGTACGAGAGTAGCGTCCAATCGACCGTGCCGCACTCCCCTGAACCCTTGAGGATGCGCCCGAGCGAACTCAGCGGGCCGAAGGTCTGCAGCATGAACTCCAGGCTCGGCCCGCACGCCGGGCGCTGGTCCTCGGGAAGGTGCTGTATCCAGGTATGCCGAGCCGAGATCGCCGCCCCGATCAGGGCGCACAGCGCGATCGCGCCCGCGTAGACCCCAGCCCCGAGCCGGCCTGCCGGTCGGTGGATCGCGGCGAGCAGGAAAGCGACCCCCGTCGCGAGCAGCATGACGCGCTGGAGGATGCACAGGGGACAGGGCTCGAGCCCGATCGCGAACTGCAGGTAGTAGCCGAAGGCGAGCATGCCGGCGCAGGCGAGAAAGCCCGCGAGGTTGCCGACCCTTCTGGTGAGGAGCAGCCTGATCATGCGGCCGGAGCGTACATTAGAATGGCCGGCGGCGTCTCTCCGGACGCTGCTCATTTCGGGATGGAACTTGAGAGCGCGCTTCGCCCGCCGAAAGGACCTGGGGCTCAGCAAGGCCGACTTCGGCACGCTGAGACGGCTCAGCACGCCGCAGAAGATCCAGGATTTCCTCAACGCGATGTCTCCGAATTTCGAGACAGACGGCCAGACCTGCCTTTCGGTGCGCGAGGTGCTTCGCCAGCGGCGCGCGCACTGCATCGAGGGCGCCATGCTCGCGGCCTGCGCGCTGTGGGTCCACGGAGAGCCGCCGCTGCTGCTCGACCTGCGCGCCGAGCGCGACTACGATCACGTCGTCGCGCTGTTCCGCCGCGGCCGCTGCTGGGGCGCGATCTCGAAGACCAATCCCGCGGTCCTGCGCTGGCGCGATCCCGTATACCGCAGCCTGCGCGAGCTCGCCATGTCCTACCTGCACGAGTACGCGAACAAGCGCAGCCAGAAGACGCTGCGGAGCTACGCCGGTCCCTTCGACCTGCGCCGTTTCGCTCCCGAGGTCTGGGTCACCAACGGCAAGAACTGCTGGGACGTCGGCGCGACACTCGACGACCTGGCGCACCGGCCCCTCCTCACGCGGAAGCAGGCGCGCGGGCTGCGCCTGCGCGACGCGGTGGAGCGGAGGGCCGGGGCGGTGAACGAGCACCGCGCGCCGCGCACGGGCGAGCGGAGCTAGGCGATCCCGGCGGCCTTGCGCGCGCTCTCGATGAGGGAGGTGCGCATGAGCCACTGCTTGTGCAGCCGCGGATCCGCCGCGGTGCGCCTGAGCTCGTCGAAGTTGGCCTGCCTCACTTTCGGGTCGCGCTCCTCCAGCCGCTTCTTATTGGCCACGGTCTGCTGCTGCACGTATTCGATGTTCAGCGGCCGGCGGCGGCGCTCATAGCGGTCGAGCAGCTCCTCGGCGGCGTCCGCGCTGGCGACGAGGTGCAGCGTCTCTGCGATCTCGATCGCGTCGTGAATGCCGCAGTTCAGTCCCAGGCCGCCGACGGGGTTGTTGACGTGCGCCGCGTCGCCGGCGAGGAACACGCGCCCCGCGCGGAACGCCTTCGCGACGCGCTGGTGCACGCGGTAGATGTTGCGGTGGACCAGCGATTCCATCGGGTGGTCCTGCGAGAGTTTGCGCATCCTGCGGCGCACCGCGGCCTCGGAGAACGCCTCCTCGTCCGACTCGTTCTCGCGCGCGGGAAACACTGCACGCCAGCGGCCCTTCAGGTCGTCGCCCATGACCTTGAACAGGTTGGTCCATTCCTCGGGGTCGGAGATGTAGCTGCGCGGACAGCAGCCGAGCGCGCGGTCGAAGTCGAACAGCGTCGTCAGCACGAGGAACCTCTCGGGCCAGGTATAGCCCTCGAACTCGATATCGAGGCACTTGCGCACCGTGCTGCGCCCGCCGTCGCAGGCGACGACGTAGTCGAACGCGTGCTCTCCGGAGGCCGCGAGCCGCGCGCCCTTCGCGTCCTGCGAGACGCCGGTGACGGGTGTTCCCAGCCGCAGCTCCACGTTCGGAATGGCGGCGAGACGCCTCAATCCGATCTCGCAGAGCTTGTGCTGCTCGGTCTGCACGACGAAGGGAAACGGCGTCTCGTCGCGCAGCACCTCATGGTCGAACTCGGCGACCAGCGTCCTGGTCGCGCCGTCCCAGAACTGGAAATGCCGCGCCGTCAGGCCGACCGACCGGAACTCCTCGAGCAGTCCGAGGCCGGCGAGCATTTCGAGGGTCGAGGGATGGGTGGTCGCCGCGCGCGGGCCGTGGTCGATCTCGCGCTCCGCCTCGAAGAGCGTGACGCGCATCCCGCGCTGTGCGCAGGCGAGCGCGGCGACGACCCCGACGGGGCCCGCGCCGACGATCCCGACCCGCGCCTCCACGCGTAGCGTTAGTGCGCCGCCGGCAAAGGGTCGGGCGCGGACCGCTTCGAATGGTCCGCGGCGAGCAGCACGTACATCGCCGGGACGACGAACAGGGTGAACAGCGTGCCGATCGCGATCCCCGTGGCGATGACGAGGCCCATGTTGAAGCGGCTTACCGCCCCCGCGCCGCTGGCGGTGAGGAGCGGAACGACCCCGAGCACCATCGCGCCGGTGGTCATCAGGATCGGCCGGAGCCGGATACCGGCCGCCCTCTCGACCGCTTCGCGCTTGGATAGCCCTTGCGTCTGAAGGTTGTTGGCGAATTCGACGATCAGGATCCCATGCTTGCTGATGAGGCCGATCAGCGTCACCAGCCCCACCTTGGTGTAGATGTTGAGGCTCACCGCGCCGATCCCGAGGGTGCCGAACAGGTTGACGAAGATGAGCGCGCCGCAGATCGACATGGGCACCGAAACCAAGATGATGAGCGGGTCTCGGAAACTCTCGAACTGCGCGGCAAGAGCGAGAAAGATGATGATCAGGGCGAACCCCAAGGTGAAGAGTAGGGCGCTCGATTCCTGGATGTACTGGCGCGACTGCCCGGCGTAGTCGACCGAGTACCCCTGCGGCAGGGTGCGTGCCGCGAGCTTCTGCATGTACTCGATCGCGTCCCCTTGCGTCACGCCGATGAAGGGAACGCCCGAGATCGTCGCCGCGTTCTGCTGTTGGAAGCGATTCAATGATTGCGGGATCGTCTTCGTCGTGATGTGCACCACGGTCGAAAGCGGGATGGCTTCGCCGCTCGGAGTGCGAATGTAGGTGCTGTTCAACTGATCCGCGTTGAGCCGGTCGGCCTGCTGGACCTGGGGAATCACTTTGTAGGCGCGGTCGAAGAAACTGAAGTAGTTGACGTAACCGCCGCCCAACAGGGAAGACAGCGCCCCGCCGACATCCTTCATCGTCAAGCCGAGCTGCGCGGTCAGCTCCCTGTCGATCACCACCGTCGACTGCGGAAGATCGTAGCGCAGGTCGTTGTCGATGAAGAAGAACATGCCGCTCTTTTGCGCTTCCTGGGCGAACGCCGATGCCACTTCGTTGAGCCGCTCGAAGGGTTCCGTCGTCTGGATGACGAATTGCACGGGAAAGCCGAACGCTCCAGGGAGGGGCGGCGGTTGGAACACGGCCGGGCGAACGCCCGTGATGTGACCGAGCTCCTGTTGCACGGGGGGAAGGAGCTTGGCCGCCGTAGCCTTCCGTTCGCTCCAAGGCTTGAGCACCATTCCGGCGAGCAACTGCCCCGGGATGTCGAGCTGGAATACGTGCTCGGTCTCGGGGTGCTTGACGAACGTTTCGTAGACGGCGCGCGAATACAGCTGACGCTGCTGAAGCGTGGAATTCGGCGCCGCCTGAGCGGACATGATGAGAACACCCTGGTCTTCCGGCGGTGCAAGCTCGTCCTTGGAGGTAACCCAAAGCGGGTAGATGCTGCCGAGAACGACTGCTGAAAACACGGCGGTCACGGGCACCCAGTTGAGCGTGCTATGGAGAAAGCCGTCGTAGCGCCTGCGCAACGCATCGAAGGTGCGGTCGAGCAGCAAAACGAGCTTGGCGTCCCAGCTGCGCGCCGCGGCATCGTGCGGCTTGAGCAGCTTGGCCGACATCATCGGGGACAGCGTCAGAGCTACCACGGCCGACATGGTCACCGCCCCGACCAGAGTGACGGCAAACTCGGTGAACAGAGCGCCGGTGAGCCCGCTGAGGAATATGATCGGCAGGTAAACGGCGACGAGCACGATGGTCATCGCGATGATGGGATTGGCGAGCTCGCGCGCCGCCTGGATCGCCGCCTTCACGGGCTTCATGCCCTCTTCCAGGTGGCGGTTGACGTTCTCCACGACGATGATGGCGTCGTCGACTACCAGCCCGATTGCAAGAACCAGGGCGAGCAGCGTCAGCAGGTTGATCGAGTAGCCCAGCGCGAACATCACCGTGAAGGTGCCCACGAGCGAAAGCGGTATCGCAACGGTCGGAATGAGCACCGAGCGCGCCGAGCCGAGAAACGCGAAGACGACCAGCGTGACGATGACGAGCGCCTGGGCGAGCGTCCAGACGACTTCCTCGATCGCGCTGTTCACGAACTTGGTCGAGTCGTAGACGATCTCGCCCTGCAGGCCCTGGGGCAGCTGCGCGTGGATGTCTGGCCAGGCCTTGTGCACGCGAGCGATGACGTCGAGCAGGTTCGCCGCAGGCGCGACGTTGATGCCGATGTATACCGCCTTCTTGCCGTCGAACCCGACCTCGGAATCGTAGTCTTCGGAGCCGAGTGTCACGTTGGCGACGTCGCTCAGCCGGACTACGGCGCCGCCCTGCTGCTTGACGATGAGGTTCTTGAATTGATCGAGATTCCGGACATCGGTCGACGCCGTAAGGTTCACTTGCACCATCTGCCCCTTGGTCGCGCCCACGGCCGAGAGAAAGTTGTTGGCAGCGAGGGCCGCACTCACATCGGCCGCCGTGAGTCCATAGGCGGCGAGCTTGTCTGGATCGAGCCATGCCCGGAGTGCGAACAGCTTGCCGCCGAGGATCTCGGCAGTCTGCACACCCTCGACGGCCTGCAGTTTCGGCTGAACGACGCGGATCAGGTAATCGGTGATCTTGTTGGGCGAGAGCACGTCGCTCGCGAAGCCGATGTACATGGCGGCAAAGGTCTGCCCGACCTTCACCGTCAGGACCGGCTGCTGCGAGCCCGGCGGTAATTGGTTGAGAACGGCATTTACCTTGGTGTTGATCTCGGTGAGCGCTTTGTCGACGTCGTAGTTCAGGCGCAGCGCCGCCGTGATCGTGCTCACGCTCTGCCGGCTCGACGAAGTCATGTAGTCGATGCCGTTCGCCTGGGCGATGGAGTTCTCGAGTGGCGTGGTGATGAATCCCGCCACCAGCGACGGGTCGGCGCCGAAGTAGGTCGTGGTCACCGTGACCACGGCGTTCTGCGTTTGCGGATACTGCAGCACCGGAAGAAGACCGATCGAGCGCAGGCCGAGCACCAGCAGCGTCAGGCTGACGACCGTTGCGAGAACCGGTCGTTCGATGAAAATGTCGGTGAATTTCCGCATCGGCCCCCCTTACTGGTCCTTGGGTTTGGGCGCCGACTCGTTCGTCGGCACAATGGCGTTGTTCACGATCACCGGGGATCCGGAGCGCAGCTTGATCTGCCCGGCGGTGACCACGGTGTCCCCTTCCTTGATGCCGGAGAGAATCGCGACCTGGTCGCCGCGCGCCTCGCCGGTCGTGATGAACTTCTGCTGCACGACGAGCCCGACCTTGTCGTCCTTGCCCTTGCTTTCTTCCACGACGAACACGGTGTCTCCGTATGGGTTGTACGAGACCGCGGTCTGCGGCAGCGTGAGGAAGCGCTGCGGCCCGCCCGAGGCGATCACCACGGTGGCAAACATTCCTGGAAGCAGGCTCCGCTTCGGATTGCGCACGGTCGCACGCACCTGCACGTTGCGCGTGGCGGGATCGATCTTGGGATCGATCGAGCTCACTTCCCCGGGAAACTGCTGGCCCTGGAAGGCGTCGGTCTTCAGCACCATCTTCTGCCCGAGCGCGACCCTGCCGAGCGACTTTTGCGGCGCGAAGAAGTCCACGTACACGGGGTCGAGCGCCTGCAGTGTCACCAGCTTCGTCCCGGCGTTCACGTACTGCCCGACGTCCACCGCGCGGATCCCCAGCCGGCCGGCGAAGGGCGCGCGCACCAGTTTCTTCGCGACCAGCGCGCGCTGCTCGGCGACCTGGGCCTTCGCGCTTTTCAGGGTGGCGGCGTCGGCGTCGACTACCGCCTGGCTCACCGCCTGGATCGCCAGCTGCTTCTGGTCGCGGTCGTAGTTCGCCTCGGCGAGCTCGACCGACGCCAACAGCGACTGCAGCCTCGCCACGTCCGATTCGTTGTTCAGCTGAACCAGCGGCGCGCCTTCGGCGACCTCCTGGCCGGACTGGAAGTGGATCGCGGTGATCAGCCCGGGCAGTTCCGGCGCGAGGTCGGCGCCGCGCACCGCGCGCAGCGTCCCAACGGCCTGGAACTCGCCCTGCCATTCGGTGAGCTGCGCCTTGGCGGTCGAGACGGTCTGCGGGGGAATGCCCTGCGCCGCGATGTTCTCGCGGATCTTCGTTCCCACGAACGCCTTGAACCCGAACAATCCGCCCAACAACAGCCCGACGGCGGCCAACATGATAAGCATGCGTTTGATCATGACATCCGACTCCTTGAATTCTCGTCCCTACCTCAGTCGGCGCGCTTCGCCGTCTCCGCGCTCGCCTGCTCGCGATTCCACCAGCCGCCACCCAGCGCCTGGAACAGCGCCGCAGTGTCCGCGTAGCGCGTGGCCTGCGCTTGCACCAGGGCGGCTTTCGCGAGCGAGTACTGGCGCTGCGCGTTGAACAGCGCCAGGTAGCTCGCGGCTCCGAATTTGAGCTGCTGCTGCGTCACCTCGAGGCTTTCGCGCGACGCGGCCTCGGCCTCGGCTTGCGCTTTCAGCGCCTTCGCGTCGTACTCGAGGGCGAGGAGCACGTCGGCGACATCCTGGAAGGCGACAAGAACAGCCTGCCGGTATTGGGCGAAGGCCTGGTCGTAGGCCGCCTCGGCCCCGCGCTTTTGCGCCTTGAGTTGCCCCGCGTGGAATATCGGCTGGAGCAGGTTCGCGCCGATGTTCCACAGCTGGGTGCCTGGGTTGAAGAGATCTCCGCTGTTCAGCGCGGCGGTCCCGTAGCTTCCCGTGAGGGTCAGTTGAGGGAACATGAGCGCCTCCGCCACTCCGATCCGGGCGTTGGTCTGCCGCAGGATCGCCTCGGCCTGGCGGACGTCCGGCCTTTGTCTGAGGAGTTCGGAGGGAATGGTGAGCGGAAGCTCCGTGGGCAGGCGGAAATTGCTGAAGTCGAGCTCGGGCAGCCTGGCGTCGGCGGGCAGCTTGCCGATCAGCACCGCGAGCTGATTGCGAGTCTGGCCGAGCGCTCTCTCAAGCGGCGGCAGGGTCGCCCGCGTCTGCGCCGCCTGGGCACGCTGGCCGAGAAGGTCGGAGCCGGAAATGGCGCCGAGCTTGAATTGCTGCTCGGCGAGCCGCAGCTGGCTGTCCTGCGCTTCCGAGATCTCGCGCGTCGCGCGTATCTGCTCGCGCAGCGACGCCTCGCGGAACGCGGTCGTCGCAACGTTCGCGGTGAGCGAAAGATAGGTCGCTTCGACCTGGAGGCGCTGGAAATCGACTCCCGCCCGCAGCGCCTCGAGCTCGCGCCGCGCGCCCCCGGCGACGTCGATCTGGTAGCTCACGTTCACCGAGGCGTTGTAGAGGTTGAAGGTGCTGGAGGGAATCGATGGGTTCCCGAAAGTCGCGCCGGAGATGCGCTGGCGCTTCGCCGAGAGCGCGGCGTCGACGCTCGGATAGAGCACCGCGTATTGCGCGTTGACGTTTTCCTCCGCCTGGCGTAGCGCCGCCTGCGCGGCGGCGAGGGTCGGCTGGCCGGCAAGCGCGGTCTTGATCAGCGTGTCGAGCTCGGGCGAGCCGAAAAGCTTCCACCATTCGGCCGAGATCGTCGCGCCGACCGCGAAGCGCTGGGCGTCGCCGCCCTGCACCGGGGCGGAATCGGTGCGCTCGGCCAGCGGTTTCTCGGTGTACGCCGCCGCGGCGGGCGCCTCGGGCGCCCTGTAGTCGGGCCCGACGGCGCACGCGGAAAGCAGGGCCGTAACGCTGACCGTCGTCGCGATGCGAGTCAGGCTCATTTCCTCGCTCCTTTCCCTGCGGCCCGATCTTCCCCGTTCACCGGCTGTAGGCCGGTCATCAGCGCGCGGACCGCCTCGCGCAGCCCCTGGCGCGCTTTGCCCTTGTCCGAACCGCCGCGGAAAAACTGGTCGCACAAAGCCGCATTAAAGCTCACCGCAATCAACAGTTCGGCAAACGTTTCGGCGACGGCCGAAGCTGCGACGCGCCCTAGCTGCTGCTCGGCGCGCAAGTAGGCCGCGATCGCGAACGCCGCGCGGCCCGGCCCCATCGAACGCTCGTTCATCATGCCGCGCACCTTGACGAGGAGCTCCTGGTCGGCGAAAAGCGAGCACACCAGCGGAGTGATCCGATGATGGAAGGCGAAAGCGCTCTCGAGCACGTGCTCGAGGTTCTTCTGCACGGTGTCCTGGCCGACCTGAAGGGGAAGGCTCTGCAGCACCTCGGGGAAATCGCCGAGCTGGTCGAGACACACCGCCACGATCAGCTCGGCCTTGTCGCCGAAATGGTGGTAAAGCGCGCCCTCGGCGACTTTCGCGGCGCGCGCGATGTCGCGCGTGGTGACGGAGCCTAGTCCTTGCGTGGCGAGCAGGCGCTCGGTCGCCGCAAGCAGCCGCTCCTTCTGGTCGGGAGACGGTGCGCGGGAAGCGGAACGGGATGAGGAAGCCCTGGCCACGCGGCGCGTATATGGATTTTGACGATCGAATTGAGCAAGTGCTCAAGTATTATGAGCATCCGCTCAAGGAAACGCAAGCCCCGCTCAATGACGGGCTCGCGTCGTAAACGAACGACATCATGTAGATAGCGGGGCCCGGCGCGGTAAAGCAAATGAAACAAAAAACCGACCTGCGCCGGCAGCGCGGCGCGTCAGGCCGCGGCGCGGGTCTTCTGCTTCTGCAGTGCGGCCTTGGCGTGCATCGACGCGTAGGCTCCGTGCGCCGCGGCCTCGGCGTCGCCCACGTGGACGTTCATCCCCATGTCCGAGAGCACCGATCCGAGCGCCGACAGGCACAGCATCACGTTGTCGGGGCGGCAACTGTAGCCCATCAGGCCGATCCGCCAGATCTTGCCGGCGAGGGGTCCCAGGCCGGCGCCGATCTCGATGCCGAACTCGTTGAGCAGGGTCTTGCGCACTTCGGCTTCGTTCACGCCCTCGGGGCATTTCACCGCGTTCATCTGCGGCAGCTGGTACTTCTCCGCTACCAGCATCTTCATGCCCATAGCCTCGAGGCCGGCCTTGAGCGCGAGGTGGTGTCGCGTGGCGCGCGCCCAGGCGTTTTCCAGACCTTCCTCGCGGATCAGCAGCAGCGCCTCATGCAGCGCGAAGAGCGAGTTGGTCGGCGCGGTGTGATGGTAGGTGCGCGTTCCGGCACTCCAGTAGTTGAACAGCAGGTTCATGTCCATGAACCAACTGTGGATCTTGTCCTTGCGCTTCTTCACGTGCTCGATCACGCGCTCGGAGAACGACACCGGCGACAGGCCTGGGGTGCACGACAGGCATTTCTGGCTGGCCGAGTAGATCGCGTCGATCTCCCACTCGTCGACCTTCACCGGCGTGCCGGCGAGCGAGGTCACAGCGTCGACGATCACCAGCGCACCGTGCTTGTGCGCGATCTGCGTCAGCGTCTTCGCGTCGGACTGCGCGCCGGTGGAAGTCTCGGCGTGCACGAAGGCAACGACCTTCGCGTCCTTGTTCTTCTTCAGCGCATCCTCGAGCTTCTGCGGATCGACCGGCTCGCCCCACTTGTCCTCGACCAGCACCGGCGTGCCGCCGCATCGGATGACGTTCTCCAGCATGCGGCCGCCGAACACGCCGTTCTGGCACACCACCGCCTTGTCGCCCGGCGCCACCATGTTGACGAAGCAGAACTCCATGCCGACCGAGCCCGGCCCGGAAAGCGGGAAGGTGAGCGCGTTTTGGGTCTGGTAGACGTAGCGCAGGAGCGACTTCAGCTCCTCCATCATCTCGACGAAGATCGGGTCGAGGTAACCGATTGCCGGCTGGCTCATGGTGGTGAGCACGCGCGGGTGGATCTCGGTCGGGCCGGGACCCATCAGGGTGCGCTGCGGGGGATGAAACGAGCTGATGCGTTTGGCAGGCGCGAAATCGTCCATGGCTTCCTTTCCCGATAGAGGCGACCCGAACAAGTGACCGTCGGGACGCGATTTGACCTTCACCGGCTTCTTGGTGTGGGCTTCGTTGAGCACTTCGACCGCGGCTATCCTGCCGTCGGTGACGTGCTCGACTTCCATCGCCCAGCGCGCCGGCACATAACCGGACTTGACCCAGTTGTTCACCACCGCGCGGTCGAGCTGAAAGGCGCGGGCGACTTCTGCTTGGCTACCGAAGATTTCGACGAGGCGTGCGGCGCAGTTCATTGCCGCCGAAGACTATCATGTCAATATGATCTTGACAATATAGATTGGACTACTAGGCCTACTCGATCTGGAGGCCGATCCTCTTGATGAGCGCCCCGAAGCGCTCGTATTCCTCGCGGAGCATCTTCTCGTACTCCTCCGGGCTCGACCCCGCGGGCTCCATGCCGATCGCCCCCATGCGCTCGACCACGTCCGGGGCCTTGACCGCGTCGACCACGGCGCGGTTGAGCCGCTCCGTGATCGCGCGCGAGGTGCGGGCGGCGACGAAGACGCCCAGCGGCGCTGCCATGTCGAAGCCCGGGTCGACGGTCTCGGCGACGGTCGGCACCTCGGGGGTCAGGGTCGAGCGCCGCGACATGCTGAAAGCGAGCACGCGCAGCTTGCCCGTCTTCATCGCGCTCGCCGCGGCCGGGTAGCCCACGAAGCCGAGCAGCACGTCCCCGGCCATCATCGTCGGCACCGACTGGCCCGCGCCCTTGAACGGCACGTGGGTGAAGTCGACGTGCACCTCGGCCTTGAAGCGCTCCATGGTGATCTGGTGGATCGAGCCGTTGCCCGAGGACGCGTAGGGCATGGGCTGCTTTTGCGACCTGGCGAGGGCGACCAGCTCCTGCACGGTGCTCGCCTGCACGGAAGGGTGCACCACCAGCCACATCGGCACGACCACCGCGAGGGACACCGGCTGGAGATCGCGGAAGGGGTCGTACGGCAGCGACTTGAACAGGTGCGGCGCGGTGGTGATCACGCTCGAGTCGCTGATGAGAACGGTGAGGCCGTCCGGCGGGGACTTGGCGGTGAGGTCGGCGGCGGTCGTGCTGCCTGCGCCGGGGCGGTTCTCGACCACGAACTGCTGGCCGAGCGCGCCGCTCCATTTCGCGGCGAGAATACGCGCGAGCGTGTCGGGATTGCCGCCGGGGGCGAGGCCCACGAGGACGCGAACCTGCTTTTGCGGCCAGGCCTGCGCGAGCGCGCCGCCGGACCAGGCCGCCGCCACCACCGCGAGCCACAGTGCGATGCGATTCATGCTTCCTCCTCAGACCTCGGCGTGAACGCGCAGCAACCCGGGAATCGTCTCCGGCGGTCTCCGCCCGAAACCGCACTCGGTGGCGATGCCGAAATCCCGGGCATATTTCTCCGCGGCGGCGATGCGCCTTCTCGTCCCCGCGACGCCGTCCGAATCGTGCACCAGGCCGAGGAAGAGCCGCGTGCCCGGGTCGAGACCGAGCCCGGCGAGCGGCGCGAAGTAGGCGTCGTCGCTGCGGCCGACCGGCACCGGCATGTGCAGATAGTCGATCGGGCGCGCGAGCCTCGCCTTGAGCTGGTTGTGGACCTCGACCATGTTCGCGGTGGAGTCGGGCTCCTTCCAGTGGCGCCCGCCGTAGCTGCCGTAGCAAAGATGCACGCCCAGCTCGACGCCGCGCGGCACGCGCGCGCAGTGCAGCGCGAGGCGTTCGATCACGCCCGCCTTCACGTCCGGAAAATGCGCGTGGCGCACGCCTTCCCACTGGCCCATCTCGGTCGAGACGTCCCACTGGAGAGCGAGATCCTCGTGCGGGATCGCCGCCAGGATCTCGTCCACCTCGGCGAAAAGGCGCGCGCGATACAGCGGCTCGACGATCTCGTGGTGCTCGTAGACGACGTGCGCGTTGAGGAACGCGGCGGCCGTGGGCAGCGCCACCTGGAAGCGCAGGTCCTTCGGAACGACGCCTTCCTCGCGCAGGCGGCACAGCACGCGGTAGGAGTCCGCGGCCGCCTCGGGATAGCCGAGGCCGCCGATGCCGATATCCCTCGGGCTCACCCCGGCGCGAAGCCGCATCCGCGGCGGCGGCGGCGCTCCGCGAGGGACGATCGCGCTCCCCTTCCAGGTGCGCTGGCCCTCGGTGGGGTGCGTGATGCGCCCGCCTGCGGCGGCCTCGCGGGGATCCTCCTCGAAGGCGGGGTTGTTCTCCAGCGCGAAGCGCAGGCGCGCGACCCAGGAGGTGCGCAGCCCGGTCTCGCCGTCGGGGACGCGCCGCATGCGCGCGCCGAGCAGCGGACCGACCGCGCGGAACACCTCTTCGTTGTCTTTCAGGCCCACGCTGCCGACAAGCAGCACCTCGCGGGCCGAGGAGGAAGCGGGCTTCACGCCCGCATTGTAGTGTGGCGGCTAGCCGGAGTGCTGGCCCTGGCCCACCGTTTCGTCGACCTTCGCCGGGGCGACGCGCGACGGACCGATCCGCCCGACGAGCGGCAGCTTCAGCGCAGGGTCGAAGGGATTGATCCCGAAGGTGAGGCCCAGCAGATTCACTTCGAATCCCTCGACGCCGCTTGCGGTGAAGCCCGCGAGGCCGAAGAGCGAGAACTGGAAGCCCTTGCCGCTCGGCGCGGAGCTCAGCAGCTTCTTTCCGCCGTAATCCTTGCCGATCGCGGTCGGCGGCAGGTCGGCCTCGAGCTCCGGAACCGCGCGCAGCACCCACGCGGTGAACGTGTTCGAGTTCGGTCCCGGCCACATGGTGTACTCGCCAGCCCAGGGGTAGGCGTGCGCGGCCGCGTCGATCCGCGGGATCAGTTCGGCCGCCGCGGGGCCGTGCTTCTCGGCGACCAGCTCCGGCATGCTGCCGAACCAGCGCGCATCGGGCGCGCGGTGCCGCACGGCGAGCGCGGTGTCCTGCCAGCGCAGCCGCCAGCCGATGATCTCGTATACGGTGTATTGGCTCGCCGCGGCGGGCTTCACCGCGATCCAGGTGTGCACGCCGAACACGCCGCGCCAGCCGATGACGCGGGCCGCGTAGACCTGGACGATGGCCTCCGTGTGAGTCGCGGGATCGGGCGCGAGTCCCACCGCTTCCTGGCTCGCGGTGCGCCAATCCTGCGCGTTGACCCGGCCGACCAGCGCTGCACCGAGCGCAATCGCGCCCGCTATGACTAGAAATCCGAAGACGATACCCACGCGACGCCTCATTGAGTTTTCAGTGCCCGTTTTACCGATAGAGTGTGACGTGCACATTTCGTTCAACGAGACGACAGGACGAGGGTTGACGCCGGCGAGCGGCGCGTTCGAGCAGTATTGCGCGGTCTAGTCGAACGCCTTGTCGCCTTCACCCGACAGCGTGCTGTCCGGGTGCACCGCGCCGAAGTCGAAGAGCTTGCGGTCGAGGAGATGCGAGGGCGTGAGATTCGAGAGCGCGCGGAACATCGACTCGACGCGGCCCGGATGGCGCTTTTCCCACTCGCGCAGCATCTGCTTGACCTGCTTTCGCTGCAGCGTCGGCTGCGAGCCGCACAGGTCGCAGGGAATGATGGGGAAGCGCTTCACTTCGGCGTAGGCCTCGAGGTCGGACTCGGCGACGTAGGCAAGCGGCCGGATCACCACGTGCTGCCCGTCGTCGGACTGGAGCTTGGGCGACATCGCCTTCATCTTCCCGCCGAAGAAGAGATTCAGGAAGAAGGTCTCGAGGATGTCGTCGCGATGGTGGCCGAGCGCGATCTTGGTCGCGCCCAGCTCGCGCGCGACGCGGTAAAGCACGCCGCGGCGCAGCCGCGAGCACAGGCTGCACATGGTCTCGCCTTCGGGGATCAGGCGCTTCACCACCGAGTAGGTGTCCTGCACCTCGATGCGGAACGGAATCTCCAGCGACCTGAGGTAGTCGGGAAGAACGTGTTCCGGGTACCCGGGGTGGCGCTGATCGAGGTTCACCGCGACCAGCTCGAAGCGGAGCGGCGCGCGCTCGCGCAGCTTCATCAGCACGTCGAGCAGCGCGTAGCTGTCCTTGCCTCCGGAGAGGCACACCATGACGCGATCGCCCGCCTCGATCATGCCGTAGTCGCCGATCGCCTCGCCGACCAGGCGGCACAGGCGCTTGTCGAGCTTGCCCGCTTCGAAGCGCTGCTTGCGGGTGAAGTGGATTTCCTCCGGTGCGTTCATGATCGTATTCTCACAGGTTGATGCTTCTTCCTCCGTCGACGGAGATGATCTGCCCGGTCACGTAAGGCGCATCGGCCAGGAGATACAGAACCGCGCGGGCGATGTCGTCGGGCTCGCCGGTGCGCCGCAGGAGCGTGTGCGACACGATGCGCTGGCGCGTCAAGTCGTCCCACGAGCCGTCCTCGGGCCAGACGATCGCGCCCGGCGCGACGCCGTTTACGCGCACCTCGGGCGCAAGCTCGCGCGCGAGCGAGCGGGTGAGCCCGACCAACCCGGTCTTGGCGATCGAGTAGATCACGTAGCTCTTCAGCGGCCGATCGGCGTGGATGTCGGTGATGTTGACGATCGCGCCGCCTGTCTTCTTCAGGTGCGGCGCCGCGGCCTGCGAAAGAAACAGCGGCGCGCGCAGGTTCGCGCCGATCAGGGTTTCCCAGTTGGCCGGCGTCATCTCCCCGACCGGCGTGGGAAAGAACGCGGAGGCGTTGTTGACCAGCGCGTCGAGGCGCTCGAAGCGTCCGAGGGTGTTCTTCACAATCTCGGGCAGCCCGGACGCGTCGAGGAGGTCGGCCTGGACCAGCGCCACCGATTCCGGGCGCGCGGCGTTGAGCTCCGCGCGCAGCGATTTCGCCTCGCGCTCGGATCCGCGGTAGTGCAGCATCAGTTTCGCGCCCTCGCGATGCAGGCGGCGCGCGATCGCGGCGCCCACGCGCTTCGCACCTCCCGTCACGAGCACGACTTTCCCTGAAAGCGACTCGTTCATGGCCTAGAATGATACCGGATTAGTCCTTCCGCTCCCGACATGGCGCTTCCCGAACCGACGCCCGACGCACGCGCGCACAGCGATCGCGTCGCCGCGCTCATCCGCGGCGAAATCGCATCGAGCGGCGGCTGGATCAGCTTCGCGCGCTACATGGAGCTCGCGCTGTACGCGCCGGGCCTGGGCTACTACAGCGCCGGGGCGAAGAAGCTCGGGAAGGCCGGCGATTTCGTCACTGCGCCGGAGATCTCCCCCCTCTTCGGGCAGACGCTGGCGCGCCAGGTCCGGCAGGTCATGCAGTCCGGCTTCGAGGAGATTCTCGAGGTGGGAGCGGGAAGCGGCGCGCTCGCGGCAACACTGCTCGAGGAGCTCGACCGCGCCGGCAGCCCGCCGCGCAGCTATCTGATCCTCGAGCTGTCGGCCGACCTGCGCGAGCGCAGCCGCGACACGCTCGCCGCGCGCGTCCCGCAGCTGCTCGAGCGCGTCGCCTGGCTCAACCGCCTGCCTCCGGCGTTCTCCGGCGTCGTGCTCGGCAACGAAGTGCTCGACGCCATGCCGGTGCATGTCGTCCGCGTCAACGGCGGCAGGATCGAGGAAGGCGGCGTCGGGGTGCGCAGCGACCGCCTCGACTGGTCGTGGCGCCTCGCCTCGGGCGAGCTGCTCGAGGCGGCGCGAGCGCTCACCCTCCCCGAGGGCTTCCGCACCGAGATCGGCCTGGCGGCGCGCGGCTTCGTGCGCTCGCTCGGCGGCGTGCTGGAAAGAGGCGTCGCCCTGCTCGTCGACTACGGCTTTCCGCAGAAGGAGTACTACCACCCGCAGCGCAGGGAGGGCACGCTCATGTGCCACTACCGCCAGCACGCGCACGCCGACCCCTTCTTCCTCCCGGGGCTGCAGGACATCACCAGCCACGTCGACTTCAGCGCGATCGCCGAAGCCGCGCGCTCGGTCGGCCTGGAGCTCGCCGGCTACACGAGCCAGGCGCAGTTTCTCGTGAACTGCGGAATCACCGAGGTGATGTCGCGCACGCCGGCCGAGGAGCGGGGAAGGTTCCTGCCGCTCGCCAACCAGGCCAACCGCCTGATGTCCCC
>Ga0137410_10001423_pt1 | contig 16465 bp, 33 predicted proteins | sample CZODoug1_16funga_FD_108878 | JGI IMG/M metagenome (GOLD analysis project Ga0137410, IMG submission 108878) | Vadose zone soil fungal communities from Angelo Coast Range Reserve, California, USA - CZODoug1_16fungal (Illumina Assembly) | ecosystem: Environmental > Terrestrial > Soil > Vadose zone... | reverse complement strand
GGAATATTGGATCTTTCAAAATGTCCAGTATTATATCGATCGCTATCTGAAAAATCCCTACGGGGTCAATGCGTTGATCAGTTACGGCACGAATTGGTGTGACCAGTTTAAGGCGGCGATTATGGGCGGGCAGACTAAATTAAAGACCTACCTGGAGGGCTGCAATTTTTTAGTACAGCCGGTGGGAACACAAGGATTTTGGGATAAGTTCTATTTGGCGGCTCCATTGATCATTTCAGCGGCTGCAGCCATTGTCACAGCCGGAGCCGCTACCCCCGCCTTACTCCTGGCGATCAGCAATGTGGCTATTAAAGCCGGAGAGGCGCAGGCGGCACTCACAGCGGCTAGGACATTGACGCCACAGGGAACACCCATTATTAATGCGGCCAATGTGACCACAGATGTGACGACACTGCAGGGAGGATCTGCAGGAGCCGGAAGTAGTACACTAAGCGCGTCTGGGTTATTGGCATGGATCGAGCAAAACCCTTTGCCGGCTGTCGGCATCGGTGGAGCGTTGTTATTAATTCTTTACGGCCTATTAAATAAAGACTGATGGACTGTTTAGTATGCCAGAATCAAATCGAGACTCCCATGCAAATCATGGGGGATACAACAGGCCTGCAGCTGGATATCGGGACAGAAATCAAAGCCTTTGTACAAGCCAATCCGATACCGACCATCGGGCTGGCATTGGCGATAGGTTACGGATTATATATGCTTTTAAAATCGAAATAAATGGCAACTAACACGCTGAAAAAAATTACTATCCGGGCAAAACAGCTTCGGAAAAAAAGGCCGGGAATTTCCTGGAAGTCAGCCGTAAAATCTGCTGGCCTGGAATATCGGCAAGGTAAAATAGGCAAAACACGGAAGACGAGGAGAATAGCTCCAAAAAAGAAAAAAACGACAAAAAGGAAACGGATGGGATCCGATGGACAGGTAACCCGATCAAAGACACATACCGATTATAACCGCAATAAAGTAAATATTGCAGTAGGCGGGACGGCCAGTGGTCACATGGGAGCAGCCAAAAAAATACTCCTGGAAGATATTGGTCGTAAAGAAGCACAAAAATTTGCAGCCAAAAAAAAATCCGTTAAAAATAAAATTCAAAAAACGGTTAGCGAATTAAAACGGCGATACAATCGACTCGCCTGTTAAAATAGGTATCAATTTTTTTTTATCATTCAATCATAAATCATGGCACGTAAAAAAAAGAAGGTTCACCACAAACATCACAGACGCATGGGCGCTACAATAAGTAAAGCCAATATGAAGACGGCTGCAATGTATGTATTAGGTGCGATAGGAGGCGTTGTTGCTGGGCGATTGTTGAATAATGCAATGTCTACCATGGATGGGAAATTAATGGGAAGTGCAGAAGTAATTGCAGGAGGAGCTATGGCTTGGAAGATTAAAGCACCATTGGGAAAAGGAATAGGAATCGGATTGGCGGCTAATGGTGGTTTATATGCTTTCGGCTCTAAAGGTTTCAATGTTCTTCCGGCTTCCATGGGATATGGTCCTCCTATGCAGCAGGGCTATCGCAGCATGAACGGATATCAGCAAGTACCTAAGATTGGTTTTCCGAAACCGGGAGCGATCGGCCGGCACATGGATCGGGAAAGTTCTCGCATGGCACGACAGTATGCCGGCATCTATAACTAAGGAGGGAAAGCCTTGGGAATAGTGTAAAAAAAAAAGATTCGATAAACAAATAAAGCTAATTGGAATATGAACAGTATAGCAGCCCGGGACGATTTCAATATCGCCGCGCGAATTTTCAACAACAGCTTCAACCCACCCGTATTAGCGAACGGGTTAGCCAATCCGAACTATAATCCAAATTTTGATTCGGTAACAGCCTTCCGATTGTCACAGTCGGCATTGCGATTGGAACAGCCTTGCGTAAATACGAGTACACTGTATAATTTTCCGGTCCTGATCAATATTCAGAACCAGGCGGCGGCTTTTAATACCGAGATCCGGCTAAACCAGCAGGATAGTTTTATACCTACGCATATCGGTTTCTTTTTGGGCCTGCCTTCCAGCGCGACGGACACCACTTTCAAGCTCATGACCTATCCGAATCCTTTCGTCCTGGTCAATGCGATCCAGATGCAAGCCTATTATAATGGCACCATGAGCATAATGATTAACAATGTTCAGTATACGCAAAAATGGGATCTGTGGCGTCATTGGGTGACCAACCAAACCCAGCAGACAGCTGCCATTGGCGCGGGATCTCCGGAGGATCAGCTAAGTACGGCGGGGATGAATGATGACGGATTCTATCCGATGCAGCCCTTTATATTGCTCATTGGATCGCAGAATATTCAGTTGAATATAAATATACCGGTCAGTCCGACCACGGTGGACGCTAACAGCCGGTTGATTATATTAATGCGTGGTATTCTGGCACAGAATAGCACCGTCGTCAATTAAATTGATCACCCGCGGATCAGGCAATTACCTGGTCCGCTCAAAATCGTTTGTATGACGATTAAAACGCCGATGTTCCAACTGGTGGAATTGATCATACCGGCTACGGTGACCGGTTTCAATCAATTTACCTATTTCCAGCAGCAACCGCAGCTCCAGTCTACGAGTGCAAATCAAACAGTCTATGTGAAGGCCATTGAGACGTATAGCGTACAGGCTTTGACAACATCCCCATTGACAGCCGGATCACCAGTCGCTTCGGAAGCAAATATTGCCAATGGGGTATTGGTCCTGAATATTGCCGGCACCTTGAAGTTCCAAAATATTCCCTTGGCTGATCTTAACCGAATCATTCAGTCACCTGGTGCGGCCTGTCCGGGGGTATATGATTTATTTCAGTTACGCAATACTTGGGAAATCGATTGGACGAAAAGTTATGTGACCACGGTAGCGGCTCCGCTCAATCCCCCTTTCAGTTATCTATTCGGTGTTCATTACGGGTATGAACCGGATCCAAATATTTATTAATAATAATGTTATGGCAACGCCGGCTAAATCAGTGCAGATAAGAGATGCGGATAGTCTTTGTAAGATGTACGCCCGCATGGCTATTCCCGCCTGGAGTATTAAACAGGGGGGGGATATCAATTGGAAATACGAGGGCGAACTTATAGAGGAAGGCGAAGCGCAATTGAAGGCCTATTGCGAGATGTTGATGGATAATGAAACAGCCGCGATTTATAAGTTGTGCCTGTACGAGGATCTTGAGGGTAAGATAACGGAGAAGACACCGGTCAGTTTATCTAATAATTTCCGGTTCACGGATGGCGCTGCGTATGGATCTCCTGATCATTATGGGGGAGGATATGGGGCGCTGTTGGGAGAGGTAAAGGAATTGCGCAGAGTCGTCAATGAAATGAAAAACCAGGCACCCGAAGACAATAAGCTCGGTATAATGGGAGAGCTCATGGAGCACGAGGCCCTACAGCCGATTTTTATGGGTGTGGCTACTAAGATAGCCGATTGGATCATGTCACCGGCCAAAGGGGTAGGAGAACTGAAACGTGTCTCAGGAGTTCCGGGTTCGGCCGCTTCAGTCCCTACCTCTTCGCCGGCCGGCGTACGGAGCTGGAGAGAATGGCCAGAAATTACTGGAGCTATAGATATTCTTAATGGCCATGTCGAAGATCTACCCGCCGTTTTGCAGAAACTGGCTCTATTGGCCAGCAAAAAACCTATCCAATTCAAATTATATAAGACGATGTTGTTAAGCATGAAACTATAAGAATATGGCAAAAAAAAATCACATGTGGGAATGGGCGGCGATATTAGGAGGAGCTGGGATCCTTGTTTACTTATATAATAAGAACCAGACAACGGCAGTCACCACGACTACTGTCACCACACCGGCTATTATTTCCCCGATCAGTTCCCTGCCGGCATCTGCCACTGCAGTGGCACAGATAGATCCAGGAACAATTGCCATTCCGACGGTAACAGTAAGCCCGGAAACATTGGCGCCGTTATCTGTGGCTACCGTGGCACCTGCAGCCACTTCCAGTTCTTCCTATAGTGCCAATCAGCAGACAGTGATCAATTATTTCAAAACAGATCTGGACGAGGCGAATCTCAATCAATTTACCAACAACCTGGCCAATTTCACCCCGGCAGAATGGACGGGTTTGTATGATCTCCTGGTGAATGATTGGGAAGGAGGGCAAGGCAATACGCCAGCCAGAAAACAATTCTGGGACACCTGGCGGGTGAAATATCACATCCTGGACGGCACCTATGCGTAAAAAATATTATTATGGCAAAAAAGGATAATAAAACAATTGTGGTAGTAGGTGGGCTTGCCGCAGTAGCTGCAATAATTTATTTTGCGACAAAGAAAACAACAACCACCACAACTACGCCCATAGTGACAACGGGCACGGCAGCGCTGCCGACTACCAATTCTATTCTAACGGCTTTGCTCGGTAGTAGCACTACTGCCGGAGGGGCCAGTAGTCTAATCAATAGTGTCAGTAGTCTATTTGGAAATTTATTCGGATCGGGTTCCAGTTCGGAAAGTTCTGCCAGCTCGACGTATACGGCGGGGGATGGGAGCTATTATAATCCCCCGTCTGATATTTTCACGCCACCAGGTGCGACGGATTATCCGGGGGCAACGGATACGACAACTCTTACCGCATGACTATTTTCGGAACTATATACGACAATACCACGAAGGTGGGGATCCCTGGGGCTTCTATCTCCGTCGTAGATGCCAGCGGTAATTCATTGGGAAGCGGAATAGCCGCTGACAATACCGGCTGGTTTCAATTAATTAGTCCGTTACTGGATACGGGCAATAAGATCTGGATTTCTTCCGTAGGCTATACATCAGCCATCGTAGATCCGAATATTTTCGTAGCATCGATGGGTCTGGGACTGGATCCTACCAGTGCAAACCTGGCAGCGGTGGTAGTAACACCTGCAGGAGCTACCAATTACACGCCTTACCTGGTCGGTGGTGGGATCCTCGCGGCGCTCTTATTATTTACCGGTAAAAAAAAGAAAGGGCATTCAATGGGCGCGTTGAATCCCAGCACCCAGACGTTATTGATCGGCGGTGGTGTAGTTCTCGTCGGAGGATATTTTTTAGTCAAAGCCCTCCCATCGCTCAATCCATTCCCTGCAGCTACCAATCCGGTCGATGTGACAGCAACAATGAATGCACAGGCCACGGCTCTGGCACAGGCAAAGGCATCAGGAAAAGCGGCTACCTATAGCGCTGATCAGTATACGGGATGGGCCAATGACATTTATAAATTGGGGACATCGGCCACAACAGTGGATCAGAATTCGCAATCTGCTATTGTTGAAGATGTCACCAATGCGAATAACATGGTAGATCTCCAGAGTCTAATCAGCGCTTTCGGAACAAAACAAGCTGGTGGGACCATGTGCAATTTGTTCAACATGTATTGCGATACTTATGACTTGCCTTCCTTTTTGAAAGCAGTCCTCGATACGGCTCATTTGGGAAATATTAATCTCTATCTGCAGGATGCAGGCATTAATTATACATTTTAAATGAACAGTCTCTATAACGAACAGTGTCAGTATTATGATATCGTCGCACAACTCTACGAAGTGGGGCAGGAAGTAGCTGTTGATCCCAATTGTAATGAATGGACAGCCATAAATACAGGGGATACGCTAGTGGTGGTATGTGGGATCCCGCTGAAACCATACCCACCAGGCCACCCAGAATTAACAGGAGCGGCTATTGCTATTCCTGGTAATAAATGGGAAGTATTCCAAGGCAGGATCTGGATCGTCTTCGCGGCTGGAGGAGCTGCTCCACAAGTTTGCATCATTCAAAAATATTACAAATAATGTACGCCAGTGGGATCACATATACAGGGGTTTCCTCCGTCTCTCCAGCTGCAGGCGCAACTACCGGTGCAAATAATGGTCTATCTGTTTCGTCGATAGACCCCACAAAAATAGTACTGGGACAGAATATTGGTCAATTAGGTAGTCCGGCTGATTTGTTATCTGCCAGGCAGATTAATATGAAGACCTTTTACATGAACTATTTCGGAGGTCAAGTCCTTTTTTCGGATGTAGCCATTATTCCATTCGGCGGTCGTGTACAAATCGGAGAAACAATTAACGATGCAGCCAGAGTGGCTACCTTAAATTTTTCTAATACAATAGCTGCAGTCCCAACTACCTATGGTCTGATTACAGCGAATGTGGTGGATACAGCGGTCAATACCTGGAATTATTTATCCTTTATGCGAAACACTTTTGAGGTATTGCACCTGGATAATTTGGGTAACATGTTTTTTGGTGATGCTATAGGAGGCCGTTATGCGACCATCAGTAATACACATATCAGTACGCCTTATGGCGCGGCTAATTTGGGGACTTTCAGAGCCGCACCAGATTACTCCTCTACCAGCGGATCCGGAACCTTGAGCGATTTTATCTCAGATGGTCTAATCGAAGATATCGGCACCTCTACTGAATGGGTTGCCTTTAATTGTCACACATCGATACAAAAAGATGCGACGAGTTCAGGTAACACCAGAGGTTTTTATTTTCAACCCGGCATTGTAAGCATTGGAACGGGTAAGCTGATAGCTATTGAAAATAAGGTCGGCGATGTTTATTTAAATTCAACAACGGGTTCGCGGGTCGGTCGTACAGGCATACATGTTGTCACTACGCCAACAGCCTGGTTACATCTGGGAGCTGGAGCAACTGCCGTAAGCAGTGCGCCGCTGAAATTCTCCTCTGGTACGAATCAGACGACGGCTGAACCTGGTGCCATGGAATATAATGGCACCAATTTGTTTTTTACCCGAACGGGAACGACTCGGGAAACAGTGCTTACCGGAAATTCCGGCGCTACGGCACCTGGCTTGACCGCTACACCCGTGTTCACTTCTTTTTATGGTGGTAATACCAATGCGCTGGGAGATCCGAATTCCTGGGCATCCGTGGTGATTGGTGGAACAACTTTTAAAATCCCCTTATACACATGATACCTACTGCGATTACTAGTGAACAGGCATTGATGAATCTTCTCAATTTAGCCGATGAAGCTGTTAAAAGGGGATTTTTTGCAGATATACAATCTGTGATCGTGATAGCTATGTCGATAGAGCAGTTAAGAAATGAGCCGATTGTACACGAATAATTTTTTTCATTTTAAAATAAACAAACATGCCTGGTAACAAAATTGGAATTCGCACGATCTCCATCGTCCCTGCAGCAGTGACAACGATCAGTAATACAACCCTTGCTACCATATCCGGATTGTCATTTCCGGTCCTGGCAGGAAGCGTCTGGAGTCTTCGTTTTTATCTTCCTTTTTCAGTCGGAGCCACCGGGGGGATTAAGCTGCAGCTGATCGGACCGGCTACCCCCACCTATTGGACCATGAGCTGGAAACTATTTCAGTTCGGAACACCTGGTACGCTTCTCGATGCGGCGACGCAAACCACTTCTACAGCAATTGCTAATGCCGCTGCAGGCGCTGGTACGAATTTCTTTGAAGCGCAAGCGACTATTCAAAACGCATTAGCCGGCACCCTGGCCATGCAATTTGCGCAAAACAGTTCTGTGGCGGCTACCCTGACCATGCTGCAGGGCGGTTTCATGGATGTGATCCAGCTGTAAAGAAAAGGATTTCTTTCACTGTCAAAAATCAGGGAATGGATAACCGCTGAAATTTACCGGTTGTAACTCATTAAAATTAAAAATGAGATTTGACGGGCCTTTCAGGGGAGCCGGCACCAGGTGATCCAGGATCTGCAGGCCGGCACCTGGTCAGCTGGGCACCGTTAGTAAAAAGAACGGGGCTTATTGAAATAAGCCCCGAAGTGATAGATAGAATTATCCCATCCTGTCAGATAGGAACACGACAAATGTAATAATACTTTCAAAATGGCCACTTCTTTTTTGGGACAGGGAAATTTGCCATTGGGCCTGCGAAACAATAATCCGGGGGATTTCCGGACGGGAATCGCTTGGCAAGGTATAACAGGCCAGCAAAATGGATTTCTCACCTTCTCAGATGTAACCTACGGTCTACGGGCATTGGCGCTCGATCTGATCAATAATATTTCCAAAGAGGGATACGATAGCATTCGAAAATTTATTACCAAATTTGCCCCTCCCAGTGAAAACGATACAGCCGGCTATATCTCTTTTGTCGGTCAGGAGACAGGGATCGATCCTGATACACAGCTGGGGATCGATTCCGATACCATTCATTCACTTATGCGGGCGATCATGGATAAGGAGATCGGCCGGGACTACTCGGCGCTGGTGGGAGATGATTTGATTGACCAGGGCATCTCAATGGCGTCTGGAGGAGGCCTGGCAACCATCCCGGATGCGGTTGCCATAGCCGTACAGAATCCTGCTATCTACCTGGAGAGTGCCAGTTCTAGCCAATGGGCAGGAGCCTTGGGAATTGCTGCAGGAGCTGGCTTATTGATTTACCTACTAACAAAAACTAAATAATATGCTAAAAATGTTATCTTTACGGTTCTGCTATTCGTCCGCTTGGACTACTGGCATAACTTTTGAATTTTTAGACGGCCTCGCCCATTGATTTCCATCGATGGGCCTCGTCGTTTTAAGGGATAGGGGTAATTGTGTATTGGAAATGTCGGGAAAAAGCAGTTCCTTTGAATTCTAAAATCAAAAGTCATGACAGAGATTAAAAATGTATCAACCGATGCGCTTACCGATCTGATTATCCTTTCAAAGGCCTTATCAGCACAAATTGAACGATGTGAAGAACGAATTGAAAAATTATATCAATTAACAGCTTGTTCGTATCCTATTCTTTTTGATATAGGGTTTACAGGGATTTTAGGTGAAAAAGTTGTGCTGCAGAGTATTCCTTTTGATCAATTATCTTTTACATTAAGGGAAATGTTGCGGCAGGAATTATGGCAGCATCTTTTGGATACAACGGAAGCAATCCGTATAAAAGCGGCTCGTCAGTTAGACGAGGTTCGCAATCAAATATCTATATTGAGAAAACAGGGTACTGAAATCGATCAGTAGTGTGTGTGTAAGGGGTAGCATTAGACCGGCTACCCCTTTTTACATTATCTTAATCCATTCCCTATACGTTTGTTTATCGAATCAGCAATGGTTCTCATGGGGGAGGAGTAGCTCGTATTTTTCCAATTAGCTAATCGAGTCGCGATACTCCCCCATTTCTTGCAAAAAATATTATATCATTTAAAAGTGACCTTTTATGATCAGTTATTTGGTTCAACAAAAGGATTTTGGGATAAATAATAAAAGGGGCAGTTGGCGTACAATAGCTCTTTATCCGACAAAAAAAGAAGCAAATGATTTTTTAAAAGATCTTAGATCGCTTAATCCCGCTATAAGTAAAAATTTTCGCTTAACAGTTACAAAATGATTCCAACATCTATAACTATACATGCGGTATGGTCTACCAGTGCTGTATTCGTGGATAATAAGCCGTTGGATCTGGAAGGATCCATCAAAGTGTTTAATCATTCGAATTCCTTTGCGTGGGGATACGGAGGCTCTGGACCCGCTCAATTCGCATTGGCATTATTGCTTCTATATGTGCCGGAGGATAAGGCACTCCGTTATCACCAGCAGCTGAAGGATAATTTAATTGCCCGGTTACCGGAAAATTCTTTTATCCGCGATATCAATATCCTCGACCATATTAACCGGGTCGCCTACCAGGTAGATGGCATTGGACAACCGGATCTGTTTAACTTATATAATTGGTGATTATGTATCCTGAAATTGAATATTATAAAAGCTGGGAGGAAGTGCCGGAGGATATGTACCAGGAATTCGAATTCTCTAAATACTGGGCACTACGGGTAATTCCCGGGCAAGGGCTTTGTGCCCTGCAGGAAGAATTATTTACTATAGCATTACTGTGTAAGATCGGTCCATCGGGGTATCAGGGTCGCTATACTTTTCAAACACTCCTGCAGGGATGTAAAGCTATTTGCACCTGGTCGGGAGAAGGACGACCAGGTGATGACTGGATTAATTATTATGGCGGCCAAGAGGGCAGGGTCCGCAACCTGCAGCATCCGATCAATAAGGGACATATTTTTAATGATTAATTTTTGATATATGACTGGAGCTGAGAAGGAAGTGATGAAAATGGCAATGGCTATATGGGCCGAAGAGGCCGCGAAACGCAATATCCTGCCTGTTTTGCTTATTGGGATATGCGACGATACGAGAAATCCTGTTTTATTCGGAACTGAAAATTTTCCAACGCAGGGGCATTTGGTCGCTTTTCTGGAAGGTCTTATTGATAATATACGTGAAATTGATTGAAAATTAACTCTTTATGGAATTGATCCTTTTTAAAAGTAGCCCATTGTTCATAGCTACATTATTGGCTTTGGCGCTTGACCCGATGCCTTATACACTGATTGACAAAATAGATCATGTGCATATCCTCTTTAAAGAGGATATCGGGGGTATTCGCATGTATCGAATTGGTGCAATGGCTAATGATCTTGTAAAGGCTGTAAACGGGGTAAAGCGGACGTATCGGTCGAAATGGGTGTTGTAAGATCAATGAATTTTTTGAGCCCCGGGAATGGGCTGTAATCTTTTTAAAATTGTGTTATGCTTGAAATCATGAATTGCGGATTCTATTTTATCGGGGATTATAAAGGTGTGTCTCAGGATAGATTTAACTGTAGGGTCGATTTTAGCCCTATTAAGGGTAGCGAGTATCAGGTGACTGTTTATATCAATAATAAATGGATAGGCCAAGGAACGCTTCAGGGAGATCCTTCTAGATGGATTGCGGAAGTTTTTGCTATGCGCTTTATTCTGGAACCTATGACTTTTCCAAATCAGGAGCCCGGCTGTTAGGCTGCTCCTAATTGGTTGATCATTGCAATTATTGCTGGGAGATACACTCATAGGGTCGTGAAAATCAATTAAATAATCATTTTATGAATAACACACAAATCGATTCAATCAGTAAACAAAGATTGTATAGTTGGAAAGAAAAATTAAATGCCGAACATGCGACTCCTGTATTGCTTTTGGGTGTGGGGCATGATCATAATAACGGTAAAATAGTGATCTGCGTAACTGAAGACCGAAGTGATCAGGAAATTATTCTTTTTTTAGAGAAGGCGTTGGCAAGCTTAAAATAGTAATAATCAATTGTATACAATGGGAGCATCATTCAAATTGGAAGAAAACCCCGGCGGACAGAGTATTAATTTTCAATGTTCCGGGGATCCTTTGGATCAAATGAACTTATTGATCAATGCGATGAAGCAAAATGACCATGCCCGGGCCGTCATCCTCTCTGTCTCGAATCTTTGGCTGGAACAGGTTTCGAAAGATCATTTGCAAATTATATACAATCACCTGAAAAATAAACATTTATGAATTATCGGGAAGCTGTTCAAAATCAAATAGTACTACTGGAGCGACTGTATGACAATGCTGGCGGCCTGAGAGATGCTTCCAGCGGATCCGAAGAAAAGGATGCCTGGAATGAAGTACGGTCAAGCACGAGGAAATTAAGTACGATCCTGCAAAAAATCGATAATAACATGCAGGAAGGGAGAGGATTGGAGGAATTAAGAGGAACTTATATTTAATAACCTGAAAAACAATTAATTATGAAACAAGCACTATTACATATTGAAGTATTGCCAGGAGATCAGCTGAATCTTAAAATTAAAAATTTCGAAGAGGTATCTAAAATGATTTGGGAGGTCTGCCATCAAAGACCTGATATAGCTATTGTATTTATTTGTGGTGTTGTGGGTTATTGTCGGGAAAATCATATTCCATGGGAGAAAATGGAAGAGCTTGCTGAAAAAAATAATATAACTGTAAATAGAGGCGCATGAAATTCCTCGCTGAAATATTGATCCTGTGTATTAACCTGGTGCTGGGCGTGCTATGGGTTCTGCCAGGCTTTTCTATACAAGTTTCTTTGAATTGTGGTCCCAGCATGTTAAGCGTAATAACCGGAGCCCTGACCTGGCTGTATTGGTCCATCTGGTTCAAAAAAATTCGCCGGCACTGCTTTCGAAAAATGTTTGATGAACCTCCATGATCACCAGGAGCTCACCTGATAAACCGATTCGATAAACAAAAAATCTTCCCATGAAACTCAAAAAAAATATGCTGTGGTATTACTGGATACCATTGATCGGGGTTATCCCCTTTTTATTCTTTACGACTGCAGATATGGATGAATTATGGAATACCTGGTATTTCGATTATCAAATAACATTCCTTATCCTGGCTGCTTGTTGCGATATCACCCTATTGACTATTATTTTTATTCATCCTTAAAGTTATATATATTATGAAATCTAATATAGCTGGAATCCTACAGGAGATTGAACTGGAGTTACAGGAATCGGATCAATTAAAACTGGCAAAAGATTTTGCGTTGGATGCTCCTGAACGCATGTGGCTTATTGCTCAAACGCTTCTTATCGATGAACAGCGGCAGACCAATGAATTATTAAAAGGCTTAATGGAAGGTACTAGAGCAGTTCTTTTGATGCAGGCTAAATATTTGGATCAAATGGAGAATATCGGATGAACCAGCTCCTTATGATGACGGACACCTGTAAATAGTGGACAAAGCCTTTACTAAGCTAATTACCCATTAAATTCGAAACTATTTGCAGGGAATTCCGCTCATTCAGATACGCGGTTCATCCCTGTTATTATACGATGAACCGGTCCGACTATATAACAATGCGCCCAGTGTGAAGCGACAGCAAAACATGCGGGATCAGGCTAAAAAGGCCTACAGTGGCGGTATGAGCCAGGGATCGCGCAAACGTTTGGCCCGAGCAATCACGATCATGACGCAGAGTATAAAGCCGCGCTGGGTATTTAATCCGGTGACCAAACTACGGGACTATCATACTTTCTCATTCATTACCTTGACGGTCGCGTCACAAAAAAATATTACAGCCCGTTTCGCCTACGATCATTTATTGGGGCCGTTCTTGGATTGGCTGACAAAAACGATCGGTAATAAAAATCCGCTGGCAAAAACTTATATCTGGAAAGCAGAACTACAGAAACGCGGACAGATCCATTATCATATCACTACGCCGGCGTTCATTCACTGGAAATTTATACGGACTAAATGGAATGAGCTGCAGCATAAGGCAGGACTGCTCGATGAATTCGCACTGCAGTGGGGACATTTCGATCCAAATGGTACTGATATTCACAAAACCCAACATGTACGCAAGATGGATCGCTATTTAATTAAAGAACTTGCCAAAAGTGTGAATGCTAATAAATTATATGCGAAACGGGTCGTGGATTCGCTAATCAAAGCGGGAGAAATCCCCGAAGATAAAAGAGATCTCTTTATCGAAGATTATACAGGACAGGAAATGAAAATTGCCGGTAAGGTATGGGGTTGCAGTGAAGATCTGGCTGGCGCTCCCTATTACACGCTGGAGCTGACCCGGGCACATGAACAGAAAATCCAGGACTGGATCGATCAGGGCAAGGCCTGGAAGAAAACGGACGACTTCTTTGAGATCGTATATTGTGATTTCACGGATCCACCGGATCTGCTCAGTCAGGGAGAAAAAAATAATTTCGAAGAACATTTAAAACGGATAACAGGTAAACAGGATATGATGCCTGCAGGCACTATGATCGATGTGCCGGCATCTTGTGTCGATATGGAATTATTGACCGTCCTGGAAGGATGCACCTGGAGGCAAATCGAATTGGCGATGAACTAAAAAAAAAATCCCAGCCTATCGGCCGGGATTCGAAACAAACTTTGAAAGCATATCACAGTTTGATTTCTTTCAGGGCAAATATAACAATAAACTGAATCCATGCAAAAAAAAGAGAAAGCGCCAAAAAGGGAAGATCTGTATAATATTACTATTGTCTGGAAGGATCCGCTGGGACAGGTACAAAAAAAAACCTGGCACCGGATAGCAGTAGATCAACCAGCCACCTGGAGAGGGACACAAAAAACAATCAGAAGATTATTTCCGGGTGTAACACATGTAAATGTTTACGGCGGGATCTCGGAACTTTTTAAAAAGCAAATCAAATTTTAAATATATGAAAACAATGTTATTATGTATCGCTATTGCAACTGGATTCTTTCAAACCTGTAATGAAAAAGAAAAAAAGATGGAAGACGGCGAGCTGCATACTTATCTTGTAAAAAATAATAAAGATGTTATTATTGCATACATCCAAATTTTTCAACCGAAAGATCAATTTTTTTCCAGTAAAAATTCTGATAGTTCCTGTTATTGGGATATAGAAAAAAAATGGACCTTAGATCAGGCGATGGCCGATACAATTAATTATGATCGTTATGGAAGACCATTACTTAAATAAAATAATATATATATGCTGCAATCTATTTTTGAAATACTGTTATCGCTTTATTTTTTATTAAGCGCGTGGTGGCAATATCGTGAAAATAAATTAATGAGACTTTTTGAACAATTTTTATCGAAGGCCTTGCGGGAAATAGATGAATTGAATTTTAATAACAATAAGTTGGATCAACAAATTACAAGTATCCGGACTCTGATTAAATGGATAATTGAGGAAATATCCACGAAATAAAGATTTTTTTGTTACCGAAAATACCCCTATTTTATACAGTATATCACAGATCCCCCTAAAGGGGGATTTTTTTTGCCCCTACGTGGTTCCACTCTTTAAAATTTGCCGGCAGCTTCTTATCTTCTCGGGGCTAATTGGAAAAGTATGAAGCTATTGCCTACTGTCGGCCTGGCTGTTGCGGCCTTGTATGTGTTGTCAAAGCTCTCTTTTGCCGGCAATGCCAGCCGGCTGAATTACTCCATCTCAGGGATGGGCCTCTCTATGAATGGGCTCAATCCGGTTATATCGATGAACCTGGTCGTTCAAAATCCCACGAATCAGATTTTCAATGTCGCGGCTATTGTAGCCAACGTGGCATTGAATAATGAACCGATCGGCAATGTCGCCGGCTTTACACCGGTGACCATTGCAGCGGCCAGCCAGGCCAATGTTCCCTTGACAGTTACTATTTCCGGCCTATCCCTGATTTCTGATGTGGTTAATATTCTGAACGGTACAGCCGGCGTTTCTGCATTGTTGCATATAACCGGCACCGTGAATGCAAATGCTACCCTATTGCCGATCGATGTACAATATCAGGCGCTATGAACAGAGAAACATTATTAGCCATATTACCAGCGTCAACCGGCTATGAGCAAACGATTGTAGATGAACAGACAGTACGAGACATAGTAAAGGAAGTACTCGATGCGCATGATGTTTTTGCGGGAGATTATGATTTGATTTGTAATGAATTTTCGTATAGAAATTATCGGGCAACATTAAAAGGTCTTTTTGATTTTTGTAAACGGAACATCCGAAATGACACAGAGGGTGAAGATCTGCAAACAACCAGGAGCCCGGCGTCCCTGATGGAGAGAGGGCATTGTGATTGTAAGGGGTATGCAGGATTTATTGGAGGTGTTCTGGATGCACTCAATCGACAGGGCTATAATTATAAATGGTGTTATCGATTTGCGCAGTATGATGAATGGACGATAGAGGGAAAAGTGATCCATTATCATGTATTCATTGTGGCAAAACTGGATGGAGAAGAAATATGGATCGATCCTGTGCTGGATGAATTCAATCAGAAAGAGCCCGTACCCGATCGTTTTTTTGATCGAAAAAAAAGTAGCATGACCTTAGTACGAATGAGCGGGATAAATCAACCGACCGGTCACCAGGTGACGGGGGCCGGAGCTCATTTTTCGATGGGATGCCCTGCAGGAGCTGGGCAATGTAATCCCCTCGGAGGGTACGCAACCATGGGCCTGATCAATTTGGTCATTGCACCATCTCCTTCTACTTTTGCGCAGTTGACGCCGGCAGGAACAGCCTTGGCGGCGACTAATCTGGCAGCAGCGAATGCAGCGTCAGTAACAACGACCGGAGCCCAGACAGCGGCTTCTTCGGGCGAATTGGTCTTTAAAGAAGCCAGGGCCGGACTCTTATTGCCTGCGATACCTGGATATCCGTCGGATCTCCCCCAATTGCAGCTGACACCCTCCGGAAGACTCTGCTTCTATAACTGGCCGCTGACCCTTACCAATGCAGTCTGGACGGATCTAAGCACACATAAATCGATCGCTGGCCCCTTTTCTACGCTGGATTGGACGAATACTTATTTACGAATCGGCACCCTGGATAATGTCGGCCAGGCAGCCTATAATCAGTTGAAAGCGGATTTCACCAGCGGGATGGATCCTTTCGATTTTTCGTATTATAATACCTCTCCAGGACTGGCAGCGGGATGGTATAAGCTCGGTCGGCCGGAATATTGGATCTTTCAAAATGTCCAGTATTATATCGATCGCTATCTGAAAAATCCCTACGGGGTCAATGCGTTGATCAGTTACGGCACGAATTGGTGTGACCAGTTTAAGGCGGCGATTAT
>Ga0137410_10001422_pt1 | contig 16469 bp, 9 predicted proteins | sample CZODoug1_16funga_FD_108878 | JGI IMG/M metagenome (GOLD analysis project Ga0137410, IMG submission 108878) | Vadose zone soil fungal communities from Angelo Coast Range Reserve, California, USA - CZODoug1_16fungal (Illumina Assembly) | ecosystem: Environmental > Terrestrial > Soil > Vadose zone... | reverse complement strand
GCCGCTCACGGGCGTGCTCGCGCAGATCATGGGGCGCAAGCGCCTGTTCATCTTCGCGGTGATCGGCTTCACGATCGCGTCGATGCTGTGCGGCTCGGCCACGTCCCTCACGGAGATCGTGGTGTTTCGGGTCCTCCAGGGCGCGTTCGGCGCGCCGCTCGTGCCGCTGTCGCAGGCGGTGATCCTCGACATCAACCCGCGCGAGAAGCACGGCTCCGCGATGGCGCTCTGGGGCGTCGGCGTGATGGTCGGGCCGATCTTGGGTCCCACGATCGGCGGCTACCTCACCGAATACCAGTCGTGGCGCTGGGCGTTCTACATCAACGTGCCGGTCGGCATCCTCGCGGTGCTCGGCATGCTGGCGTTCATGCCGGAGACTGAGCGCAGCAAGAGCCGCGGCTTCGACTTCTTCGGCTTCGCGCTCTTGAGCATCGCCGTCGGCACGTTGCAGCTCATGCTCGACCGCGGCAACGCGGCCGACTGGTTCTCGTCGCGCGAGATCGTGATCGAGTGCGTGATTGCGGGTCTCGCCGCGTATCTCTTCCTCGTCCACATGTTCACGGCGGAGCGTCCGTTTATCGAGCCTGGATTGTTCAAGGACCGCAACTTCGCGGCCGGCGTGCTGCTGATCTTCATGGTCGGCGTGATGCTGTTCTCGACGATGGCGCTGCTACCGCCCTTCCTCCAGAGCCTGCTCGGCTTCCCTGTGATCACCACGGGGCTGCTGCTCGCGCCGCGGGGCCTCGGCACGATGGCCGCGATGTTCGTCGTCGGCCGGCTCGTCGGCAAGATCGACACTCGAGCGCTAGTGTTCTTCGGGCTCGCGCTCATGGCCTGGTCGCTCTGGGAGATGTCGAAGTTCAACGCCGAGATCGGCCTCTACGAGATCGTCTACACCGGCGTGATCCAGGGCGTAGGCTTGGGCTTCATCTTCGTGCCGCTGTCCGCCGCGGCGTTCGCCACGCTCGCGCAGCGCTATCGCAACGAGGGCACGGCGATGTTCAGCCTCGTGCGCAACGTCGGCAGCAGCATCGGCATCTCGGTCGTGATGACGTTCTTGGGGCACGAGGCGCAAGTGAGCCACGCGGGCTTGGGCGAGAGCATCAACGAGTTCAGCCGCGCTCTCCACGGGCCGGGCGTTCCACAGATCTGGAATCTGCATTCGGAGCTCGGGCTTGCGGCGTTGAACGGCATGGTGTCGCGCCAGGCGCTCACGATCGCGTACCTCAACGACTTCCGGCTGATGTTGTACCTTACGGTGCTCGCCGTGCCGCTACTGCTCTTGATCAAGCCGTCGAAGCGCGCGGCAGCTCCTCCGCCCGCCGCGGCCGCGGCAGCGGCAGCGGCCGACTGAGGTAGGCTCCGCGGCTGATGGCCGATGCGCCACACCTAGGCGCAGAGCCGACGCCGTTCGCGCTAGCGTGAAACGATTTGCCTGAAGCCGGACGACAAGTCGACCGCAATCACGGCGTCGTAAAGATTCTCGGTGACGAACGCGATCTCTCGCTGCTCGTCGACGGCGATCGCGCCGGGCTGTAGAAAAATCGGGCCTCCGCCGATCGTCGGGCTGGCCGAGCCGCTCGACTGCCCCGACAGCACGGTGCGATTGCCGGTCGCCAGATCGACCGCCACGATGCGGCTCGGGAAGCTATCGAGCACGAGCAGCCTGCCGTGGGCCGCGTCGAGCGTGAGTCGGCCCATCTCTCCGAACAGCGGCCCGGTGCCGATGCCGGACGCGGAGAACGTCGTCCGCGCGCCGGTCGCCAAGTCGATGCGCACCACTGCGTCGGCGCCGGCGTCGGCGACGAACGCGCGTCGATTAGCCGCGTCGAGCAACAGCCCGGCCGGGTCCGTCAGAGCCGCCAGCACCGTGCTGCGGTCGCCGCTCGCGAGGTCGACGGCGAGCAGCGCGTCGAGCCCGCGGTCGAGCACGTACGCGGTGCCGGAAGTCGCGTCTACGCCAACGTCGACCGGATTCACGAACTGCACGCCGGCGCCGCGGTTTTGATCCGACACGTTGCGCCGTGCCCCGCTCGTGAGGTCGATCGCGTAGAGGGAGTTTTCGGTGAAGTCTGCGACATAGACCTGGTTGCCGCCGCGGTCGAGCGCGAGCCCGAGCGGATCGGTCGCAATCGTGCCGCGGCCGTCCGGCGGGCCCGCGATCAGGCGCCTCGACCCGTCCGTGAGATCGACGGCGACGACGACGTCGGCGATGTTGTCGACGACGTACGCGACGTTCGCACCGGCGTCGAGCGCGATACCTTTCGGGTCGCGGAAATTGACGCCGGCGCCGACGCTCGCGTCCGTGAGGCGCTCGCGGTCGCCGTTACCGAGATGAACCTCGAGCAGCGGGTCGGAGAAGTCCTGCTCCATCAAGTACAGGCGGCTCTGCGCCTCGTCGAAGACTAGGTCCGTGGGCCACTCGAGCCGCGGTCCCGCGCCGACGATCGGGTGCGTGCCGCCGTCCGCCACGAGCCCGGACGAGGTCACGCTCACACGTGCGCCGGTCGCGAGATCGAGACGCATCACGGCGTTGCTGAAGTCGTCGGCGAGGTAGGCCACCGCGAGCGACGGCGCCACCGAAATCCCGCGAAAGAACCGCGGCAGGTTCGGCGGGTCGGCGGAGCGGTCGGACAGGAGCGTGCGCGCGCCGGTCGCGAGGTCGATGGCGAAAACCTCGTCGGTGTTGCCCGACACCGCGATCACTCGATCGCGCGGCGCGTCCAGCCCGAGCGACGTCCAGAAGCTGATCGGCGGACCGAGCCCCAAGCCGTTCGCGGAGAGCGCAACCCGGTCGCCGGTCGACGGATCCACGGCGAGAAGCTGCTTGCGACCGTCGTCCGCCAATAGCAGCCGCGAACGCGTCGTGTCGTAGACGAGCGCGGTGGCGCCGAGCACCGTCGGCCCCGTGCCCACGCGAAGGCCGACGCCCGAGGCCGCGCTCACGATGCTGCGGTCGCCGGTCGCCGGGTCGACGCGGAATACCGCCGCCGCCTCGGCGTCGACCACGTAGATGCGGTCGCCCTGCGTGTCGAGCGCGAGATCGACGGGCGCGGCGAATGCCGGACCGGCTCCTCGTCCAGAGCCCGACACGACCGTGCGCACGTATCCGTCCCGCGCGGCGGCCACGAGCGTCGCGCTGTAGCGGTCCGCGTACAGAAACCGGTTGCGCTTCGCGTCGAGAATCATGCTCTCCACAGCGCTGAGCGCCGGCTCGCGCCCCAACGTGACCGACTCCGTATCCGTATCCTTGCCCGCGTGCGCGGCGGTGACCGTGATCACGAGCGAATCGCCCTCGACCGGGATGTCTTTTACGAAGAACCGGCCATCGGGTCTCACGGTGCCCTGCACGGCGATCGCGCCAGCGCGCGCGCTCACGTCGATGCTCGCAAGATCGGGATGCGTTACGCGACCGCTGACGGCGGCCGTCGAATATGCATAGCTCGCGTAGGTGAACGGAAAGTCGATCGTGATCACCGGCGCCGGGCTGTCGATGATTTCGATCGTGAAGTCGCGGTCCGCGAAGTACCGCAAGTCGGCAGACGCCGCGTGCGCCGCGATCGTTCGCGTAGCGGACACCTCGAAGTCGACACCGGCGGCGATCGTCACAACGCCGCTGGCCGAGTCGACGGCGAACGCCCCCGACGCGTCGTTCGCCAGCGAGAACACCACGCCGCCGCGAGCCGCGATCTCCGGCGCGGTTATCGTGAGCCCAACCGGAGCGCCGCGCCGCGCGCTCTCTGCGACTCGATCGGCCGCAGGGTTCGCATCCCCGAGAGCACCGAGGGGCTCCGGCGCGGGCGGCGCGCGATCACCGCCGCGGCTGCAAGCTGCGAGCGCGAGCCCGAGCCCGAGGGTTGCAAAGAGGTGCTTGCGGCCCATGTTGTGCGTTTTCTTGCCGTCGCAGCGCGAGTATGCCAGACGCCGATTGCCGGCGCGTCCGGGGCTGGTGCCGCGAGCCGGCGGCGACTTCGTCGCGAAGCTTGAACAGCCCCTAGCCTTGCCCGGAGCGTGCCTCGCCGCGGGGCGCAGCGGCGGATTCGCTCGGCGCCTCTTCGACTCGGCCATCGGCGTGTTTCGCAAACCGGCCGCGCTCGCGCGGAAACACGGGTGCGTCGTCGCGATACGGCCAGCCGCCGAACTGCGTGCGCCGGTAGTCGGAGAACGCCTGCTCGAGCTCGGCCCGGGTGTTCATCACGAACGGGCCGTACTGCGCCACCGGTTCCGCAATCGGCCGGCCCTGGAGCACGAGGATCTCGACGCGGCCGTCGGTGGCCGCGATCGGCAGCTCGAGATCGGCGCGCACCTCGATCGCGGCGGGGTCCGCGATCACACGCTCGCCGATCCGCAGCCCCCGACCCGAGAACAGGTACAACGTGCGGATGGTCCGCGCGTCGCGCGCCGGCGGCAACGTCCATGACGCGCCCGGCGCCAGCGCGATCGACCAGATCGCGACGTCGCCGTCCGCGCTCGCCGCCCAAGAATGCGGCGGCGGCGCCGGGGGCTCGATGCCGCCGACCGCGCCCGCCACGATCGTGACCTCCACGCCCTCGCCGCTCGCGCCCGTCACGCGCTGGCGCGGCACGTTCTCGTCCCAGAGCATCGTGAAGTACGGATCCGCCATCTTGTTCTTGGCCGGCAGGTTCAGCCAGATCTGAAAGAGCTCGAGCGTGTTGGGCCCGCTCGGGTCGAGCAGCGGGAACATCTCCGAGTGCACGATGCCGGCGCCCGCCGTGAGCCACTGCACGTCGCCGCGGCCGAAGCGCGCAGTCGCGCCGAGCGAGTCGGAGTGGTCGATGTAGCCCTTGCGCACGAACGTCACGGTCTCGAAGCCGCGGTGCGGGTGCTGGGGGAAGCCCGGAATGTTCTGGCCGTGATACATCCGCCAGCCGTCCTTGCCGGCGAAGTCTTGGCCGAGGTCGCGGCCCGCGAGCGACGCGGCCGGCCCGAGCCGGTCGTTGCCGCGCGGGTAATTGTCGACGTGGTGGACGCAGGTGAGGAACGGATCGCGCGTCGGCCAAGGGAAGCCGAGCGGTGCGAGGCGGACGATAGGATCGGTGGTGCTCATGACGCAAAGCTTAACGCTTTGCGGCGACGTCCGTCTTGCGAGCGGCGACCTCGGCCGCGCGCTCGAGCAATCCGTCGAGCTCGAGCCGGGCGACCGCCGCGTCGCGCGCCGGCGCGGGCCCGCGCCAGCGCAGGTCGGCCAATGTCTCCACGAGCGGTGCGTCCTCGCGCAGCGTCGCGAGCCGCCGGTAGAGCAGCGCCTCGGCGCGCCGCGCGCTCAAGCTCTCCGCGAGCGCGGCCGCGCCGCGCACCTTGACGGTCCACGCGGCCGCGTCGTCGGGAATGCTCTCGAGCCGCTCGTAGGCCGCGAGCACGGCCGACGCCGACTTCGCGCCCCAGCGCGGGATGCCGGGATAGCCATCGGCCGCGTCGCCGACGAGCGCCAGCCAGTCGGGCATCGACGCGGGCACCACGCCGAACTTCGCGCGCACGCCGTCGACGTCGAACGTCTTGCCGCGCATCCGATCGAGGCACACGACGCGTGCGCCGCGCACGCACTGGGCGAGATCTTTGTCCGGAGAGCAGATCACGACCTGCTCCACGCTCGGATCGGCACCGAAGCGCGCGGCGGCCGTCGCGAGCGCGTCGTCGCATTCGAATTCGACCATCGGCCAGGTGACGACGCCGAGCGCCCGGCACGCGTCCTCGGCCGGCCAGAACTGCGCGAACAATGCGGGATCGATGCCGTCGCCCGTCTTGTAGCCGGGATACAGATCGTTGCGGAACGACTCGATCACGTGATCGAACGCGATCGCGACGTGCGTGACGTCGCGCTCGCCCAGCAGCGCGAGCAGCGAGCGCGCAAGCCCGTGCACCGCGCCCACTTCGAAGCCGTCCGCCGTCGTTCGCGACGGCGCGCCGAAGTACGCGCGGAACAGCTCGAACGTGCCGTCGACGACGTGTACTTTCACCACTGGTGCTAGTCTAGGGGAAATATCCGGGGGGATCGCCACATGAAGACCTCACTCGCCGCAGTCGCCCTGCTCGTCTCGTCGGCCGCCCTCGCGCAAACGCCCGCGACGCCGAGCCCGCCGCAGCCGAAGCCGGCGTTCGCGGGCCAGACGAAGGCCCCGCCGCCGAAGACGCCGTCGAAGTACCGCGTCGAGACGATCACCGACGCGCTGACCGGGCCGTGGGCGCTCGCGTTCCTGCCCGACGGCAACTTCCTCGTGTCGGAGCGGCGCGGCAACCTGCGCACCGTGACGCGCGACGGCAAGGTGTCGGAGCCGATCGCTGGCGTGCCGCCGGTGAAAGTGGTCGCGGCGCAGAGCTTCCACGACGTGGTGCTCGATCCCAACTTCGCGCAGAACCGCTACGTCTATTTCACCTACTTCGCGCCGCCGAAGGGCGAAGCCGCGAAGGAATGGCCGATCGAGCACTACTACAACGACGTCTGGAACAAGTCGCTCGCGGAGCGGCGCGTGCTCGACTTGGGTGAGGAGACGGTCGCGCGCGCGAAGCTGTCCGCCGACAACCGCCGCCTCGAGAGCCTCGACATCCTGATCCAAGCACACGTCGAGCGCCGCATCGTGTTCGCGCGCGACGGCACGATGCTCGTCACGGGCGCCGACGCGTTCCGCCTCTACGACTCCGACTTGGACAGCATCGAGGGCCGCGTCTTCACCGACAACCCGGACGTGCGCCGCAACTTCACCGGCCGCGTGATCCGCATCAATCCCGACGGCACGATCCCGAAGGACAACCCGTGGCTCGGCCGCGCGACCGTCGCGCGCGAGACCTACGCGCACGGCTTGAAGGACCCGGAAGGCGCCGCGCTGAACCCCACCACCGGCGAGCTCTGGATCACGGACCACGGCCCGCAGGGCGGCGACGAGATCGACATCATTCGACCCGGCCACGACTACGGCTGGCCCGAGGTCTCGTACGGCGTGCAATACGACGCTCGCCAGACCGACGGCCGCAAGAACGTGGCCGTCGGCAGCGGCAAGACGTCGGAGCCCGGCGTCGACGAGCCGATCTACTTCTGGGTGCCGTCGATCGCGCCGAGCGGCATGGCGTTCTACACGGGCAACCTGTTCCCCGAGTGGAAGGGCAATCTGTTCGTCGGCGCGATGGCCGGCCAGCATCTCGTGCGGCTCGTGCTCGACGGCGAGCGCGTGGTGGCCGAGGAGAAGCTGTTGACCGATCTCGGCCTCCGCATCCGCGAGGTGCGCCAAGGGCCGGACGGCGCGCTCTACGTGTTCGGCGGCGACTCGCTGCTCAAGATCGTGCCGGCGAAGTAGCGCGACCCAGTAGCGAGAGACAGCCCCTCACGCGGAGGCTGCCGCAACCAGCGCGAGGAGCCGCTCCATCGGCGGCGGCTTCGTCAAGTGCGCGTCGAACCCCGAGTCGTGGGCGCGGCTGCGGTCCTCCGCGAGACCATAGCCGGTGAGCGCGATCAAGTAGGTGCGCAGACCCGTGGAACGCAGCTGCTCGGCGAGCCGGTAGCCGTCGATCCCGGGCAGGCCGATATCGATCAGCGCGACGTCGGGCCGCAGCTGCGCGATCGCATCGAAACCGCTCGGACCGTCCGGCGCCGTGTGCACGGTATGTCCTTCGTGCTCGAGTAGCTTTTGCAAGCTGACGCGCGTGTCCTCCGAATCCTCGACGATGACCACACGGCGCGCGCAGCGGATGGCTGCGTCGCGTTGCGCCGGCGCGGCCGTGAGCGGCGGCGGTGCGATGGTCGGCAAGCGCAGCGTGAAGGTCGCGCCCCTGCCGGGACCGTCGCTCGCGACCTCGATGGTGCCCCCGTGCAGCTCGACGATGCGCCGCGCCAACGTGAGACCGATGCCGAGGCCGCCCCGCTTGCGCTCGGGTCCTTGCTGCGCCTGGAAGAACAGCTCGAACGCGCGGGCGGCGGTCTCGGCGTCCATGCCGGCGCCGTCGTCGCTCACGGTGAGCTCGACGGCATCCGCGAGCGCCTTGACTCGCACTGCGATGCGGCCTCCCGTCACCGTGTGCTGCACGGCATTGCCGACGAGATTGTTCACGACCTGCTCGATGCGCGTGCGGTCGGCGTTCACCCATGCCGTTGCGCCTTCGAGCTCCACGCGCCGGCCGGCGGTGGTCCCGGCGGCGCCGAGCGTGCGGAGCGCTTCGGTCACGGTGGCAAGAGTCTCGAGCGGCTGCGCGTGCAGCGACATCTTGCCCGTAATGGCGCGCCCGACGTCGAGCAGATCGTCCACCATCCGCGTCAGGTGCAACGACTGTCGCGCGATCACCTCCTGTGCGAACTGCCGATGCGTGTCGTCCGACGCCGCGTGCTGCAGCAGGTGCACCGCATTCGAGATCGATGCGAGCGGATTACGCAGCTCGTGACCGAGCATCGCGAGGAACTCGTCCTTCGCCCGGTTCGTCTCCGCGACCTCCGCAAGAGAGGCCTGGATGCTCGCGGCGCGCGCCGCGCCCTGCGCCTCGATCAGCGACAGCAGCAAAGTTTCAACGAGCACGAACAAGGTGATCGTGGTCACCGAGCCCACGAGCCAGCCTTTGTCCACGATACTGGCCGGGCTCGCGGCCTGCGCCGGGAACTCGGCCGCGATCATGGCGGCATAGTGCATGCCGGCGATCGCCAACCCCATTCCGACCGCGCCGAATGCGCGATGATAGCGACGCCAGCCGGATTGCCTCGACGAAGAGAACGCGATCCAGAGCGCCCCGAACGACGCGGCTACCGCGATCGCGAACGAGACGGCCACCCAAAACGGGTCGTAGCGGATCGCCGGCGTGATCTCGATTGCCGCCATGCCAACGTAGTGCATCGCGCAGATGCCGATTCCCATCGCGAAACCCGCGCCCACGAGCGCGGCGCGCCCCACGCGCTGGCGGCTCGCGATATGCAGGGCGAACGTCGACACCACGATCGCGATCGCCATGGAGAGCAGCGTGATCGTGACGTTGTAAGCGATGTCGATCGGCAGGCTGAGCGCCAGCATCCCGACGAAGTGCATCGACCAGATGCCGATCCCCATGGCGACGCCGCCGCCGACGAGCCAGGCGGGAGCAACTTGCCGAGTAGCCACGCGAATGCGAAGCGCGAGCGTGAGCGCAGTGTAGGACGCCAGGATGGCGACCAGGACGGAGAGGAGGACCAGCCAGTGGTGATAATGCTGGGACATGCCGTGTCGCCGAGCGTACTCCGTCCCGTCGATGCGAGCCACCGTACGACGACCGCCCCGCGATTATGTCGCGCGGACCGCTCTTCTGTCGCGCAATTGATGACGGTCGCGGTGTCGCCGTACCGGCCAACTCGCGGCCCCGGCTACGCCGCGAGCGCGCCGTACACGGTATGCGTCTTCGGCGATTGCACGCCGATGCCGGTGGCCGACACGACGCCTCCCAACCACCGTCGCGAACACGCTGAGCTCGAAGCGCAAGGCGATCGGCATCGTGGACGTGCACGGCGGCGGCGCGCCGGAGTCGCGATCTTGAACACCGACAAAACGAAGAACGTGATCGAGTGCGGGCAGGGCGCCGGGTTCTCGGGGATCGAGAACGCCCTGTTCCACCTCGATCACACGCGGATGCTGTACGGCGACGGCCAAGCGAAGATCGCCGCGATCGTGCAGGCCGTCAAGATGCGCTGAGCCGCCGCCCTCCAGGTTCCTCGTCGGATTGAGGGTTCGTGCTTGCGAACCCACGGCACCGGTCGGGTAACACGACATGGAAGGTCGCGCCGCGCGTAGCGTTCTTGGACACCCACAGGCGACCGCCGTGCGACTCGACGATCGACTTGCAGATAGCGAGCCCCATACCGGTCCCGCCGACCTTAGTCGTGTAGAAGGCGTCGAAAATGTGGCGCTCCGCGTCCGGCTCGATGCCGGGACCGGAGTCTTCGACGTCCACGCAAATCTGACCGTCGACGCAGTCGTTCCGGATCGTAAGCTTGCGCGGCCGTTCGTGTACGGTACGCATCGCCTCGACCGCGTTGAGTATCAAATTGACGAACACCTGCTCCAGCTGTGCCTTGTTCGCACGAATCCTCTGCGGCCGAGGGCCTGGATCCGTCTCGACGACGACGCCGTTCGCATGCAAATCGCCGTGCAGAAACACGAGCGCATGCGCGAGCACGTCGGCGATGTCGACGTCCGCCTGGTCACCGCCGTCGCGCTTCACGAGCGAGCGAATGCCGGCGAGCACCTCCGCCGCGCGCATGCCGTCGGCGACGATTTCCACCATGATCTCCCGCGCCTCCTCCACATTCGGCACCGCGCGCCCCAACTGGCGTATACCGGCACCGCCGTTCGCGACGATCGCGGCCAGCGGTTGCTTGATCTCGTGTGCGATCGAGGCGGCCATCGCATCCATTGTCATCAGCCGGTTTTCCGTCTCGCGTCGCGTCGCCGTTAGAGAATTCGCTAGTCGCGCGTACATCATCGTCGTCTGCGACAGCAACACGACCAGCACGAAGCTCGCCGATGCCAGCCCGTAAATGCGCCCCGCGTACCAGACCAGACTGAATCGCGTGGAAGTCGTGCTGAGCAGTATCGTTTCGATGAACCATGCCCAAAGGGCCACCAACAGCCAGACGTCGAGCACTGACCGCCGGCTCCGCCATAACAATACGATCGCGGTTGCGCTGATCGCGATGATGCCGACCGCTATGTAATGCCAGCTCCCGTTCGCGCGCTGGGCGTCCACCATGACCGTCGGCAGCAGGTACGCCCATCGCGTCGTGAGCCACGTGAGGCCCGCGACGACAAGCGCGGTGCCGCCGACGCCTGCGACAATTGCGGGCCTAACTCGGTCGAGCGGCAGCGACGCGACGCGATCCACCGGCCGCAGCAACACGTAGGCGAGCACAGCGGGCGGCAGCCCGAGATGCCAAAAAACATAGAGCCAGACGGTCGTTTGGAGGTTCGCGCCGAGCAACCCTGTCGGCGTAAACGCACCCGGGAACGTCAGCGCATGCGGGACAATGATCAAGCCCGTGAACAGGTAGCCGCACGCGAGCGCGAGCATGGCGCGCGACGGTGCCACCGCAAACTGTGCGAGCAGCAACGCCGCGGTGAGCGTGTCCGTGAGGAGTAGCGCGGTATCGACGATCGGAATGAACGCGGCGCTGTCGGCGAGCTGAACCTTCAGGAAGGGAGCGGCCACGCCGTACCCGACCAGCAGCGCTGCAGCCATCACGAGCGCGAGCTGTTCCTGCCGCGCCGTCGGCGGCGACGTCGAGAGAAGCACTGGCTGCGTCTCCAACAAGCCCAACTCCCATGCCGACTCAGTTCGTCCCGAGGCTAGGACCAACCGTAGCCGATAACTGCCGGACGACGGAAATGGTCGTGTGGGACCAAGGTCCAACTGGCGCCTGGCGGACGGCCGAGACTAGACTCGCCGCGCGTTGGTGTGCCAGCGTGGCAGTCTAGGGGGGAAGCGTGACGGGGCTGAGACGGCGGTTCGCCCTATCGCTCGGTGTTTGCCTCGGTGTCCACTCGGCGCCGGCCCCCGCTCAAGATCGCTCCTTGCAGGCGGAGCACGTGCGCGAGGAGATGTTGGTCACAGCACGTCGCCGTGAGGAGAGTGCGCGCGACGTTCCGCTGGCGCTCAGCACGCTCACTGCGGCGGACCTCGAGCAACGCAACGTCGAGAACATCGAGGATCTGCAGGTGCTGCTCCCGAACGTCGACATCCGCGGCGGCAACCTGTCACCGGGCAGCACGGGCCAATTCGCGATCCGCGGGATCCCCGGCGTGGCGCGCTACGTCGACGGCGTCGCCCACAGCGGGCCGGAGGGCGCTCTGGAGAACGTCATCGAGCTCGAGCGGATCGAGGTAGTGCGCGGGCCGCAAGGCACCCTCTTCGGTAAGAACGCCGTCGGCGGCGCGATTCAATACGTCACGCGGAAACCCGGCGCCGAGCTCGGCGCCAGACTCAAGCTCGCGATCGGGGATTTCCACCGCACGGACCTCGTCGCCAACGTCGACGTCCCGCTCGGTGGCAAAGTGCGCACCAAGCTCACGGCCGCGAGTCTCAGGCGTGACGGCTATGTCGATAGCGTGACGACCGACGAGAGCTACGGCGAGCAGAACCAGCGGCTCGTGCGCGCCATGGTCGACTGGCGCCCCAACCGCACGGTCGAGGCGTTGTTCACAGCCGAACGCACGCGTCAGGACGAGAATGCGCAGGCGAATGTGCTCTGGAACGTCTTCGAAGAGGCCGCCACACCGCGCGACTACAACGCCGCGGGCATACCGTTCTCGGACGAACTGTACGCCTTTGCTCAACGGCGCCAATACCAGACGGCGATCGACTACCGCGGGACCGGCAACAACGTCGAAACCGCATCGCTGACCGCGGACCTGCGTTGGCACGTGGCCGCCAATCTGACACTGCACTCGATCTCGAGCGGCCGTCGTCTCGACTGGGGCTCGTGGCAAGATTTCGACGGCACGCAGCTCGTGCAATACGAGCGCTGGAACTACGCTCGGATCGACGAGACCACGCAAGAGTTGCAGCTGACCGGTGAGCGCGAACGATGGGATTGGATTGCAGGCGTCTACTACTTCAGGCGCGAGCAGCTCGCGAAGCAATCGAACTGGCAACGATACGAGATCGTGCCGCAACGGCTCTTCCAAGATCTCGGGCGCACCGCGACAACCGACAACGCACTATTCGGGGAGGTCAGCTATGCGGCCACGAACCACTTCACGCTCACCCTCGGCGGCCGCCAATCGACGGAGGACTTCGAGTTCACGACCTACGATTCCGCAGAGCCGATGCCGCCACCGCACACGGCGTCGCGAAGTCTCGACGGCACCGTACAGCTTCGCGGCGGCAAGCCCCTCGAAGGCAACGATCGGTTCCAGCGCTTCACACCGCGTATGACCGCAAGCTATCGTGTCGGCGACGCGATCATGGCCTACGCGACGATCGCACAAGGATTCGACGGCGGCGGGATCAACACGCGCTACGATCCGACGCTGCCGAATGACGGCATCATTCCTTACGACAGCACTACGCTGACCAACCTCGAGCTCGGAATGCGCGCCACTCTCGCACGCGGCCGACTCCAGCTCGACGCGACGTGGTTCGACGGCGATTGGGAGAACATCCAGGTCGGCGAGGTGCTGACGCCTGGCACGCTCACGATCACGAACGCGGCCGAGGCGAAGATCCAAGGGCTCGAGGTGCAAGGCGTGCTCCGCGCGGGCGGCTTTGCCCTCAACTTCACGTTGGGCCTGCTTGACACGGGCTACACCGATATCGGCCGGGCGACCACGATCGCGATCGACACGCCCTTTCCGTTCGCGCCCAGGCACACCTACAGCGTGGGCGTGCAGCAGACCATACCGCTGCGCGGCGGCGCCGTACTCACCGGGCGTGTCGACTATGGGTGGATCGACGATGTCGAGACGATCCGGGACGCACGCTTCCAGGTCTCGGCGTTCGACAGCGCGTACGGCTTGCTGACGGCGCACGTCACGTACGCACCGGCGGCGGCCAGGTGGCAAGTCGCGGTGTTCGGCACGAACCTGACGAACGAGTACTACCGGCTCGGCGGCGTCGCCGCGTATGCCGCTGGGATCGACGTCGGCGTCGTCGCACGGCCTCGCGAGCTCGGCGCAGACTTCACGCTTCGCCTCTGAGGATGCGGACGCCCGGGCGCTGAGCGGGACGCGGGCCGCTCCCGTTGGATCGTCGACGCGATCGTCGAGAAACAACGCGCATGTTTGATCGCGACCTGCTACCAGCCCTCGTCGGGGCCGGGGACATCGCCCAAGAGCAATTCTATGTCCGCCTGATCGCGGAGCCGCTTACTCTTCCGCCGCGCCGGATCCGCAGGGGCGCGTTGCTTCATTGCGATCAGATCTTCCTTGCGGACAACCATGATGCTGGTTCCAGCAACGTCGATGCTCTCCGCCCGCTCGATCATCGCGTCGAAGTCCACGTCGAATGCGAGTTGCACCGGTTCGCCCGTGGCATGGCGAAAGTTGACGCTGTGCTCGAACTCGCCCGTCTTCGACGCGTTCTGTTTCTACGACTCCGACGTAGACAGCATAGGCTCGTCGGCCCGGGGGGCACGAATCAATAGGTCACCGTCACGGTCACGACATCGCTGTACTGGCCAACGCGCGGAACCGCCTGCGCGGGGAGAGTGCCGTAAACGGTGTGCTGCAAGACCGTTTGGATCCCGGCGCCCGTGGCGGCAACCGTGCCCGTGCCCGAGAGACCGTTCCCCCAAAGCTGGCTCCGTCCGCTGTCGCGGTACAGCCGATACGACAGCGTGTCGGTGCCGGCCGCGCGCGTGAGCTTGCGCAGCGCGACCGTAGCGCCGCTGCCCTGCCCGGCGTTCAGCGCGATCGAGTAGCTGACACCCTGCGTGCACGTCATCGAGATCGTGCCCGTGGCGTTGACGGGGGTCGACGCGAGGCCGAGGCCCGCCTGGCCGAAGTCGAGCGTGCTGGCCGAGACCGTGCAGTCCGGGTTGACCGTGGCGCTGACGCTGAACTCGAAGCGCGAGACGATCGTCATGGCGGAGTCGCACGCGGGCGGCGCGCCGTAGTAGCCGGCCGCGCGAACCGCGGCGTCGTTCGCATAGGTGAAGGTCGCGGAATAGGCTCCGGCCAGCGCGCCGTTTTGTACCGGAACCCTCGCGTAGTAGGGGACGCTGGCGGCGCCGTTGCCGTAGCTGATGGTGAGATCGACCGCCCTCGGCAGCCCGGCGCTGCTGAAGGCGCTGCCCCAGATCTGCGTGTAGCCCGAGTCCGTGTAGATGTTGTAGGCCAGCCTTTGAGCGCCCGGTCCCGCGAGATAGCGCGGATCCCAGCTCATGTCCACCGGCGCCCCCAATGCGATGCAGACGCGCACGTACGGCGTGCTCGCGCTGCTGCAGTTGATGTTCATCGTGCCGGTCACGCTGGTCGCGCCCTGCCCCACTCCATTCACGGTGCCGAACTGGATGTTGCTCATGGCGGCCGAGCAATAGAGAGACTGCGCCTCGGCGCTGCCGCCCGCGCAGAGCTGGGCGAAAGCGAGCAGCGCCAGCCACCGAACGCTCATGGCGGGGCGACGGTCGCACAGACGAACGGACCAAGCGTCTGCATGGCTTGCGCGTCGGCGAAGCCGACTTCGACCTCGCAGCGGCCGGCATCGGTTTCCGCGGACACGCGGTTGGACGGCCGCAGCGTCGGAAAGAACACCTGTCCGTCGTAGCCCATGAGCCCGGACTCGCTGGTGTCGAGCAGCGTGACGCGGGTACCGGGCGGCAACGGCGTCCGCTGCTCGTCGACCAATACGAGCGTGGCGCCCCGAAAGCGCTCGACCGGAAATTCGACGAGCACGCCGGACTGCTCGCGCGGGTTCGCCTGCAAGTGTTCGGCGGTCACGTTCACGTCGATCGGCAGGCTCAGAGGGTCTATTGCAATCTGACTGGTCCGATAGGAAGGCAGATCGGACACCAGCAAGTAGCCGTGCTCGTTGGTGCTACCGAGCAACCGGTTCTCGCGCAGCACGGGCACGTCCGCGAGGCCGTCCGTGGACACCAGCGCGAAGCCGTCGTAGATGGCGCGCGCCGCGAGCAGCTGGCGGCGCATGTAGACCAACGAGCCGCTGCCGTACAGCGACGCACCCGTGCGGTCGGTCTCGCCGGTGCCGGTTTGCTCGAGTAGCGCCGACCAGTCGCCGAAACGATTGCGATAGTCGAGGCGAGCGGAGTCACGGCGATAGCCGTCGTTGCCCTGCTCGGTGAACATACCCCAGCCGATGCCGCCGCGATCGTAGTCGACAGGCCGGTTCGTGCCGAGGATGGCGGTGCGCTCGGCACCGCTGCGGCTCACGCCGCTGTAGACGCTGCTGCGGCCGCCGAAGCCGACGCTCACAGCGACGTAGGCGCCGTCCGAGTCTTCGAGGTCGAGGTCGCGGAACGCGGTGACGAACGTGCTGATCCGCGAGCCGTACCACCCGGAGTTGTAGCCCAGCGCGACGATCCGCGAGCCGCCGAGCGGCGATCCTCGCTGGCGGGCGTAGTTGACCGACAGCGCGTGGCTCGCCACGAACACGAAATTCAGCCCCACGCGTGTGAGGCGCTGCGCGACCGGCACGCCCTCGAGGGTGCCGAGGTCGCGATAGTCGCCGTGAGTCTCCCGATCGTAGACGTCGAGGCTCCAGCGTCCGGCGATGTACTGGTAGCCCGTGCTGGTCTGCCGGCCGCGCGCCGGACCGTCGCCGTCGAAAGCGCTGACGGCGAACGCCGCGCTGACCACGCCGAAGCGGCCGAACCTAAGGAGACCGCCGACGCCGACGTTGTCGAGCTCAACGTTGCGCTCGGCGTGAGCCTCGAGCGTGAACCCGTCGCTCACGCCGTAGCGCAGCGACGCCACGGCTGCCGCGGTGCTCGCGTAGTCGGAGGAGTCCGATCCGTAGTTGTGTCGCGGATAGCCGAGCTCGAGCGCGTAGTCGCT
>Ga0137410_10001421_pt1 | contig 16472 bp, 10 predicted proteins | sample CZODoug1_16funga_FD_108878 | JGI IMG/M metagenome (GOLD analysis project Ga0137410, IMG submission 108878) | Vadose zone soil fungal communities from Angelo Coast Range Reserve, California, USA - CZODoug1_16fungal (Illumina Assembly) | ecosystem: Environmental > Terrestrial > Soil > Vadose zone... | reverse complement strand
CTTGATCCTCGTCCAGACGCGCGTGCGCAATCGATCGTAGTCCGCACCCAACTCCTCAGGCAGGTACAAGCGCGCGCGAATTTCGGGCGGAGGGTAGATCGCGGGGTCGTTCAAGAGATCCGGGCGCACGAAGGGACGCGCGGCCAGGTTGTCGTTTCCGTAGTGAATATCGTTGGTAATCTCTGCGATCACTTTCGGGTCAAGAATGAAATTCAGGAACTTATGCGCCGCCTCAGGATGCGGTGCAGAAGCGGGGATTAGGAATGCGTTGTACGTGATATTCGATCCTTCCTTCGGCAGGATGAATCCCAGGTGCGCGCCGGTGCCGTCCTCGACGGCCCGTGCCTGCGCCACTTCATAGTCGCTCGACCATGCGATGGCCACGCAGATTTCCTTCGACGCCAGCTGGTGAAAATAGTCGTTCGAATCGAATGTTCGAATGTACGGCCGCACCGCCATCACGACCCGTTCGGCGGCCTTGAGATCCTCGGCGCTCTGCGAATTGGGATTCAAGTGAAGGAAGCTCTGCGCGAGCTGAATCACGTCTTCGGGCGAATCCAGAAACGTGACGCCGCAGTCGGCCAGTTTCGAGATCACGGCCGGATCGAAAATCAGCGCAAGACTGTCGGTGGGCGCGTTCGCCACGCAAACCTTCACGAGGTCCACGTTGTACGCAATGCCGTTCATGGCGTGCAGATAGGGAACGGCGTAGCGATTGCCCGGATCGGCCTGCGCCTGCACCGCGAGAACCGCCGGGTCGAGATTGGTCCAATTCGGCAGCTTGCTGCGGTCGAGCGGCCGATAGGCGCCGGCTTTGATCTGCCGGCCGTAGAATCCGGTGGTGGTGCTGACGAGATCGTAGCCCGACTGACCGGCCAGAATCTTTGCTTCCAGCGTCTCGTTCGAGTCGTACACCCCGTAGATCACCTTGATGTGAGTTGCTTGCTCGAATTCGGCGATGGTGTGGTAGCCGATGTAGTCGGCCCAGTTGTAGATATTGAGCACAGGCTCCTCGGCGACTCCCGCGTGTTTCGGGCCGCCGCAGGCACTCAAGACCCAGACTGCGAGCGCGACGAGGCCGGCGAGACCGGCCGGTCGCCCTCTAGGCGCGCGCCAGTTCAGAACCGATCCATTCGTGGAATTGCCGGATCACATACTCCTCGGGCATGACCACGCCTCCCACGTGCGGGGCGGCGTGCAGTCCCCGTTGATTGAGTTCGCACACCTCGGCATCTTCGGTCATGACGAGGTTGGTGAAATCGACGACATTTCGCAGGTCGAATCCTGGATTAGCCAGCGTTTCGGCGGAGAAGAGATATTCGACCTTGAGTTCGGTGCACTCCGGTCCGAGCGGACGCAGGCGCACCACACGGACGTAATCCTGGTGACCAACCATGAACATCGACGGCAGGCCGGTCAGGTAGATGGCGCCCAGTTTCCGGTCTTCATCCGACAAGTCGGCGAACGGAATGCCGGTCAATTGACCATCCAAGGACCAGGTGCTCGCACCGGTGCGCAGCCCACCCTTGAATTTCGGATCGGGATCCGCGGCGTTCTCCGTCCAGTGCGGGTCGTCGCGCTCCTCCAGGAGGCCGCGGCCGAAAATTGGCACGAGCTGCGAAAGCCGTGGATGAACGCCCGGACAGTGCAGGCATTCGTTGTAATTCTCCCAGAAGATCTTCCAATTGCATCGGATGGTCTTCAGCAGTGCATGGGCCACTTGAAGATTCTCGAGCGGCCACGCATCCATGCGGCTCAGGGGCAAATCGAACAGGCGCTCGAACGGCGGAGGACGGTCGGTCAAGGCGGCGAAGATGAAGCCCCGCCATTCGCGAACCGCGATCCTGTACAAGGGATAATCGGCCGTATCGAAGCCCTCCGCATGACGCTTGGACGACGTGCGCAGGAGCTCGCCTCGCAGGTTGTAGGTCCAGGCGTGATAAGGGCAAATGATGGCGCCCGAGCGCATGACGCCCTCGTTCTCCCGGCACAGGGATGCCCCGCGGTGCCGGCAGGTATTGTGGAAACCCTGCAGCACCCCGCCATCGTCGCGAACCAGCAGCAATTTCTGATCGCCCAGTTCGAAGGTGCGGAATGCCCGCGGCTGCGTGATTTCGCGCGAGCGGCCGACATAAATCCAATTTCGAAACCAGATCCGCTGCAGCTCGCGTTCATAGCGTGATGCATCGAAATAGGCGTCCGCCGGCAGTCCTTCCGTATGTGTCGTCAGGCCGTTGTACTGGGTTTCCATCGTTCAACCTCGCATCAGGGCGCCGCTGGAATCGTACGCCGGCGCCGCCAGCCGGGTGGCCCGATGCCGTTCGCCGATGATTTCGATCTCGAAGCCGCTCTCGGCCGCGGCCACGGAACCGGGCACGTAGCCGAGCGCCAGCGACGCACCGACGCGGTGGCCGAAGGTTCCCGAGGTCACCCAACCGACGACTTTGCCCTCGTGCCAGATGGGCTCGTCGCCGATCGCGTCCGCATCCGCGGCATCGACCTTGAAGGCGACGAGGCGCAGCGCTCCGCCGCTGTCCTTCTCTTCGGCGGCCGCCGCGCGTCCGATGAAGTCGCCCTTCTTGAAATCGACGAAGCGGCCCAATCCCGCCTCGAACGGTCCATAGATGGGGCGGTACTCCTGGGCCCAGGTACCGAAATTCTTTTCGATGCGCATGGCGTTGAGCGCCCTTCCGCCAAACGACCGCAAACCATGCTCGAGGCCGGCCCTCCTCAACAAGTCGTACAGCGCCCTCTGGTATTCCGTCGTCACCCACATTTCATAGCCGAGCTCCCCGGTGAAGGAGACCCGCCCTACGTATGCGGGGATCATGCCGACTTCCATTCTCTTGAACGACATGAACGGGAAGGAGCCGGTGCTCAGATCCTCGCGCACCAGGCGTTGAAGCAATGCGCGTGATTTCGGACCCGCCACCGACAAGCCCGCGTACTGCATGGCGCATGGCCGCACCGTTACTCCCGTGAGGGGCAGGTGCCGCTCGAACCACCGCAGATAGTACGTCTCGGCCGCATAGGTACCGACCAGGAAGAAATGATCCGCGGCGATGCGGCACAGGGTAAAGTCGCCGATCAGCTTGCCTCCGTCGTTCAGCATCGGCGAGAGCGCGATGCGCCCCACGCTGGGAATGCGATTCGCCATGATCTTCGACAGCCATTCAGCGGCTGCCGGGCCCTGGACCTCGAACTTCCCGTAGTTGGATATCTCCAAAAGACCCACGTGATCGCGCACCGTCGTGCACTCGCGGGCGATGTGCGGATGCGCGTTCGACCGGCGGAAGCTCACCTGGTCCACTGCCTCCGCTTCAGTGGGCGCGAACCACAGGGCGTGTTCGAGAGCGCAGTAGTCGCCGAAGACCGCGTGTTCTGCGGCGAGCCTTTCGTAGATCGGCGTGGTGCGCAGCGGCCGGGCCGCCGGCAGTTCCTCGTTCGGAAACCGGATTCTGAAGCGGCGCGAGTAGTTTTCGCGGACCTTCGCATTCGTGTACGCAAGGGTGGTCCAGTCGCCGTATCGAGCGACGTCCATGCCCCAGACGTCGGCGCCGGGGTCGCCGTCAACCATCCATCGGGACAGAGCCAACCCCACGCCGCCGCCCTGGCTGAAGCCCGCCATGACGCCGCAGGCCACCCAGAAATTCCGCAATCCCTTGATCGGTCCGATCAGCGGATTTCCGTCCGGAGCAAAGGTGAACGGACCATTGACCACTTTCCGGATGCCGGCGCGTTCCAACGCCGGAAAATGCGCGAAGCCCACTTCGAGGCTGGGCGCGATCCGCTCGAGGTCATTGGGCAGCAGGTCCTGACCGAAGTCCCACGGCGTCGTCACCTCCGACCAGGGCACGCCCGCGCGCTCATAGGTCCCCATGAGCATGCCGCCGCGTTCCTGCCGAATGTAGATCTCGCCTTCGAAATCGATGGCGTGAAGCTGTTCCGGCTTGCCGACCAGCTCCGGCATGTCCCCGGTGATGAGGTACTGATGCTCCATCGCAAGGACGGGCAGTTCGATGCCGACCATGCGCCCGACTTCCCGGGCCCACAGGCCGGCGGCGTTCACCACGTGTTCCGCACGAACGTTGCCGTGATCCGTAATCACGTCCCACGTTCCATCCGTACGCGGCTTAAGATCGATCACCCGGGTATGGCGGACGATGTCGGCGCCGCCGATCTGCGCGGACTTGGCATAGGCGTGGGTCACGCCATAGGGATCGACGTGACCTTCGATGGGATCGTACATGGCGCCGGTGAAGTGCTTCTTCTCCAGCAGCGGAAAGAGCTTTGCCGCCTCGTCGACGGAGATGATTTCCAGGTCCATCCCGAGATAACGGCCGCGCGCCTTGACCATCTTCAACCAATCGAGCCGTTCGCGCGTGCCGGCGAGCATGAGACCGCCGGTGATATGCACGCCGCAGGACTGTCCGGAAACCGCTTCGATCTCCTTGTAGAGTTCTATCGTGTATTGCTGCAGCTTGGCGACGTTGGGGTCGCCATTCACGGTGTGCATGCCGCCGGCCGCGTGCCAGGTCGAACCCGAGGTGAGTTCGGCGCGTTCGATCAACAGCACGTCCTTCCATCCCGCCTTGGTCAAGTGATAGAGGACGCTGGCGCCCACGACGCCTCCGCCGATCACCACCACCTTTGCGTGGCTCTTCATTGCATCTCCCGATTCATCGAATTATTCTCGTTGCGGCTCACTCATTGGATACGGCCAGGTGAATCGCGGAAGCGGCTCCGGCAGCCGTGCCGAAGCGCTCGATCAACCACGACCGGAACAGCGCGATCGCCGTATCGCTCAGGGCTTCCGGATGAGTGGTCAAATAGTAGCCGAAGCCGTCGTCGAGAATATTGTCGAACGGCTTCACCAGTTGCCCGGTACTGATGTAATCGCCGAACAGGTAGCCATCCACGAGGGCGATCCCCTCGCCGGAGAGGGCGTACTGCACCGCAAGGACGGCCGTATCGAAGACCAGACCGCGCTCGACATTCAGCGAGTGCAGGCCTGCGGCCTTGGCGAACTGCAGCCACAGATGGTGGCGCGGCAGGTCCGAGAGTCGAACGTGCACCAGTTCGTTGGCCGCGATGAATTCGCTCAGGGTTTTGCCCTTGTGGCGCGCCGCGATGCTGGGATGACAGAGCATGCTGAGCCGCACGGGCCACAGCAGGTCGGTCACCAGGTCCGTCACCGTCGGTTTGGAATAGACCACCGCCACGTCCACGTCGCCGGGCGGCGGTCCCACTCCGTAGGGACTCACGAGATCGATTTCGACCTCCGCGGCCGCGCGCTTGAAATCCCGGAGGATCGGCACCGCGAGATGCACGGCGAAGCTCGGCGGCATCTGCACCCGCAGCGTCCTGATGCTGGTGGCATTCTCATTGCGGATATCGTCGAGGGCGTACTCCAGGCGATCGAACGATTTCATCACGGCCGGCAACAGCAGCTGTCCGGCTTTCGTCAAGACCAATGCGTGCGGGCGGCGCTCGAACAATTGCGCGCCGATCAACTTTTCGAGCGCGATGACATGCCTCGACAAGGCGCTTTGGGATATCAGCAGCGCATTGGCGGCGGCGGTGAAGCTCAGGTGCTTGGCAACGCCTTCGAAGGCGCGCAGCGCGTTCAGGGGCAGCCATCGACGGTCGATATTGATCTTTGCCATACGACTCTTCAGGGCGACCACGCCCGGGTGTACGCAATCGCCCTCTTCTGATCGGCGATGATGGTCTTGGACGCGAGGAACAGGTGAAAAGCCGCCCAAAATCCGGTGGGAGCCAGAATCAGCATGGCCATTCGCAATGACGATGCATCCACCGCATGCCCGGCCGCAAACCATACGCTCAACATGCCCACCATTTTGGGCGCGACGATCAGGTTGAACACATTGGCGACCAGGAGCGACACCGCGATGAACATGGACCGCATGTGGCACGGCGAAAGATTGTTGAGCAGCCCGAAACAAGGTCCGATATAGAAGTAGATGGCGGGAATGAAAATCCAGAACATGATTCTTGCGACGAGAAGGGAGTGCGTCCAGTAGGCAATGACGGATGGAATCGTGGTCAGCGCAACGACTCCGCCGAGCAGCCATACCACACGGCGCGGGTCCGCCATGAAGGGCCTCGACAACAACCAGGCGGTACCCACCGTGGCCAGGAAGCCCCCGATCAAATGAATATTGCCGGTGACCTCGCTGGCCTGGGCGACGTCGATTTGATAGGTGCGCATCAGAAAGGCCGGCGTCCAATACATCAACCCCCAGCCCCAAAGCGCGCAGACGCCGCCCCCCATCACGACGTGGAATGCCGCCTTTTGCTCCCAAAATAACCGCCACGTCTCTTTGACCGACGGTTTGATGTCGTCCACGATCTCGTCCAGGCGGCCTCGGGGCGGCTCGCGAATCGTCAAATACACGACGACACCGACCACCAAACCCGGAATCCCGAGGGCGAGGAACGCATGCCGCCAATCGTAAATCCGCGCGACCTCCCCCGCCACGTCGAGCGCGATCCACGCGCCGATCGGCGCACCCAGGGCGAGCACGGTCATCGCCATCGGACGCCGGTCGGGCGGAAAACAATCGGAGACGATGGCCGTCGACGGCGGCGTGCCGCCCGCTTCACCGATGCCTGCCCCGATCCGCGCGAGAGCGAACTGAATCCAACCGCGCGACAGACCGCACAGCGCGGTGAATCCAGACCACACGATCAAGGAGATCGACAAAATGTTGCGCCGATTCGAACGGTCGGCAAACCATGAGATCGGAATTCCGCAGGTTACGTAAAAAAGGGCCAGCGGCCAGCTCGTGAGCATGCCCACGCTGTCGTCGTCCAGGTGCAGATCCAGACGAATCGGCTCGAGCACGGTGGAAACGACGTAGCGATCGGCGATGTTGATCGCGTAGATCAGGCACATCAGGATCAGCACGTACCAGCGCTCGATCGAGGAAGGAACGCGCGTTCGAGTAACGTCTATGGCTGTGCTTATCACTCGTTGCAACCTTTGGTAGGGCCTCGCTTCGCACCATACATGGTTCGGCCGTGTTACGCGACGGCCGGCTCGCGCATCGATGGGATGGTGCACGGAACGAAAAAAGGTATGGGCGGATCGCGAAATGGCATAGCGCGGGCGGTCCATCACGCTAAGCTCCCCAAGGTGGATCAATTCGATTACATCATCATCGGCGCCGGCTCAGCCGGGTGTGTGCTTGCCGATCGCCTGTCGAACAACGGCCGGCGGGTTTTGGTGCTCGAAGCCGGCGGATCGGATGCCCGGTTCTGGATCAAGACGCCGATCGGCTATGGCCGCACGTTTGCCGACGCATCGGTGAATTGGAAATACCAAACGCTGCCCAGCCCGGGACTCAATGGCCGCAGCATGTACTGGCCGCGCGGGCGCGTGGTGGGCGGATCGAGCTCCATCAACGCGCTGGTCTACTGCCGCGGCATGCCGGCGGACTTCGACGACTGGCGCGACCTGGGGAATCGGGGGTGGGGCTGGAACGACGTGCGACCCTATTTTGAAAGGAGCGAGCGCCGGGTGGACCCGGACGGCCGCGCGACCACCGGCGGCGCGCTGGACGTCAAGGACGTGACGCCTTTTCTACATTCCTCGCGCTCGACCTGGCTGGCCGCCGCGGCCGAATTGCGCGTGCCGGTGACCGGCGACTTCAACGGGCCGGAGCCCGAAGGTCTGGGCAGCTATCAGGTGACCATCCGCAACGGCAGACGGCAGTCGGCCGCCGACGCGTTCCTGCGGCCGGCGCTGCGCCGCGGTACCGTCAAACTCGAAACGCACGCGTGGGTCAGCAAGGTCAGAATCAGCGAGGGCCGCGCCGACGGCGTCGAATGGTGGCGCAACGGCCGGCAGCATTTTTCGGCGGCGGCCGCCGAAGTCATCGTGTGCGGCGGAGCGGTCAATTCACCGCAACTCCTGCAGCTGTCGGGCATCGGGCCCGGGGCGACGTTATCCGCAAACGGCATCCCGCTCATCGTCGACAACCCGGCCGTCGGCGGGCACCTGCAGGATCATCTCGCCGTCGTCTATTCGTTCAAGGCCACTCGGCCGACGCTCAACAACGAACTGCACTCGGCGTTGGGAAAGTTGCGTGCGGGCATGCGCTATCTGCTGACGAGAACGGGACCGTTGGCGCTCAGTGTGAATCAATTCGGCGGATTTCTGCGGGCGGCTCCGGGAGCCTCCCGTCCGGACGTGCAGCTCTACTTCAACCCCGTAACCTACGGCGCCGGGGACGCGAAGCGGACCCGTATCGAGGTCGATGCATTTCCTGGATTCTATCTGTGTTTTCAACCGACGCGGCCCACCAGCTTAGGAAGCATCGACATCGCGAGCGGAGATTTTCACGACGCGCCGCTGATCGCACCGAATTACCTGTCCACGGACAAGGACGTGCTCGACGTGGTGCACGGCGGACGTCTGCTGCAGGCGATCGCGCGCACCGAAGCCATGCGCGCCCTGATCCTGGAACCCATCGCACCCGATTTGCTGCGCATGGCCGATCATGAGCTGCTCAGCGACTTCCGGGCACGCGCAGCCACCGTGTACCATCCGGTCGGCACCTGCCGCATGGGGCAAGCTTCAGGCGCTTCCGTGGTCGATTCGGCGCTGCGGGTGCATGGCGTCGAGCGCCTGCGGGTGGTCGACGCGTCCGTCTTTCCGACCGTGACATCGGCCAACACGAACGCACCAACTCTCATGGTGGCGCAAAAAGCGGCTAATTTAATACTCAACGGCGGGTGACCCGCGACAAGGAAGGTTTTCGATGAAACTCGACAGCATCAAGGTATTCGTGGTGGGCAATCCGCCGCCGGGCTTCGGCGGACGCTATTTCGTGTTCCTGAAGCTCCGGACGACCTGCGGCATCGAAGGCGTGGGCGAAGTCTATGCGGCCACCTTCGGACCGCACGTCGTCGCCTCGATGATCGAGGATGTGTTCATGAGGCGCTTCGCCGGCCGGGATCCGTTCAAGATCGAATCGATCTGGCGCGAGAGCTACGGTTCCGGCTTCAGCCTGCGACCCGATCTCTCATTGATGGGCGTGGTGAGCGGTCTCGAAATGGCCTGTTGGGACATCATCGGCAAGGCGGTCGAGCAGCCCGTGTACAACCTGCTGGGCGGCAAGGTGCACGAGCGCCTGCGCAGCTACACCTATCTGTATCCCGCCGACGGCGAAGGCGACGAGTTCTACCTTGACGCGGAGCGTTCGGCGGAGCGCGCCGCCGAGTATGTGGAGCTGGGATTCACCGGCGTCAAGTTCGATCCCACCGGCGGTTTCTCGGCCTACGATCCGCGTCAACCCACGCAGGAAGCGCTGGAGCGGACCATTCGCCTGGTACGGCTGGTGCGCGAAGCGGTCGGACACAAGGCGGATCTCTTGCTGGGCACTCATGGGCAATTCACCACGTCGGGCGCGATCCGTCTCGCCAGGCAACTCGAGGCCTACGATCCGCTGTGGTTCGAGGAGCCCGTGCCTCCCGAAATGCCCGAGCAGATGGCTCTCGTGGCGCGCGGCACCAGCATTCCAATCGCCACCGGCGAGCGGCTCACCACCAAGTATGAGTTCGCACGCGTGTTGGCGGCGGGCGCCGCCAACATCCTGCAGCTGAACTTGGGCCGCGTCGGCGGCTTGCTCGAAGCGAAAAAAGTCGCCGCGCTGGCGGAAGTTCACTATGCGCAGATTGCGCCGCATCTGTACTGCGGGCCGGTGGTGGGCGCCGCGAACATTCAAATAGCCGCCTGCTCCACCAATTTCCTGATACTGGAAAGCATTCAACAGTGGGGCGGATTTCACGCGGACATTCTCAAGACCCCGATAAGGTGGGAGGATGGCTTCGTGATTCCGCCGACGAGTCCCGGCCTCGGCGTGGAATTGAACGAGGCGGTGGCCCTGGCCAATCCCTATCCCACCGACGGCAATCTACATCTCGAAATGATCGATCGACCCTTGGGTTGATCGCCACCGGTCGGGTTCGCGGTTCACCCCCGCAAGGAGCCACATTGCGCTACGGATTCATCGGTCTTGGAAATCTGGGAAAGCATCTGGCGGCCAACCTCGCCCGCGGCGGATTCGAAGTGGCGGTCTTCGACCTCGATCGTGCCGCCGCCGACGCCGCCATCGCAGCGGGCGCTGGTTGGACGGGATCTATTCCTCAGCTGGCGGAGTCCAGCGATGCCCTGATTACCTGCCTCCCCTCTCCCGCCGCCAGCGCCGCCGTGATGAACGAGGCGCTGCCACACCTGCGGGCCGGCAGCGCGTGGATCGAGATGAGCACCAACGATTTCGTGGAGGTGGAACGGATTGCTGCGCGCGCCTTGAGTCTCGGCGTCGCGACCTTGGTCTGCCCGGTGACGGGCGGCGTGCATCGTGCCGCGGCCGGCGATATCACCGTGCTCGTTGGCGGTACGCAACAGGTATTCGAGGCGCATGCCGCGGCCCTGCGCGCCATGGGAGGCCGCATCATCTTCCTGGGCGGCATCGAACAGGCGGCGGTCACGAAAGTCGTCACCAACATGCTCGCCTTCATCCATTTAATCGCCGCCGGGGAGGCCTTGATGCTGTGCGCGAAAGCGGGCGTGGACCTGCGTGCCGCATTCGATGCGATCGCGGCCAGCTCCGGCAACAGCTTCGTGCACGAGACCGAGAGCCAGGTCATTCTCAACGGCAGCTATGACATCGGTTTCACCATGGATCTGGCGTGCAAGGACGCGGGCTTCGCGGTGGAATTCGGGCGCCGCTTTGGCGTGCCGCTGCGCCTCGCGGGCATGATGGAACAGATCTTCATCGAGGGGCGCGCCAGGTACGGCGGCGGCGCCTGGTCCTCGATGATCGTGAAGCTGCTGGAGGACGCCGTGGGCACTGCGTTGCGCGCGCCGGGATTTCCTGCGAAATTGGGACCAGGCGATGCCTGAGCATCTCGAGCGAGACGAATCGAAAACCGCGACCGGGCTTAGTCAAGGATGTCGCAAATTGACATGGGGGCATCGCTAAATAGCATAGCGGTGATAGACCAATGAGCTAAGCTCGGCCATTATGCCAAGGCACGTGATGATGGCGCTCTGTTGTGTTTTCGCAACAGCGGCTAGCTCGATGATAGTTTGACAACACCGCAAAAGAGAAGGGATGGACGCATGAACTCAAGCCAGAAGTTGTCGTACGCGATTGCCGCGATTTTGAGCGGATCCGCCATGGGCGCCGCGCATGCAGGGCCCGCCGCCGAGACGACCGAGTCCGAAGCAATTGCCGAGATCACCGTCACCGCGCAGCGACGCACGGAAAACATGCAGGACGTGCCTATCTCGATTCAGGCGCTGACCGGGGAGACGCTCACCCAATTGAACGTGACCACCTTCGATGATTTCGTCAAGTTCGTGCCCAATGTGTCGACGGCGGGCTCCGGGCCCGGTCAGAACTCCGTCTTCATGCGCGGCTTGAGCGTCGGCGTCACGGGCCAGCAGGGCACCGGCACCACCGGGCCCATTCCCAACGTCGCTGTGTATCTCGATGAAATATCGGGCGCCCTGCCCGGCCGCAATATGGATGTCTACGCGGCCGACATCGAGCGCATCGAAGTTCTCGAGGGGCCCCAGGGCACTCTGTTCGGTTCAGGCGCCCAGGCAGGCGTGCTGCGCTACATCACGAACAAGCCCAAACTCGACAAGACCGAAGGCAACGTGAACGCCGGCTACAGCTACACGGCACACGGCGATCCCAACAGCAACGTCGATGCGACCTTGAACCTGCCGATCATCCCGGACACGCTGGCGATTCGCGGCGTGATCTACAACGACAGCCGCGGCGGCTACATCAACAACGTGCCGGCCACGTTCACGCGCTCGCAGACCGACGAGGGCTTTTACAACTACTTCACCAACAAGCCGCATTACATCCTGCCGACCGACAGCGTGTCGATCAACAATGCGAACTTCGTCGGCAACGCCATCAACCCGGTGACCTATACGGGCGTTCGCTTGTCGGGACTCTACAAGATCAACGATGACTGGGACGTCCTACTCACCCAAAGCTATCAGAACATGAATGCGCAGGGCGTGTTCTACCAGATGCCCACGGGACCGGAAGGCATTTATTTCAACACGGTCGGGGAGCCGCAGGGCGGCCGCCCGCTCCCGCCGCTGTCCGTCGCTTTGTTCAACAACAACTTCGACAAGGATAAGTTCGAAAATACCTCCCTGGTGGTCGATGGCAAGGTCGGCGACATCAAACTGGTGTACGCCGGCGGCTACCTGGTGCGCAACATCGAACAGCAACAGGACTACACCAACTACTCGCGCGGCGTGTACGGTTATTACTATCAGTGCGCAGGCTACTCGGGGACGCCGGGCGGCGTGGGCAAGTGCTTTTCGCCGAGCGCCACCTGGCAGGAAACGGAGAGAAACACCCATCAGAGCCACGAGTTTCGCGTGAGCACGCCGGACGATTGGCGCATTCGCGGCATCGGCGGTATCTATTGGGAAGAATTCAAGATTTACGACGACACCGAGTGGACGTACAAGACCGTGCCGTCGTGCTCTCCCACTTACAACGACAATTGTTTCAACAACGTCATGCCGCCGCCCGGGCAGACGGCCAACAATCCGAATGAGCGGAACGACAACGTCGGCTTCTTCGACGACACGCAGCGCACCATCAAGCAGAAGGCGGCGTTCGGATCGTTCGATGTGGACATCATTCCGAAGACCTTGATTTTCACGGCGGGCACTCGATACTACAAATTCGATGAAAGCATAATCGGCGGGGACACGGGCAGCTTCTATTGCAAGAACTTCGCACCGACGACCTACTACGGTCCTTGTACCTCGGCGACCAACGGGAACGGGCAGCCGGGCGGCATAGGAATCCCAAAGAGCGCCCCTTACGGCACCAATTTCAATCTCGCGAGCTACAACAACTCGAGCTATCACGGGTTCAAGAGCCGCGCCAACTTGAGCTGGCATATCACGAGCGACATGCTTCTTTACTACACCTGGTCGCAGGGCTTCCGGCCAGGCGGTTTCAATCGCGGCTCGAAGTTCAAGCAGCCTGATGCCACCGGGGCCTATCAATATCAGACTCCGACCAACTACGCTCCCGACAGCCTGACCAATAACGAGTTGGGCTGGAAGACGGAGCTGTTCAACCACCGTCTGCAGATAAACGGTGCCATCTATCAGGAGGACTGGAAGAACACCATCGTCGAGTTTTTCGATCCGCAGCAGGGCTTCGGCAACCTGACTTTCGTCACCAACGGACCCAATTATCGCGTGCGCGGCGGTGAACTGCAGGTGATCGCCCGCGCCACCGAAGGATTGACGGTTCAAGGATCGGCGTCGTACAACAAGAGCCAGGAGACCAATTCTCCTTTCCTGATCAACAACAACCCCGCCAGTCCCAATTTTGGCAAGCCGATAACTTCCATTCCGAACGTCTACGGATTGCAGGGTAGCCCCCTGGGTCAGTCCCCGCTGTTTCAGGGCAATATGCGCGCGCGCTACGAGTTCGCACTTGGAGACTACAAGGGCTTCGGGCAGGTAGGGGCACAGTACTATGGGGACTCCTTCTCCGCCGTGGGTACCGTCAAGAACTACCACATGCCGGGATATTCGACTTTCGACATGTCCACCGGCCTTGCCAAAGATGCATGGAACGTGCAGTTCTTCGTACAGAACCTCGCGAACAAGAACGCCAGTACGTTCACCAACTCGTATCAATTCATCGTCACGGAAACGGTGATCCGGCCGAGAATCGCCGGTGTCAAGTTCGGCTATAAGTTCTGATGCATCACCGACTGTCGTAAGGCGGCCGCCGCCGGCGGCGAGTCGCGATAGAATAAGGCGGACAGAAGTGTCCGCCTTTTTCTTGAGGGCTCCCTTTTGCTTGAGGGCATGATCCAACTGAGGGCTTAGCGCATCGTGATTGCCGACCCCCCGCCAACGCGCCTCGAGACCGACGTTCGGCGCATACGCGCAATGCTTGAACGCAGCGAGTTCGCGCCGGCGCTCGCCGCCGCGCTGCCGTTGCTGAAAGAGGCTCCCGAGAACCGCGATGTGCTGTACATGATTGCAGTCGCGCAGCGCTATCTACAGCGCATTCCGGAGGCCCTTGCCACGTTGAGCCGTCTGGAAGAGTTTCATCCCGATTATCCCCGCCTCTACCAGGAACGCGGTCACTGCTACGTGGCGCTGCGCTCCGCGGCGCCCGCCATCAAGGCATTCGAGCAGGCCGTAACAATGAGTCCGTGCCTTCCCGCGAGCTGGAAAGCGCTGGAAGTGCTGTACCGGATGACCGGCCGCGCCGCAGACGCCCGTAAGGCGGCGGCCGAAATGGAGAATCTGGCGAAGCTGCCGCCCGAGATCGTCACCGCGTTCAGCATGTTCGCGGACAACGAGATCTCGGATGCGGAAGACCTCCTGCGGCGCTATCTGTTGACTCATGGCAACCACGTGGAAGGCATGCGCCTGCTGGCCCAGATCGGCGTCAAGATGGATGTATACGACGATGCCGAGATCCTGCTCGAGAGTGCGTTAGCCCTCGCGCCGGACTATGACGCTCTGCGGTATGACTACGCGCTGATTCTCCTACGCCGGCATAAGCACGTGCGAGCCCGGGAGGAGATGGAGAAGCTTCTACGGAAAGATCCCGACAATCGAGATTACCGCACGACGCACGCCACCATCTGCACGGGCTTCGGCGACTACGAAAAGGCGCTGCCGCTGTACCGGGAGATCTTGAATGAAACCCCCAACCGTCCCGAATTGCACCTGTCGATTGCGCACGCTCTGAAAACGGTGGGGCGCACCGGCGAAGCCATAACTTCGTACCGTGCGGCTGCGGCATCCCGGCCACGCTTCGGCGATGCGTATTGGAGCCTAGCGAACCTGAAGACTTATCGCTTCACGGACTCGGAGATCGCGCAGATGCGCGCCGACGAGGCCGCGCCGCGGGTCGGGCTCGAGGACCGCTACCACCTGTGTTTCGCTCTCGGCAAGGCCCTTGAGGACCGCGCCGAATATGCGGAGTCATTCCGGTACTACGAGCGCGGGAATGCGCTCAAAAAAAGCGAGTCCCGGTATCGACCCGAGCCCCTGGAGCGCAATGCCCGATTACAGGCGGAAGTCTGCACCCCGGAGTTCTTCAGCGCGCGGCAAGGTGTCGGCTGCGACAGTCCGGCGCCGATTTTCATTGTGGGATTGCCGAGGTCAGGATCGACCCTGCTCGAGCAAATTCTCGCTTCTCACACCCAGGTCGAAGGGACGATGGAGCTGGCGGATATTCTTCGCATGGTCCAGGACCTTCAGGGCCGCGAAACCAAGGACTCGATTCCCCGCTACCCCGGGATACTCGCGGAACTCAAGCCGGAGGACTTCGAACGTCTCGGCGAGAAATATCTGGCGGATACCCGTGTTTACCGCACGGACAAGCCCTTCTTCATCGACAAGATGCCGAACAACTTCCGGCATCTCGGCCTGATCCATTTGATCCTTCCCAACGCCAAGATCATCGACGCGCGCCGCGACCCCCTCGCCTGCTGCTTCAGCAACTACAAGCAATTGTTCGCCTCGGGGCAACAATTCACCTACAGCGTGGAGGACATCACCCGCTATTACAAAATGTACGTGGATCTCATGGCGCATTAGGACCGCGCTCTGCCCGGCAAGGTGCTGCGAATCCAACACGAAGAAGTTGTCGAAGATCTGGAGGCCAACGTGCGCCGGATTCTCGAATTCTGCTATCTCGAGTTTGAGCCGGCGTGCGTCGATTTTCACAAAACCGATCGCCGGGTGCACACCGCGAGCTCGGAACAGGTGCGTCAGCCGATCAATCGCGACGGGGTCGATCAATGGCGCAACTTTGATCCCTGGCTCGGACCTTTCAAAGCGGCACTGGCCGCGCACGGAATTGCCGGGTAACGGTACCGGCGCGGGCACGCCGGACCCAGCCGACAGTGCATTTCACCGGCGCCGGTAGCGCTCGAGCGCATCTCCGAGCGCTTCGCGCAGGGACCCAAGCCAGGGCTCGTAGTGACGCCACTGATCCAGTCCCTCGCGAAAGATCGGCCGGCGCACCTGCTCGGAGCTTGCCGTCTTGACGCTTCGCTCGTTACGGTAGAACTCGAGACACGCCGGCTCGAAGGGCAGTTCACAGAAATCGAGGATTCGCCTGACGTTGAACTCGAGATCGTCGACCACGTCCTCGTGGTAGACGCGCAGCACCTTGCCCGGCAGCACCGCATCCCAGTGCTCCATGAGCTCGAGGTAGGTCCGGTAGTAGCGCGCGATGTCATCGACGCTGTACGCGAACTCCTGGCCGCGCGCATACAGTTGCTTGAGGTTTCCGAAGCAGCACGCCATCGGCTCGCGGCGCGCATCGATGATCTTGGCGTTGGGCAGGATCAGGTGGATGAGACCGATGTGCCGGAAGTTGTTGGGCATCTTGTCGATGAAGTGCGGTTTG
>Ga0137410_10001413_pt1 | contig 16491 bp, 12 predicted proteins | sample CZODoug1_16funga_FD_108878 | JGI IMG/M metagenome (GOLD analysis project Ga0137410, IMG submission 108878) | Vadose zone soil fungal communities from Angelo Coast Range Reserve, California, USA - CZODoug1_16fungal (Illumina Assembly) | ecosystem: Environmental > Terrestrial > Soil > Vadose zone... | reverse complement strand
CAAGAGTTGGGAAGATTTGGAACCTCTAATGACAGAAACTGACGAGCTTGGAGGGTTGCAGTTTCTCGAGGTGCGCTCTACGTTGCCGGACGAACTGCTGATGTATGCAGACAAACTCTCGATGGCGCACGGGCTTGAGCTGCGCGTCCCGTTTGTAGACAAGGAAATCGTCGAATACGTTGAGAGGCTCCCGGCAAGCTTGAAGGTACGAACCGGCTCGCGCAAGTGGCTCCATCGACAGGTTTGCCGCTCTTTCTTGCCTGAATCGATCGTAAAGCGACCGAAGCGGGGGTTCGCCGTCAACGTGGTAGACGATTGGTTCCGCGGGGCCATCGATAACAAGATGGCGGATTCGCTTTTGGACCCGGACTCCAGACTTTACCAATACTTGAAACCGCAAGCGGTGCGGGATCTCTTCGAAGCCCACGGTGCCGGCCGCAGCGACAATCATAAGGTACTCTTCAGCCTTGTCCTTTTTGAGGAGTGGCTCCGGGTTCATGAAGAGCCCGCCGTCGTCGCGAGCTAAACAGTTAATGATCGGCGTACTAGTTGATCCAGCCCAGCGTGATGCGGCCCGCGAATTTTTCGAGCTTTTCAAAACGCCTTGGGAATTCTACGAGGAGCATCATCAATACGATGTATTGCTCTGCGTGGGAGGCGCGCTTCCCCGGCCTGCCACGAAAAAGCTGACCGTACTTTATGGGGCGCAACCCACCGAGTGGGACGAACAGTCTGGCAACATGATTGTTAGAACTTGCGGTGGCGCTTCCCTGGTGCAATTTGGCGAAGACCCACTTCCGCTTTACGGCCGATCTGCCAGATTTGAGGTGCGCGGAAAGGTTTTCCTTTCGGGAAATAGTAAAGAGGAATGCGCGGGATTCTTACAGCAATCAGATACAAGAAGCTTTGCACGGATAGGCTATGACCTATTTTTCGAAATCCAAAAGCTTCTGACAGAGGGACAACCACTCGAGAATGCGGCAATGCCCGCGCTCGAGACTCACATTGATCTCCTAAGGACTGTGATACTCGCCGCAGGCGTGGACCTTGTGGAGATCCCTCCCGTACCGCAAGGCTACCGATTCATAGTGAGTCTTACCCACGACGTCGACCATCCTTCTCTGCGCGCACACAAGTGGGACCACACCTTTTTCGGTTTCTTGTACCGTGCAACATTCGGTTCCATCAAACGACTTTTCCGCGGACAGTTGGCAGTGCGCTGTGTCTTGACCAACTGGCTTGCCGCGCTTAAGGGGATCTTGGTCTCTTTGGGACTCTCCAAAGACTTTTGGCTGGGGTTTGCCGACAGATATCTTCAAATTGAGCAGGGCCTCTCTTCGACATACTTTGTCATCCCCTACAAGGGGATTCCGGGTCAAACGAGAACAGGACAGGCACCTGCGTTTCGCGCATCAGGCTATAGTGCGCGCCAGATTGAAGCCACGCTAGACAAACTGTGCCAGGCCGGAGATGAGATCGCGCTACACGGAATCGATGCATGGATAGACAGCGCGAAAGGGAAGAACGAGCTGCGGGAAGTTGAGAAATTTAGAAGCTCCAGCGAGACGGGCGTTCGCATGCATTGGCTTTATTTTGACCGCGAATCCCCGCGGTTGTTGGAAGAGGCTGGAGCCTCGTACGACTCCACTGTTGGATACAATGAAGCCGTTGGTTACCGGGCCGGGACGACGCAAGTCTTTAAGCCGTTCGAAACGCAACGGCTCCTCGAATTGCCCTTGCATGTAATGGACACGGCGCTCTTCTATCAAGACAGAATGCAGCTTTCTCATGAACAGGCCATTGAGCGAATCGGCAAAATGTACGAAAACGTGGAACGCTTTGGTGGCGTGCTTACCATCAACTGGCACGACAGGAGCGTTCTCCCCGAGCGGCTGTGGAATGACCTGTATAGCGGGATGCTTACGGAACTGAAGAGTAAAGGAGCTTGGTTTGCTACGGCAGGCCAAACGGTGGCTTGGTTTCGAAAGCGACGTTCGGCAAGATTCGAGCATGACGAATTCTCGAAACAGGTAAAACGAATTGAAGTAACCGCACCAGATTGCTTGAACCTTCCGGAGCTCCAGGTGCGGTCACATCCAGAACGAGAAATACCTGTCATTTAGAAAATTCTAAATCATCCACTCAGACGGCGCGTTCCTAGAGCAGATTCGATGTTGCGTCGGGGAAGGGAGTAATTTTGGCGGAGTCAACTTTGAAGGTTGGAATGGATAGCTCATACGTAATTTCGCAGGACGACCCCGTATTGGTGACGGGGGCGGCGGGCTTCATCGGCTCAAGAGTTGTTGAAGGCCTTGCGAATCGCGGATTTCGGAACATCGTCTGTTTTGCGCGCCCGTCCAGCAAGCCGTCACACTTGAAGGAAGTAGCTGCAAACCTTCCTCCAGGCGTGCAGCTGCGGTTCGTGTCGGGCAATCTCCTATCCAAAAAGGACTGCGAAGCCGGGTGCAGAGATGCCGCCTTGATCATTCATCTTGCTGCCGGTACGGGAGAAAAGTCGTTTCCTGATGCGTTCATGAACTCGGTGGTTGCAACTCGGAACCTTCTTGATGCAGCCGTGCAGTCTGGCAACGTTCGTCGCCTCGTTCTGATCAGTTCCTTTTCCGTCTATACAAACTGCAAGAAGTCACGCTGGAGGCTTCTAGACGAGACAAGCCCGACGGAGGACCACGGCGAGCGCCGAGGAGAAGCCTATTGCTTCGCCAAGTATCAACAGGAAAAGATAGTTTCGGAGTACAACAAGAAGTTTGGGCTCCCTTATGTCGTTGTCAGGCCGGGCAGCGTTTACGGGGCAGGCAAAGGCGGGATGGTGGGGCGCGTGGGAATCGATTCTTTCGGTATTTTTCTCCATATCGGAGGATCTAACAAGATTCCATTCACCTACGTCGACAACTGCGCAGACGCGATCGTGCTTGCCGGCCTTGTGAAAGGCGTGGATGGCGAGATTTTCAACGTGGTGGACGACGATTTGCCGTCCAGCCGACAATTTCTTCGCGCGTATAAGAAGAATGTGCGAAAGTTTCGATCGATCTATCTTCCTCATTTTGCTAGTTACGCGCTTTCATACGTATGGGAAAAATATTGGCATTGGTCCGAAGGGCAATTGCCATTGGCCTTTAATCGAAAGCGTTGGCATACCTATTGGAAGAAGACCCGATACACCAACAAAAAGCTCAAGACGCTTTTGGGTTGGACCCCGAGAGTCTCCACGAAGGAAGCTATGAGGCGTTTCTTTGAAAGTTGCAAGCAAGGCGGGAGCCATGCTTAAAGCCGCGATTGTTGGATGCGGGAAGATCGCGGACTCACACGCGACCCAGATCCTCAGGATCGGTGGTTGCGAGATTGTGGCTGCGTGCGATCGCGAAACGCTAATGGCACAACAGTTGTGCGCACGGTTTCCGATCAAGCAGCACTTTACCGACGTCGAAGAAATGCTGATTGCTGCAAAGCCTGATGTCGTTCACATAACGACGCCGCCAGGCGGACATTTTGCGATCACAAAGCTTTGCCTTGAGCACAATGCCAACGTGTACGTTGAGAAGCCGTTTACGGTTGACGCATCAGAGGCACGCCAACTCATCGAGATTGCGGAAGCGAAGAGTCTGAAACTGACGGCCGGTCACAACGATCAATTCGGGCCGGCTGCGCGGCGAATGAGGGAATTGGTTCGCACTGGCTATCTGGGCGGAAGCGTCGTCCACATGGAAAGCTACTACTCCTACGATTTGTCGGACCCGAGCTATGCGCGGGCACTGCTGAGCGACAAGCAGCATTGGGTACGCCGACTGCCGGGCAAGTTGCTTCACAATATCATTAGTCACGGCATCGCCAGAGTTGCGGAATTTCTTACGACGGACCACCCGCAAGTCATCGCGCACGGGTTCGTCAGTCCGCTGCTCAGGGGTATCGGCGAGACCGAGATTATTGACGAATTGCGCGTCATTATTTCAGAGAACGATCAAACCACCGCTTACTTTACTTTCTCATCTCAAATGAAGCCGGCTCTTCACGAACTACGCGTCTACGGCTCAAAGAACGGCCTGATTCTCGACAACGATCACGACATTCTCCTGAAGCTTCGCGGAAACAAATACAAGAGCTTTGCGGATAAATTTATCCCTCCAGCCCAATTCGCCAGGCAGCACCTGAAGAATTTGTATGCAAACGCCAGAATGTTTCTGCGCAACGACTTTCACATGGACTCGGGGATGAAGTATCTGATCGAGGCGTTTTATGCTTCCGTGCGCGAGGACGCTCCTCTTCCGATCTCTTATAGGGAGATTCTGCTGACGGCCACAATCATGGATGATATCTTTGAGCAGCTCGGCAAGAACCGGATGCAGGAACAAGCCGTCTTGCAAAGCCGCTGAGTCCATAAATGCCTCCGTTTCTAGCTCTCCTGTTGTGGTTCGTGCTGCTGGTGGCGCTTCTCTGGTTTGATCCTGCCAAAGAAAAGCGCACCTCTGCCGCGTTATGGATTCCGATAACGTGGATGTTTTTCCTGGGAACGCGCCTCCCGTCGCAGTGGATTGGAAGCCAGGGTTCCATCAATGCGCAGGCGCTGGAAGTAGGCAATCCTCTCGATCGAACTTTTTTCTTCGCACTGATTTTGATCTCTATCGCTATTCTTTTTGCGCGTTCCTTCAATTGGGGCGGGTTTATTGGGAAAAACATTTTTCTCGTAGCATTTCTCACATTCGCCCTGCTTAGCGTTGTCTGGTCGGATTTTCCCGTGGTTGCAGCAAAACGCTGGGTTCGAGATCTCGGCAGCTACCTTGTCATTTTGGTGGTGCTGAGCGATCCGCAACCCGTGGAAGCCGTCCGCACCCTGTTGCGCAGGCTCTGCTACCTGGTCATTCCGCTTTCGGTGCTCTTGATCAAGTATTTTCCGGAGAGCGCAAAGAGCTACGATCCCTGGACCGGGGTTGCTCAGTTCGTTGGCGCGACGACAAGCAAGAACATGCTGGGGGTCGCGTGCCTTTTGGAGGGTATCTTTCTCGTTTGGGATACGGCCTCGCGCTGGTCCGCGCGCAAAGACAAGCGCAACAAACGCGCTCTCTATATCAATTTCGCGTTTTTCGGCATGCTGCTGTGGCTTCTGAATCTCTCGAACAGTGCCACTTCAAAGGTATGCCTGGCTCTGGGTTCGATGGTGATTCTGGTGGCGCGCGGCGATTGGGGCAAGCGCCATTCGACCTTTCTTAAAGTCTCGATTCCCACGGCGTTCTGCCTCTACGTGATTCTCGCTTTCGGTTTCAATCTGAACGGCCAATTTGCCAGCCAGGTTGGGCGCGATCCTACTCTGACGGACCGGACTCTGATTTGGGGCGCAGTATTGAGCCAGCGCACGAATCCGTTTTTAGGAACCGGCTACGAAACGTTTTGGCTGGGCCCTCGCCTGGATCGGGTTTGGGCTATCGCCGGCCACGTGAACGAAGCGCACAATGGATACCTCGAGGTCTACCTCAATCTCGGGTACATAGGCCTCGGTCTGCTCGTCGGGCTGCTGCTCACCGGCTACAGAAAAATTAGGAACACAGTCAGTTCCTCTCTGTCCCTTGCACCATTCAGCCTTGCGGTGTGGAGCGTAATGCTCTTCTACAACATTACCGAAGCTGCCTTCCGGGCGGGCCTGATGTGGATAGCGGTTCTTCTGGCTACGATGGAGGTTGAATATCCTTCGAACGATCAGGTGGAAAATAATCCAGAACCGAGCCGCGTGGAGCGCTTTGGCCGAATGGGTCGGGCCACCTCGAGAGTTGTGAGTCGTGGTGAAGCGCCCTTGAAGATTGAAAAGACTTTGAGTAGCTATGCTAGAGGCAGGTGACGCTTGGAAATTCTTGGCAGAGAAATCAGGTTTAGGGGAAGGCTTGTTAGAACTGCCTTTATCGACGGGGAGGGCTATCAATTCTTGCAAGACCCCAAGAGCGCGGTGGAAATGCTGCGCAAATCAAAGGTCCGCGCAGACCTCTTTACTTTTCTTCCGAGGCTCTCCGAAACTACCCCGCAATACGACTATTCCATCGAATGGGACAATATGGCTGCACTGCCAATCACCTCGTTTGATGATTGGATGAAAAACCAAATTGATTTCAAGGTCAGAAACAAAGTTCGGAAGTCAGCCAAAAGTGGCGTAGAGGTTCGGGAAGTACCTTTTGACGATTCATTTGTCCAAGGGATCTCATCCATCTACAACGAGTCCCCCATTCGCCAAGGCAGACAATTTTGGCATTACGGAACTGACGCAGAATACGCGCGGAGAATCAACGGCACATTCCCGGAGCAGAGCATATACATCGGGGCTTTTTTTGAGGGCAATCTGATCGGGTTCGTAAAACTCGTAACGGACGAAGACCGCGGTCAGGCCGGGCTCATGCAAATTGTCTCGATGATGAGCCATCGTGACAAAGCTCCGACGAACGCTCTGATTGCCCAGGCCGTGCGCTCCTGTGCTGACCGTAAGATTCCTTTTCTTTGGTATGCAAATTTTTCCTATGGCAAGAGGCAGACAGATACGCTTGCGGAATTCAAGAGGCACAATGGTTTCCAGAAGATCGATCTGCCCAGATACTATGTGCCTCTGACGATCCTCGGCAGGATTGCCCTGCGCTACGGGTTGCATCACAGCCTTATAGATTGGATACCGGAGCCCGTTATCGAGAAATACCGAAGCATTCGAAGCCGGTGGCATACGAAAGGCTCGACGACTCAGCAAGAGACGCAAGATAAGGTTTCCAGCGCGTCTTCGAAAACACTGAGCGATAGCGAGAATATTTCCTCGGCAACAAAATCCCTCTAACGGGTACCTGCGAATGGTCGGCTGTCCTGGTCTGTTCGAAGTCTGGTGAGACTCAATGAAAAACCAAACAAATTGGAAAAACGTTTGGGAACAAAAGGCCAGCGCGGGCGTTTCGGATTTTGAACTTGACCGGGGCAGGAGGGCGGTTGACGAAGAAGTTGAATATCTGTCAGCACTGCATCTCGTCAATTTCATTGACCCGGATGAATCCGAAGTTTTGCTCGACGCCGGCTGTGGCACTGGCGTAAATATCCTGCGACTTCATTCGCGTGTTCGGAAAATCTTTGGTATCGACTATGCTCAGGGGTCATTGGTCCGCTGCAAGAAGTCAATTCAAGCCAAAGAGATAGCAAACGCCCAGGTTTGTGCAGCCAGCATCACTTCCTTGCCACTGCCAGATAAGTCCGTAAACAAGATTGTGTGCCTAAGTGTGCTCCAATATTTGGACAACAACGAAGTGCGTCAGGCGCTCAAGGAGTTTGCCAGAGTGTTGCGTGCAGGAGGAACGCTCATTCTTCACGTAAAAAATCTATCGTCCCTTTATTGGTCTACGCTTCGACTTGCAAAAAAAATAAAACTCCTACTGGGTGGAACTACGCGAATCGAGCATTTTCGTTCATTTGCTTGGTATACATCGGAGCTGGCCCTGTTGAACTGCAAAATCTCCGGATACGATTCATTTGACCTGCTGCTCCTCGATGGGATGCCCACTAGGCTAGTTACCTCTATCAGAAGATTTGAGCTGAAGCATCATGCGGATCGCTGGTCGCAGCTCCCAATCGTTCGTCGCCATGGTGCGGAATTGATCATAAAAGCGACTGTCCAAGGGACTTGCGATTGAGTCCGTTCATTCCCGACAACTATTTCCATTTGTCTAATAAGCCGGAGCGCGATTAATGCCTGGAATCGCAGGAATCATCAGGAAGAAGCCATACGATGGAATTGAACATGACGTAAGCCTTATGGTTGGTTCGATGAAGCACCAACAGAACTACGTCAGCGGCCAATATGCTTGTGCGAACTTTGGAATAGCATTGGGATGGACGTCGCATCCTTGGTCTCTCTCTAGATGCATGCCTTTGGTTAGCCCGGATGGTCGATTTGTTTTGGTAGCTACGGGAGAGTGTTTTCCTAACCAGGATGGCATGGAGTCTGCGAGAGATGCTGGGACCCCGGAGGCCAATGCACGAGATCTCCTAAGCCTTTGCAAGGAAGATGGAGACCAATTCCTCGCTCGGTTGAACGGATGGTTTTCTGGAATGGTGATCGATCTTGCCAGGCGCAAAGCCACCCTGTTCAATGACAGATACGGGATGAGCAGGGTATATTTTCACGAAGGCAAGGATGAGTTTCTCTTTGCATCCGAAGCGAAGGCGATCCTGCGAATTCGCCCCGCCGTAAGAGAAATTGACGCTACATCGTTGGCGATGTATCTCAGGTTTAGCTGCGTAACCGGCAACAGGTCACTTTTCAAAAATATCTCGCTGCTTCCACCGGCCTCGGCGTGGACTTTTGAGGCTGACTCGACGCCCCGGAAACAAAGCTATTTTGATTTTGCCCAATGGGAAAAGCAGGAAACACTCCCTCACGATGCGTTTTTCGAAGAATTTGATAACACCGCATCAAGAGTGATTCCACCCTACAGGGGCGGTACAGAACCTGTAGCGATGTCGTTGACAGCGGGGCTCGATACGCGAGCCATACTCGCTGCAGCGGCTAAACAGGATCGACCTCTCCCGTGTTACACATTTGGAGGGTTATGGGGTGAGACCTTCGATATCCAAATGGCTCGGAAGCTTGCCGAAATCTGCAATCAAAGCCACACCACCTTTAGAATCGACGAGAAGTTCTTGCGTGGATTTTCCGAGTATGCCCGAAAGAATGTTTATATCTCAGACGGGACTCATGACGCTTTTGGAGCGCACGACGTTTATTTCAATAACATCGCTAAGGACATTGCTCCGATAAGGCTTACTGGCAAGTTCGGAAGCGAAGTTGTCAGAAGTAAAAGGCTTATCCCTAATATCGATTTCCCAAGACATTTACTTCAGCAGTCGTTCGCGCCGCTCCTAGATGATGTCCTGAAGATTGCAACCCACGGCAAGATCAGCAATACCTTAACGCGGGCCGTCACGGAAGATATTCCCTGGTACGAGTATGGAAGAGTAGCGGTAGAGCAATCCGCAATTACGCTGCGAACGCCATATATGGACAACGATCTTGTCAAACTAATGTATCGAGCTCCTGAAGGCGTGCGCTTGTCGCGCGAACTTCAAGTCAAGTACATCAAGAAAGAGTTTCCAGAGCTATCAAACGTGCCGACCGATATGGGTAAGTTAGGTAAGAACGGAGAGCCGCCTGGAAAACTCGCGCATAGTTTCTATTGGGCTCTTGCAAAGGCCGAATACATATACCTGTATTCCATGCCCCACTCGCTGACGTGGGTTGATCGAAAACTGCGATGGTTGCATCCAGAGAGAGCCATTGTAGGGCGCCAAAAATTCGAAGCTTACAGAATTTGGACTACAACCTACTTCGCCGAAAGCATTCGCGAGACTCTGCTAAATCCCCAGGCTCGCTGCTCGGAGTTTTTCGAAAGGGATTGGATTAGAAAAGTGGTTGAGCGCCACACAGCTGGCACCCACAATTACTTGTACGAGTTGAACCGAATGCTGACCGTTGAGTTGATTTATTCCACTTTGCTGAAAGTCTGAACGGCCTTATGAGGCCGCCTCAAGCTGGTAGCTCTAAGGCGGCTCACGAGAGCTCACTAAAGTTATTGGACTTGAGTTACGAGGCCCGACGGTGAAGGAACAGTGGGGGTTGGTGGCGGTGCAGTCCCTCCCGCGAGCGGATGCGGATAAGTAAACGGCAAATATCCTGGCTTTGGTGTCGATCCGTTGAAGTAGTCCCTGTTTGCGACGATGTAATTTGCAGAAGTGTCAAGCGTACCAGAGCAGCTGTCGCTTTGGCCGGTCGCGTAGTCCTCTACATTGACGTTGCCCAACGGTTGCCGGCTGTTTCCCCAAATATAAGCTGGCTCGCTGTCGCCGACGTATGTGAATGCGTCTGTCTTGCTTCCGAAGATGCTCTTTCCGATGCCAGTCACATAACCCATTCCAACCTGGCGCGGGGCCTGATAGTTTTTTCCACCGGTTGTACCGGCTCCCCAGCATGGATTTGGACCGCCGTTACGTCTTAGGTTCATAACCAACATCAAGACGTCAGACTTGGTGCCGTAGTCTGTCGACTGGATCGCGGGCAACGTGTTGTGGTGCATGACAAACGTTCCGCCTCTAACGAGACCAACCCATCCATTCGCAATGTTGAAAGTTGAGCCATCGCTAAAACCGTAGAACACACCAACATTGTTGTAGAACTCGAAGTAACGTTCTCCGTAATTGGACGTGTCTGCGCCGTGTGTACCGAATGTCGAGTGATCCATAAGGTTGTAGCGCCAGACGAGACGGCCGTTGTCATCGTTGTCTGAAGCCGACTGGAGCACGTGCACGTCATTCGTTTCAAAATACATCGCACCCGTGCCAGTAAGATCAAGGGCTCCCCAGGTCGATGGCGTATTCCAGGAAGAGACCGGGCCGTCCTTGATACGGAGCGCAGCCGTCGTGGTCATTTGGCCGGGATTTCCAGTGCTGCCGCTGAAGGAATTATTCCAAATTACGCCACGGTTAGTCGTGGAGTCGATCATTTCCGAACTGCTGGTCAGCTGCATCCAGTTGTCGTGGATCAGAATTGGAAGTCCAGCCGCGTTGTAGCTAAGCGTTATCACGCTCTTTGTGTTAGTCCCTGCGATAATCTGAAGGCCACTAAGACTGACATGGGATGCAGTGCTCTCCGTCAGCGCAAACATCGCAGTGCTGGCGTTATCGATGACCACAGTCGAAGGTATCGTAGATATGAGCCAGCGATGCGCGCTACCGCTACCGCCGGTGCTGGTAATGTTCATTTTCAAGACGTTACCGCTTATGCTGGTAACCGTTCCTTGCATCCAGTTGTTTTGAGAGTTGTTCGCGAATACTCGGAGTATTTGTCCAACGGCGAATGATGAAGCAGAGAACCCCGGAGAAAATCCGGCAAGGTTCACTGTAAGAGAGCCCGTCGCAACACTAAGCACCTCAGTGCCGTTGTCGTATGCGATGATTCTCCCGCCTCCCGCGCCTTGGATCGCGATACCTTTGCCAGAAACGGTAACACCAGATGTCCACGTGCAGGTTCCTGCCGGGATGAGCACAGTGTCTCCGTTTGAAGATGCATTAATGGCATTCTGCACGTCCGTTGCATTGCAGGTGGTCGCGGTGCGAGTCGTCGCATTCGCCGCGCCAGCGAATAAAAGGAGAAGAGTGCAAGAAGCCCAAAACTTTTTTGTTATCATCGGCGAAACACCTTTCAGACGAGTCCACACAGGGGCTCTATTTCCTTCCTCATGGTGCTCACAAACAACCTCGAAATCCACTGTCCTCGGGGACAGTCTTGGAACAGGGTGTTTCTCTTCTCATATGAGTGGTCCATTGGGCGTATGCTTTTTCTTCGCCTGACCTCGTGATCTCGTTGCCCCGATGCTCCAAGGCTTAGTCTAATTCTCAATAGGAACCAGTTCAACGTGAAGCCCCTAGTCTCCATTCTAATCCCAGCGTACAACGCGGAAAACCTCATTGCTCAGACCCTGCAGTCTGCGGTCGCGCAGACATGGGAGCGCAAGGAGATAATCGTGGTTGACGACGGCTCGAAGGATAAGACCGTCGAAGTCGCGCAGAGGTTTGCCGCGAAGAACGTCCAGATCGTGAAGACTACGAATCAAGGACAATCGGCAGCGGTAAATCATGCCTATAGTCTGTGTCAGGGAGATTACATTCAGGAACTGGACGCTGACGATGTCCTCGCGCTCGACAAAATCGAGAGGCAGATGGTGGCTCTGCGGGAAACGGATAGCAAGCTAACCTTGCTATCTTCACCTTGGGCCTATTTCTACCATCGCACGAACCAAGCCCAGTTTGTGCGCAACGCTCTCTGGGAAGACCTGACTCCCGTCGAATGGCTTATCAGGAAGCTGGGATTGAATCTCCATATGCAGAACGCGACCTACCTGGTGAGCCGCGAGCTTGCGGAAGCGGCAGGCCCCTGGGACACCACACTTAACTTCGACCAGGACGGCGACTATTTTTGCCGCGTGTTAATGGCGTCGGAGGAGACTCGTTTCGTGCCTGAAGCCAGAGTTTTCTATCGGGCGTCCGGTTCGAATCGAATAAGCTTCATTGGTAACTCGAACCGCAAGAAAGAATCGCTACTCCGCTCGATGAAGGTCCACGTCGGGAGTTTGCGGTCCCTGGAAGAAAGCGATCGGGTTCGAGCCGCGTGCCTGACTTATCTTCAGACCTGGTATGAGAATTTCTATCCGGATCAGCCGGACATGATGAAAGAGCTTCAGGCCCTTGCTGCAGACTTGGGCGGCGAACTAAAAGAGCCCGCCCTGCGCTGGAAGTACGCCTGGATGAAGCCCATCTTTGGCTGGAATGCAGCCAAGCGCGCCCAGTCCATACTGCCTGAGTGGAAGGGTGATCTGCTCAAACGATGGGACAAGACAATGTTCAATTGGGAAGCATCAAAGGGCAACAATTGAGCGGCAAGGCGCAAATTTCTGGAATTTGGAGCAGGAGAAAGTCAGCGTGACGAAAACACCGACACAATTTGAAGAACTCGAACGCATCTGGAAGGAACATAGCCAGGTGGCGTCTTCGCTTCCCCAATTGACGCGAGATGTTTCCGAAGCTGTGGACAAGATTTACGCATCGATGGCTGCTGGTGGACATTTGTTTGTCGCTGGGAATGGTGGATCCGCGGCGGATGCACAGCACATCGTTGCCGAGCTTACTGGCCGGTACATGCTGGAACGGCAACCGTTTCGGGCAATGGCACTGCATGGCAATACTTCGGCGTTGACCGCCATCGGCAACGACTATGGCTACGAATACGTGTTTGCCCGGGAACTGTCTGCACATGCGCGGCCCGGCGATGTGTTTCTTGGCATCTCCACCAGTGGTAACAGCGCGAATGTCCTGCGCGCAATTGAAGCGGCCCGGCAACTGCAAGTTGGCGTCATTGGTCTGACCGGTGAGTCGGGCGGGAGAATGAAGGCCGCGTGCGACCTTTGTCTCCGAGTTCCTTCTTCTTCGACTCCGAGAATTCAGGAAATGCACATTACGATCGGTCACGCAATCTGCGAATTGCTGGAAGTTCGTCTGGCTCGCAAATGAAAACAGAGCCCTCGCAATCATTAGGTTTGCCTCTCCGTGTCGCTGTGCTGACGGGAGGTGGCGACAAGCCCTATGCGTACGGTCTCGTGACGGAATTGATGCGATTGAAAGTGAGCGTCGACGTTATTGCTGGAAATGACCTGGATTTGCCGGAATTTCGCAATCAGCCGGGAGTGAATTTCCTAAACTTGCGTGGCGATCAAAATCCCGGCGCCGGTTTGATACCGAAGATGCTCAGAGTCCTTGCCTACTATCACAAGTTGATTGCCTACGCCGCGACTTCAAAGGCCGATGTTTTTCATATCCTGTGGAACAACAAGGTTCAAACTTTCGATCGCACGCTCCTCATGCTGTACTACAAGGCACTGGGAAAACGCATCGTATTCACTGTCCACAACGTGAACGCAGGCGTACGCGATGGGAACGATAGCTGGCTCAACAGATTGACACTTCGAATCCAGTATCACCTCGCTGACCGTCTTTTTGTTCATACGGACAAGATGAAGCAGGAACTTGGCAAGGAATTTGCAGTCCCGGCCTCATATGTATCTGAAATACCTTTTGGCATAAACAATTCGGTTCCGACGACAGACTTGACTCCCTCCGAAGCAAGGCAAAGGCTGGGAATCGGACCCAACGAAAAGGTAATGCTTTTCTTCGGCAACATCGCCCCTTACAAGGGGCTCGAATATCTGGTGCAAGCTTTTCAGAAACTGGTTGCAGAAGAAAGCGGCTTTCGTTTGGTTATTGCCGGCTGGCCGAAAGACTGCGACGCTTATTGGGCTCCCCTTCATTCTTCCATTCAGGATGGCATTCGAAAGGGAGAAATCATCCTTAAGCTGGAATATATTCCGGACGAAGAAACGGAAATCTACTTCAAGGCATCAGATGCATTAGTCCTGCCGTACACGCACATTTATCAGAGTGGCGTTCTTTTCTTGGGACACAGTTTTGGGCTACCGGTTCTTGCCTCAGACGTGGGCTCCTTAAAGGACGATATCGTACCCGGGGAAACAGGGTTTATCTTTCGACCCAGCGATGCGGAAGATTTGCTCAGATGTCTAAGGGAGCACTTTGAAAGTACCCTCTATAGAGATCTTGGCAGAAAACGGGCCGAAATTCGTGCAGCCGTCACAAAGCAGCATTCTTGGGAGTTGGTTGGCCAGATTACTTTGGGCGTCTATGGAGAGATTTTAGGAATTTCAGGAATTGGTACGGTCCCAAGCACCAATTCATCAGGTTCATCTGTTGGCCGAAATGCGCACATCTAGGTTGCCGGATGGGAGAGCTCCTTTGAAAAGAAAGAGTCTGAGCAAGTGTTGTGGGCTCAGGGCCACTGATGGCATCGCAAACAGAATTTGCTGAGTCTCTTGACACTGGCCACCTTCATGCGGATTTGAAGGGTCGGTCGGTTCGCGGTGGACTGGTTACCCTGCTTTCGCAGGGTGCACAGTTCGTGATGCAGTCTGTGGCCACCGTGGTCTTGGCTAGGCTGCTAGCCCCCGCAGATTTCGGCATCGTTGCCATGGTGACAGCCATTACCGGTCTGGCCACTGCGTTTGCCGACTTCGGCCTTTCCGAAGCGACGATTCAGCAAAAGGAAATCAATCACGCTCAAGTTAGCACGCTCTTTTGGATCAACGTCGCAATTGGCTCTGGATTAATGGTCATCACCGCGGCAGTTGCCCCACTCTTGTCCAGGTTCTACAGAGAACCGCGGCTGCTGGGTATCGCGATGGTTCTCTCGTTGACGTTCTTTATTGGCGGCCTACGAGTTCAGCCGAACGCCCTCATCAGGCGCCAAATGAGATTCTCTGTCCTCGCAATAAGAGACATCATTTCTTATTTGATCGCAGTTCCAGTTGCGATTTTACTGGCCGTACGAGGGTACGGATACTGGGCGCTGGTTGCCCTCCCTCTTACTCTCAATTTTGTTCAGATGGTGATCTCCTGGTTGGTCGTTGAATGGCGTCCGGGGCGTCCAAGCCGTAGTGCGCAAATTGCTTCGATGATCAAGTTCGGAGGTCACGTCTCAGCTTCCTACTTGGTCCTGAATCTCAATCGAAGTTTGGACAACATCTTGGTTGGCTGGTATTGGGGAGCAGCGCCACTTGGCTTGTATTCTCGCGCCTACAATTTGTTAATGTTGCCGGTACGGCAATTGAGCGGACCTGCCGGCAGTGTGGCGATTCCATCTTTCAGCCGTTTGCAGGACAATCCAGAGCGTTTCGCAAGATATTTCCTCGCGGTGATCAGCCTTCTGGCCTGGATAACAGCGCCAGTTTTCGGATTCCTGTTTGTTGCCGCCAAACCCGTAATCATCCTCGTATTGGGAAGCAAATGGGTTGATGCTGCTCCTGTCTTTCAAATTCTCGTGATCTCTGCTCTGGGCCAACTACTGCTGGAGTCTACAGTCTGGCTGTTCGTTAGCCGAGGCAAGTCCAATCGTTTGCTGCAGATACTGCTGCTGATTTCGCCGTTGATAGCCGGAAGTTACGCCCTGGGGTTGCCCTTTGGAATAAAAGGGGTTGCTCTCTCGGGCTCTCTAGTTCTTGTCATACTTCTCCCGTGGATCATGAGTTTTTCGTTTCGTGGTACAAATCTCTCCTTGCTGCGTCTCGGACGTAACTTGGTTTTTCCACTCTCCCTTTGTTTTGTAAGCATTCTCGTTTCTAATGCTGCGCTGCGATTGTTCCAACCGCAGCAATTAGTTCCGCAACTTGTTGTGGTCGCTTTTAGTTTCTTGATTACTCACGGGTTGTCACTGCTTGCACCGGCGATCAGAACGGAATTGGGCTCTTTTCGAGAGATTCTCACTGCCTTTGCATCGCCCCGCGCTGCCGCAGAGCAACCCCCAAGGTAGCCGTTCGGAGCTATGCCGACTTATTTGCTCTCTGTCCTGCGGATAAGCAATATCTACTGAGGTTTGCGTTACCGGGTGGACTCAGTCCCCGCCAAGAAAACTACAGACTAGCCGATGAAGCTATATCAACTTGACCCGGTTACCGACGGACGCTGGATGGAACTTGTGCAACGCCATCCTTCCGCCTCTGTATTTCATTCTGAATACTGGCTGAGGACTCTTCGCGCAACATATGGCTACGAACCAATCGTATTTACTACGTCTCCCCCCAATAGTCCGCTTCAAAACGGGATAGCTTTTTGTCAAATAAAGAGTTGGGTCACCGGACGGCGCCTGGTGTCGCTCCCTTTTTCCGATCATTGCGAGCCTCTGTGCGATTCGCCAAGCGATCTCGAGTTTGTAATCCGCTATTTGCAGGCCAGTTTGGAGCCGCAAGGCTGGCAGTATCTGGAACTGCGGCCGGTCAGCGATAAGTTCGAGTCGGATGGGGCTGGAGTGATGTTGCAATCTGCGGGCCAATACGCCCTGCACATATTGGATCT
>Ga0137410_10001411_pt1 | contig 16504 bp, 14 predicted proteins | sample CZODoug1_16funga_FD_108878 | JGI IMG/M metagenome (GOLD analysis project Ga0137410, IMG submission 108878) | Vadose zone soil fungal communities from Angelo Coast Range Reserve, California, USA - CZODoug1_16fungal (Illumina Assembly) | ecosystem: Environmental > Terrestrial > Soil > Vadose zone... | reverse complement strand
GTTCTACGACAATCGAGTCAAGCTGATCGTCTCCGCCGAAGCCGGGCCGGAGAAGCTGCTCAGGATCGAGGAGGATCCCGGGGATGCGCGCCTGCGCGCCATGGTGTTCGAGTTCGACCGCACCACGAGCCGGCTCGTTGAAATGCAATCGCGTGCCTATCTCGCCGAGGCGCGACGCGCTCCGGAGTAAGCGCCAGGGTCGCCCCGCCTCGCCCGGTATAATCGCCTGGCACCCATGGACAAGTTCAAGGCCTACCGCATCCGCGAAGTGGAAAGCAAGGCGACCGGTCGCTTCGAGGAGCTCGCACTCGAGGACCTCGACCGCGGCGAGCTGGTGGTGCGCGTGGCGTATTCGAGCGTCAATTACAAGGACGCGCTCGCCGCGACCGGGGCCGGCAGAATCATCCGGCGCTTCCCCTGCGTCGGAGGAATCGACCTCTCAGGAACGGTTACCGAGTCGGCCGACCCGCGCTTCAAGCGCGGCGACGCGGTCATCTGCACCAGCTACGATCTGGGTGTGGCCCACGATGGCGGCTACGCCGAGTATGCGCGGGTCCCTGCCGACTGGGCGGTGGCTATGCCCAAGGGGATGAGCCTCTTCGACGCGATGGCCCTGGGCACCGCCGGGTACACCGCCGCCCTCGCCCTGGTGCGCATGCAGGCGAACGGGCTTGCGCCCGCCAACGGTCCGGTGATCGTGAGCGGGGCGACCGGCGGCGTCGGCTCGATCGCGGTCGACGTGCTCTCCCGCCTCGGCTACAGCGTGACCGCGCTCACCGGCAAGGAGGGCGAAGCGGACTACCTCAGGATGCTGGGGGCGAAGGACGTGATGTCGAGGAAGAGCCTTGATCTCTCCAAGATCAGGCCGCTCGGCAAGGCGATCTGGGCGGGAGCTGTGGACAACCTCGGAGGAGACGTGCTCGCCTGGATGGCGAGCACCATGATGACGGGGGGAACCATCGCCGCGATCGGACTTGCGGCGAGCATGAACCTGAACACGACAGTGGCGCCTTTCATCCTGCGCGGCGTGAGCCTTCTCGGCATCGACTCGGGAACGACGCCGATGCCCTTGCGCCAGGAAGTGTGGCGCCATCTCGCGGGGGACATGCGCCCGGCCCACCTGAAGGAGATGACGCGGACCATCGCCTTCGACGACCTCCCGCGGGCCTTCGACGCCCTGCTGAAGGGCGCGGCGAAGGGCCGGATCGTCGTCGACATGGCCGCCTGAGATGAGCCCCAGTCCGACTCCACCCGCTACGACCATCCCGAAGCAGCGGGTGCTTTTGGTCGACGACTCGAGGATCGTCCGCACCACCATCTCGCGCCTGATACGCAAGACCTTCGACGTCCGGGAGGAGGCCGACGGCGAGGCCGGCTGGCAGGCGATCTCCACCGATCCCTCGATCGTGGTGGTGTTCTCGGACATCCAGATGCCGAAGCTCGACGGCTTCGCCCTCCTCGAGCGGATCCGCACCTCGCGCGATACGCGGATCAAGAGCATTCCCGTGATCGTGATATCGGGAGACGAGGAGGACGCGACCAAGAAGCGCGCGCGTGCGGCCGGCGCGAACGACTTCATCACCAAGACCACCGACGGCACCGAGATCCTTTCGCGCATCGACAATCTCCTGCACCTGGTCGAGGCCAAGCAGCAGCTCGTCGTCAGCAAGCAGGCTATCGACCAGACCGTCACCCGCGACCCGATCACGGGCACCTTCACGCCGCACTACCTCGTCACCGAGGGCGCCAAGCATTTTTCCCACGCACGCAGGCACGGCGGGTCGCTCTCGGTGCTGGTGTTCCAGATCGAGACCTACGGCGAGATCATCGAGAAAGTCGGCAAGGCCGTCGCCGATCAGCTGCTCGCCAGGATCGCGAAGCTGGTCATGGGGACGCTGCGCGCGGAGGACTCGATGGGGCGCACGGCGGACGCAGGCTTCGCGGTAGTATTTCCCGGGACTTCCTCCCAGCAGGCGCTGGCCTTTGCACGCCGCATGCACGAGCAGCTCGAGAAGGCGCAGGTCACCTACCGCGAACAGGTGCTCAAGATCCGCCCCAGCATGGGCCTCGCGGCCCTCGATGTGGACACGGTCTCCTCGATCGAGGAGCTGATGAAGCTGGCGCAGCAGCGCCTCCAGGACGCGGCGAATCGCAAGGCCCAGCAGCGCATCGTCAACCAGGACGAGGTGAGCCTGGTCAAGCCGCTGAACCTCCCGAGCGACATCGACCGCGCGGTGCAGGTCATAGAAAACGCGAATGCCGACCAGCTCGGCGACGCGGCAGGCGAGGTCCTGCGGCGCATGCTGCCCTTCCTTGTGGCGGTGTGTCGCAAGCTGAACGTCGAGATCCCCCTCGACAAGATTACGCAGGCCATTCGCAACCAGCCGAAGTAGCCCCGCCGCGGTCCCGCCTGATGAGCACCTACCGCGAATTCCACCGGCGTTCCATCGGCGACCGCGAGGCGTTCTGGACGGAGCAGGCGAAGCTCGTGCATTGGGCGAAGCCGCACTCGAAGGTGCTCGAGTACGATCAGCCGCCCTTTGCGAAGTGGTTCGTCGGCGGTGCGACCAATCTCTGCTACAACGCCGTGGACCGGCATCTGAGCGCGCGTGCAGGTCAGAAAGCGCTCGACTATATCTCCACGGAGACCGGCGAGGAGCGCAGCTTCACCTACGGCGAGCTGCACACCGAGGTGCAGCGCGCGGCGGCGATGATGAAATCGCTCGGGGTAGGCAAGGGTGACCGGGTCATCGTCTACATGCCCATGATCCCCGAGGCGGTGTTCGTCGTTCTCGCCTGCGCACGCATCGGCGCGATCCACTCGGTCGTGTTCGGCGGGTTTGCCGCCGCGAGCCTCGCCGCGCGGATCGACGACGCGCGTCCCAGGATCATGGTCACCGCGGACGGCGGCAGCCGCATGGGGAAGGTGGTGCCCTACAAGGCGCTCGTCGACGAGTCGATCCGGCTGGCGAAGCACCCCCCCGCCAAGGTCGTGATCTTCCGGCGCGGCCTGGATAGGGGCATGCAGAGCGTGGCGGGACGTGATATCGACTATTCGGAGCTACGCGCGAAGCATCTGGACGCGAAAGTACCGGTCACCTGGCTCGAATCGAACGAGCCGTCCTACATTCTGTATACATCGGGGACGACGGGGCGGCCCAAGGGCGTGCAGCGCGACGTCGGCGGCTACGCGGTGGCGCTCGCCGCCTCGATGAAGCACATCTTCTGCGGCAACGCGGGCGAAACCATGTTCACCACGTCGGACATCGGCTGGGTGGTCGGGCATTCCTACATCATCTACGCGCCGCTCATTGCCGGCATGACCACGATCATGTACGAGGGGGTGCCGGTCCGGCCCGATGCCGGTATCTGGTGGAAGATCGTGCAGGATCGCAAGGTCGACGTGATGTTCTCGGCGCCGACCGCGATCCGCGTCCTGAAAAAGCATGACCCGGCGTACCTAAAGAAATACGATGTGTCCTCGCTCAAGCATCTGTTCCTCGCCGGCGAACCCCTCGACGAGCCGACCCACGCCTGGATCACGCAAGCGCTCGGCAGGCGGGTGATCGACCACTACTGGCAGACCGAGACCGGTTGGCCACTGCTGTCGGCGCATCCCGGCGTCGAGAACACCCCGATCAAGATGGGCTCGCCGAGCTTTCCCTGCTACGGCTACGACGTGCGTCTGTTGCACGAGGGGACAGGCGAGCCGGTCGCCGACGGCGAAAAAGGCGTAGTCGCGATCGAGCCGCCGCTGCCGCCGGGCTGCATGTCCACGGTCTGGGGCGACGACGAGCGCTTCGTCCAGACCTATTTCCGCACGTTCCGGAACAGGCTGACCTACTCGACCTTCGACTGGGGCATACGCGACAAGGACGGGTACTACTTCATCCTCGGCCGCACCGACGACGTGATCAACGTCGCCGGGCACCGCTTGGGGACGCGCGAGATCGAGGAGGCCGTCAACATGCACGCGAACATCGCCGAGTGCGCCGTCGTGGGCGTCGCCGACTCGCTCAAGGGCCAGATGCCGCTCGCCTTCGCGGTAGCGAAGGACGCGTCGCAGCTCGGCTCCGCCGAGGGCCGCGCGCGCTTCGAGAAGGAAGTGATGGAGACCGTCGACAAGCAACTCGGCGCCATCGCGCGGCCAAAGGCGGTACACTTCGTGTCCCTGCTGCCCAAGACCCGCTCCGGCAAGACGCTGCGGCGCGCCATCCAGGCGCTCGCCGAGGGGCGCGATCCGGGCGACCTCACCACCATCGAGGACGCGGTGGCGCTCGAACAGATCCGCAATGCCCTGAGGACAACGTGATCAGCAAACCCTGCCTGACCCTGGACGACTGCAAGAAAATCGGCGCCGCTTCCGAAGCCGAGGCGCGCAAGAACAAGTGGAACGTGGTGATCGCCATTCTCGACGACGGCGGACACTTGCTATGGCTCGAGCGCATGGACGGCGCGACGCCGTTCAACGCGCAGGTCGCGATTGAGAAGGGCCGCAGCGCCGCCGTGTCGCGGCGCACTACCAAGAACTGGGAGGACCGCGTCTCCGCCGGGCGCAACGCGCTCCTCAACATGCCGGTTCTGCCGATCCAGGGCGGGGTGCCGATCATGGTCGGTGCGGAGTGCGTCGGTGCTGTAGGCGTGTCGGGGGTTCAGTCGCACGAGGACGAGCAGATCGCCAACGCGGGTATCGCCGCGCTGGGCCTGAAGAGCTGAAGTCCCACATCAACGCAAATCAACCGAAGGGGGTCACCATGTCGTTCAAGTCCGTATTTACCGTTGTCGCGCTCGGCACCGCGTTCGTCGCCGGCGCGAGCCTGGCGCAGCAGCCGGCGCCTAATCCTCTGGACAATATTCCCGACAAGATGCCGTTCGACATTCCGTACGGGACTCCGATATCGCTGGATGCCGCGCAGGCGGCGATCGCCGCGGCGGTGGGCGAATCCAAGAAGCGCGGCTGGAAGCTGAACGTGGCCGTGATGGATTCCGGCGGCAATCTCGTCGCCTTTGCGCGCATGGACGGGGCGGCGCTCGCCTCGATCGCCATCGCCGAGCACAAGGCGCGCGTCGCGGTGAAGTTCCGCCGCGAGACCAAGGCGCTCGAGGGCGGGGTCCAGAGCGGGCTGAACTACCTGCTGACCCTGGATGACGTCATCGCCTCGCGCGGTGGAATCCCGCTCATGTCGGACGGCAAGATCATCGGCTCCATCGGTTGCTCCGGCGCGACCGGAGCGCAGGACGAGGTGGTGTGCAAGGCGGGCGCCGCGACCGTGAAGTAGGCGGGGACGCGCTCGTGAAAAGGGGCCGCGAGGCCCCTTTATTTTTTCGGCTCCGGCATTTTGAGGAGCTTGAGCGCATTGCCGAAGTAGATCTTTCGCTTGTCGGCTTCCGGCAGCTTGAGGTCCTCGATCGAGCGGATACCTTCGCGGATGAACATGGGGCCGCCTTCAGGATCGAAGGGGCAGTCGCTCGCGAATACCACCTTGTCCGAGCCGAAGAAATCCAGGCCGCAGCGCAGGGCGGAGGCTGACCCGCCGAGCACAGTATCCGCGTAGAACATCCTGAAGTACTCGATCGGCTTCTTCTTCATCGATTTCAGCAACTCTTCGTAGTTCTCGTCGGCGCTGCGGCTCCCCAGTTGCGCCCACAGGGTCTCGGCGCGGCCGGAGAAGAACGGGATCATCGCCCCGCAGTGGTGGGTGATGAGGCGCATGCCCGGAAGCTTCTCGAAGAACGCCGAGAACACCAGGCGCGCCATGGCGACGCTGGTCTCGAACGGCCAGCCGAGGACCTGCCAGATCTCGTATTTTGACTTCGGCTCGCCGGTGTAGTCGGGACGATTCGCCGGCCGCGCCGGGTGCATCCAGATCGGCACGTCGTGCTTTTTCACGGCGCGCTCGAACACCGGGAAGAACTCGGGCTCGTCGAGCGCCCGGCCGTTGACGCTGGTACTGATCTGCACGCCCCGCGCCCCAAGCTTCCCTATGGCGCGGTCCATTTCCTCGAGCGCGGCGGGGACGTTGTTCATGGGAAGCGAAGCGACGAACGCCGGAAATTTCTTCGGCCACTTCGCGACCATGCCCGCCATGCCGTCGTTGGCGATGCGCGCGAGCCCGGGCGAGAGCTCCGGCCCCCCGACCAGCTCGGGGGAGGGCAGCGACAGCGTCAGCACCTGCTGCACGTCTGGAAATTTCTCGTCGAGCATCTGCACGCGAGCCTCGATGTCCCAGAGCATGCGCAGGTTGCTCATGCGCTTGAGGATGCCCTGGTCTTTGAGATGCTGCTTCATCATGTCGAGGTAGGGCAGGGGCATGACGTGATTGAAGATGTCGATTTTCATGGCGGACCAAGCGTGGAGGGAGAAGCGGATTTTAGCGTAGCATAGCTTTCTTCGATTGGAGCCGATGATGACCGAGTACCGCATCGAGCGCGACACGTTCGGCGAGATCCGCGTTCCCGCCGAGAGGCTGTGGGGCGCGCAGACACAGCGGTCCCTCGAGAATTTCCGCATTTCGGCGGAGCGCATGCCGCCGGAACTCATCCGGGCGCTCGCGCTGGTGAAGCGCTCCTGCGCGCGGGTGAACATAGACCTGAAAGAGCTGCCCGAGGACAAGGCGAATGCCATCGTCGCGGCCGCCGACGAGGTGCTCGCCGGAAAGCACGACGAGGAGTTCCCGCTCGTGGTCTGGCAGACCGGCTCGGGCACGCAGACCAACATGAATATGAATGAGGTGCTCGCCAACCGCGCCAGTGAAGTCCTCGGGGGCGAGCGTGGCGAGAGGCGCAAGGTGCACCCCAACGACGAGGTCAACCGGGGGCAGTCCTCGAACGACGTCTTTCCCACGGCAATGAGCGTTGCGGCGGTGCAGGCGGTGCACGGGCGCCTTGTTCCCGAGCTCAAGCGCCTGCGCGATACGCTCGCGGCGAAATCGGCGGCCTTCGAACAAATTGTGAAGATCGGTCGCACGCACTTGCAGGACGCGACGCCGCTCACGCTCGGACAGGAGATCTCCGGCTGGGTGTCGCAGCTCGACCACGGCATCGCCCATGTGCAGGCTTCGCTCACCCACCTGTGCGAGCTTGCGCTCGGCGGCACCGCGGTGGGCACAGGCCTGAACGCGCACCCGGAGTTCGGCGCGCGTGTGGCCAAGGAGCTGGGTAAGGCGACCGGGCTGCCTTTCGTCTCCGCGCGCAACAAGTTCGAGGCGCTGGCGGCGAACGATGCGTTGGTGCACGCGCACGGCGCGCTGAAGACGCTCGCCGCCTCGCTCACCAAGATCGCGAACGACGTCCGATGGCTCGCGAGCGGACCGCGTTCGGGTCTGGGCGAGATCGCGATCCCCGAGAACGAGCCGGGCAGCTCGATCATGCCGGGCAAGGTCAATCCTACGCAATCGGAGGCGATGACCATGCTGTGCGCGCAGGTGCTCGGCAACGACGTCGCCATCAACGTCGGGGGTGCCTCCGGGAACTTCGAGCTGAACGTGTTCAAGCCGCTCATCATCCACAATTTCCTGCAGAGCGCGCGCCTCCTCGCCGACGGAGCGGCGAGCTTCAACGATCATTGCGCGACGGGCATCGAGCCAAGACCCCAGCGCATCGCCGAGCTGCTGGAGAATTCGCTGATGCTCGTGACGGCGCTCAACCCTCATATCGGCTACGATAAGGCGGCGCAGATCGCGAAGAAAGCGCACAAGGAAGGCACCACGCTGAGGCAGGCGGCGCTCGCGCTCGGATATGTCACAGCCGAGCATTTCGACCAGTGGGTGCGGCCGGAGGCCATGGTCGGTAAGAAGGACTAGAATGGTCGCAACCCGGGGAGTTCCTATGAAAGCCATTCGAATCGCGGTCAGCGGTATCGCGCTGGTCATCTGCATGCCGCTCGCCCACGCGCAGGACGCGGTCCCAATTCACCCGACGTTGAACGACAAGTTCTACTTCGCAGCGGGCGCCTTTCTTCCCAGAACCAGTACCACGGCTCAGCTCGATTCCACGAGCTTGGGCGTGGGCACCAACATCAACTTCGAGCAGGCGCTGGGCATGACTACGCAAAAGGTCGTGCCGGATGCCTTTGCCCGGTGGCGGTTCGGGGACCACTGGCGGTTCGAGGTGGAGTACTTCGCACTCAACCGGAACGGAGACAAGGTGCTCGAGCAGAACATAACCTGGAAGGGCCAAGTCTTCACCACCGGTACCGAAGTGGTGTCCAAATTCGATTTCTCCGATCTCCGCACGTCGGTGGGATACTCGTTCTTCAAGACGGCGGACAAGGAGCTGGGGGTTGGGTTCGGTTTCCACGTGGCTTCCTACGATGTCGCCCTGAGCGCTTCCGGGATCGGCGATGAAGCCCAGAAAGTCACCGCGCCGCTGCCGGTGTTCAGTGTCTACGGGCAGTTCGCGCTCACCGATCGCTGGGCAGTGGGCGGCCGGCTAGACCGTTTCGTGATGTCGTACGACCAGTACCAGGGCAACATCACCAGCATGGCCCTCGACCTCAATTACCATCCGTTCCGGCACGTCGGATTCGGGCTGGGGTACCGCAGCCTGTTCATCACTCTGAAGGCGACGGGCACCAACTATTCCGCGCTATTCGCCCAGACTTTCCAGGGCCCGCTGCTCTACATGGACGCGAGCTTCTAGCGGGTGCTTTACATTCTTTACAACGAAGACCGGCCCGACGGTCTGGCGATCCGCGAGGCGACGCGCGAAGCCCACCTCGCGTACCTGGACCGTCACAAGGACAAGCTCGTGCTCGGCGGCGGGCTTCTGTCCGAGGACGGCCAGGCTCGCCTGGGAAGCGTCTTCATCATCAACGTGCCGAACCGCAAGGCCGCCGAGGCGTTCTCGGTTGCGGAACCTTTTCGCAAAGCGGGCTTGTTCCAGACGACAAGAATCACGCGCATGCGCCGGGGACAGTGGCATCCGGAAGCGGCACCCAAGAGCGCCGAAGGAAATTAGCGCAGGCGCTTCGCCTACCGTTCGTCCGCCGTTTCCTGCCGTTCATCCGCGTGACATCTCTCGCCTGTCATGCACACCTGATTTTCACCTTCCATTCGTGTGTCATATTCCCTCGTCATCAGCGGCTAACAGTTCGTTCTGGCCGACCGCGAGAAATACTGCCGCGTGCTTTCACCCCGGTCGCCTTCACAATGCTCCCCGCAAGTGAATGGGGAGAACCGTCATGCACGCACAAACCCCGAAGGTCAGTGGGGCATCCCGTATAGCCGTTCTCGCGCTCGCGCTGCTGCTAGCGTCGTGCATCTTCGACAAGTCGTACAACATCAGCGGCACGGTCATAGGCCTGACCGGCACCGGGCTGGTGCTGCAGAACAACGGCGGCGACAATCTCGCGGTCACGGCCAACGGCCCCTTCACTTTCTCCAAGGAGGTGAAGAAGGGCAAAGGCTACAACGTCACGGTGCTCGTCCAGCCCGCGGGCCAGACCTGCACGGTCATCAGTGGCTCGGGGACGGCCAACTCGAACGTCGGGAACGTGACGGTCAATTGCGGCGGCACCTATACCGTGGGCGGCACGGTTTCGGGACTCACTGGAGCCGGGCTCGTGCTGCGGAACAACGGCGGGAACAATCTTGCGGTCTCGGCCAATGGCGCGTTCACTTTCTCCGCGCCCGTTGCCGCGGGCGGAGCCTATAGCGTCACCGTGCTCACCCAGCCCTCTGGGCAGAACTGCACGGTCAGCAACGGTGCCGGGACCTCAACCACGAACGTGACGAGCATCGCAGTGGCTTGCGCCGGTATCGGCTTCACGGTCGGCGGCGCGGTCTCGGGCCTGACCGGAGCCGGGCTCGTGCTGCAGAACAACGGCGGCAACAATCTCCCGATCGCGGGCAGCGGTCCCTTCACGTTCTCCACGGCGCTGGCCAACGCCGCGGCGTATGGTGTCACCGTGCTGACGCCGCCCGCTGGTCAGGGCTGCTCGGTTGCGAACGGCAGCGGCACCATCTCGGGGGCGAACGTCACCAACGTCGCGGTGACCTGCGCTGCGGCCCCCGGCGCGCCGGCCGTGAACCTCACCTTCGGCCTGAAAGAGCTCCAGTTCAGCTGGGGCGCGGCGGCCGGCGCCACGTTCTACCGGCTGCTCGAGAATCCGGACGGCGTGTCGGGCTACGCCCAGGTCGCCAGCAACATCAGCACCACGAGCTACAACCACACGATCCCGGTGTATAGACGACTGAACGCTTCCTACATCGTCGAAGCCTGCAACGCCGGCGGCTGCACCGGCTCCCAGCCCCAGGATGTGTCGGGTCAGCTCACGCAGGCGATCGGCTATGCCAAGGCCTCGAACATCGTGGCCACGAGCGTCGGGACCGGCGACCAGTTCGGCAACGCGGTTGCGGTGAGCAGCGACGGCAACACTCTCGCGGTCGGTGCGCCGAACGAAGCTAGCGCCCTCACCGGAGTCCGCGCCGGCAGCGTGGACGAAGCGACGGCCGGAAACGGTGCATCCTTTGCCGGCGCGGTCTACGTCTTCGCCCGCATCGCCGGCGTCTGGACGCAGCAGGCCTACGTGAAGGCGTCGAACACCGCGGCTTTTGCCTTCTTCGGCAGCGCGGTCGCGCTCTCGGGCGACGGCAATACGCTCGCGGTCGGTGCTCGCGGCGCCGAGGCGGCGTACGTCTTCACTCGTACCTCGGGCACTTGGGCGCAGCAGGCCTTGGTGACGGCTTCGAACGCCGAGGTGGGTGACATGTTCGGCGTCTCGCTCGCCCTCTCCGGGGACGGCAACACCCTGGCGGTTGGTGCACCTTCCGAGGCGAGCAGCACCACTGGGGTCAACACCACGGCCGACGAATTGGCCCCTAGCGCAGGAGCGGTGTACGTTTACACCCGCAGCGGCGCCGCCTGGACTCAGCAGGCGTACGTGAAGGCCTCGAACGCCGAGTCTGGTGACATCTTCGGAAGCGCGGTCGCGCTGAACGGCAACGGCAACACGCTCGCGGTCGGCGCGCCCTTCGAATCGAGCGGCCTTACCGGTGTGATCCCGGGAGCTCCGGGTGAAGGTACTACGCTCAATGTTTCCGCTATGTCCGGCGCGGCGTACGTCTACTTGCGCAGCGGTACCACCTGGACGCAGCAGGCGTACGTTAAAGCCTCGAACACCGGGGACAGCGACCAATTCGGCACCGCAGTCGCGCTCTCGGGCGACGGCAGCACGCTCGCGGTCGGGGCGCCAGGCGAAGCGAGCAGCGGCACCGGTATCGACAGTACGCCAGACGAATCGGCCAGCGGCTCCGGCGCGGCGTACGTCTACAGCCGCAGCGGGAGCACTTGGTCGCAGCAGGCCTTTGTGAAAGCCTCGAATACCGGGCCTGACGACAATTTCGGCTCCGCGGTCGCGCTCTCCGGCGACGGCAACACGCTCGCGGTCGGCGCCCCGATGGAAGACGGCAGCGGCTTCGGCGCGTCCGGGGTCGTAGGCACCGTGTACGACGATGCAGCCTCCAACGCGGGAGCGGCTTATGTCTACGGCCGAAGCGGGAGCACCTGGTCGGCGCAAACTTTCGTCAAGGCCTCGAACAGCGGCAGCGACGACCAGTTCGGCTGGGCGCTTGCCCTAAGCGACGACGGCAACACGCTCGCGGTCGGGGCACGGATGGAAGACGGAGTCGTCACCGGCATCGGCACAGCCCCGGGCGACGGTATCGTGACCTCGAAGGACGCTGGCGCGGTGTATCTGTACTGACAGGCCCGGGGCGCTCAAGATCCGCGCCCCGGCGTCGAGGCAAAGCGACAAAATTCCCAGTCTCTCCTCGCGGCGCCGCGCAAGCGGCGGGCCGCCTGCGGCAAGGTAGAATTGCGCCTTTCCCGCAGGAGGCGTCCGCAATGCGTTGTTCGATATTCTCCGGACTGATCAGGCTGCTCCCGATTGCGGTGCTTGCGGCAGCACCGGCGGCATTCGCACAGGGAGCGAAGACCTTTCCAGACAAGCCGGTCAAGGTGGTGGTGGGATATTCCCCGGGCGGACTGCCCGACACCATCGCGCGCCTCATTGGGCAGAAGCTCTCCGAGCGCTGGGGCCAGCAGTTCGTCGTCGAGAACAAGCCGGGGGCGAACGGCATCCTTGGCGCGGAGTACGTCGCGAAGGCCGCGCCGGATGGCTACACGTTGCTGATGACCGACAATTCGACCCACGCGATCATTCCGTTCCTCTTCACCAAGCTTCCCTACGACGCGGACCGGGACCTCATTCCGGTCTCGCTCACCGCGCGCGCGCCGCTTTTCCTGGCCGTACATCCCTCAGTCAAGGCGAACTCATTCCAGGAGCTGATCGCGCTCATCAGAGCCTCGCCGGGCAAGTACAGCTACGGCTCCTCGGGCATCGGCAGCACGCATCACCTGTGCATGGCGTACTTGGCGGCGTCCCTGAACTTGGACATGGTGCACGTGCCGTACAAAGGCACGGGCCAGAGCGTGCCCGCCCTCGTGGGCGGCCAGGTGCCCATGGTGCTGTCCGGCTATCCCACGCTCGCCGCTCACGCGAAGGAGGGGCGGGTGAAGCTGCTTGCGATCAATTCGCTGAAGCGCACGGACCTGGCGCCGGAGGTCCCTGCGATCGCCGAGACCATTCCCGGGTTCGACTTCGCCCCGACCTTCGGCCTGTTCACGCCCGCCGGAACGCCGCGGGAGATCATCCTCAAGATCGGCGCCGACGCGGCACAGGTGGTGAAGCTCCCGGACGTCGTGGAGCGCATGAAAAACCTGGGTATCGAGCCGCTCGGGGTCCCGGGAGACGAATGGGCGAAGCTCCTGAAATCGGATGCGGAGCGCTACTCGAAGGCGGTGAAGATCTCCGGCGCCAAGGTGGAGTGAGCCGCACCCAATGGGCATGCTCATCGACGGGAAGTGGACCGACAAGCGCCCGGTGGAAGTCGCAGGCCGCTTCGTCCGGCCGGAAAGCCAGTTCCGCAGCTTCGTCACCGCCGACGGATCCTCGGGCTTCAAGGCCGAGCCCGGGCGCTATCATCTCTACGTCGCCTACAACTGCCCCTGGGCGCACCGCACGCTCATCTTCCGCAAGCTGAAGGGGTTGGAGGACATGATCTCGATCGCTTCGGCGATGCCGAACGACCGCGCGGAAGGTTGGCACTTCAGCAACGGGTTTCCCGGCGCCACCCAGGACGAGGTGAACGGCTGCGAGTGGCTGCACCAGGTCTACACGCTTGCGAAGCCGCACTACACCGGCACCTGCACGGTGCCAACCCTATGGGACAGGAAGACGAGAACCATCGTGAGCAACGAGTCCTCGGAAATCATCCGCATGTTCAACAGCGCCTTCGACCGTGTGGGCGCGAAGCCCGGCGACTACTATCCGGCAGCGCTGCGCGGCGAAATAGATCTGGTCAACGAATTCGTCTACGCGCATCTCAACAACGGTGTGTACCGGACTGGCTTTGCCGCGACGCAAGAAACCTATGACGAGGCGGTGGAGAAAGTATTCGCGGGGCTGGATACGCTCGAGCAGCGCCTCTCGGGCAGGCGCTACCTCGTCGGTGACGCGATCACCGAGGCAGACTGGCGCCTGTTCGTGACGCTGGTCCGCTTCGACGCCGCGTACCATCACGTGTTCAAGTGCACTTGGAGGCCGGTCGCGAGCTATGAAAACCTCACGAACTACATGCTCGACCTTTACCAGGTGCCCGGCGTTGCCGAGACGGTGAAGCTCGATCACATCGTCACGGGCTACTACAGCATCGACCGCGTCAATCCCAACCGCGTCGTCCCGAGGATCCCGAAGGCCGACTGGACGCGTCCGCACAACCGCGCGCGCCTGGGCAAGACGCTCTCGGCGGCGTGACGAAGGAGAGCGCGTGTCCGCCGAATTTTCCACGATGTTGAATTCCGATCTGGCGCGATTCTCGAAGGACATCGCCGCTCTCGGTATGAAGCCCCTGTGGGAGCGGGTGATGCGCCTGAAGCCCGGCACCCCAGCCCAGGCCGCGATGTGGCGCTGGAAGGACACGCGGCCGCTCCTGATGCGCGCCTGCGAGCTGATCACCGCCGGGCAGGCCGAGCGCCGCGTCCTCATGCTCGAGAATCCGGCGATGCCGGGAACGACTTTCGCGACCCCGACGCTGTACGCGGGCCTGCAGGCGATCCTGCCCGGCGAGATCGCGCCCACGCACCGCCACACGCCCAACGCGCTGCGCTTCATCATGGACGGCGAGGGCGCCTACACCGCGGTGGACGGCGAGCGCGTCGCCATGCATCCCGGCGATTTTGTCGTGACACCGGGCTGGACCTGGCACGACCACGGCAACGACGGCTCGGCGCCCGTCGTGTGGCTGGATGGGCTGGACACGGCGTTTGCGAACCTGTTCGGCGCCCATTTCCGCGAGGACGCTCCCAAAGAGTCCCGGCCGGCGCCGGGGCCCGCGGGCGTTTCCGTGACCCTGTCGTATCCCTACGAGCGCATGCGCGGAGCGCTGGAAAAACTGGCGAAAGACGGCGAGCTCCACCCGTCGCACGGCTGGAGGCTGCGCTACATCGACCCCGCGACCGGCCGCGACCCGTTTCCGACTATGGCTGCGTTCATGCAGCGGCTGCCGAAAGGATTTGCGGGCCGGAACGGCCGCAGCACCGACGGCGCGGTCTACTGCGTGGTCGAAGGGCGGGGCAGCGTCGACATCGGCAGCACACGCCACGAGTTTGCGCCGCACGACGTCTTCGTCGTCCCCTCCTGGGAAGTGCACCGCCTCTCGGCCGCGACCGATTGCGTGATCTTCAGCTACTCGGACCGCGCCGCGCAGGAAGCGCTCGGCTTCTGGCGCGAAGGGACCTGACTACATCTTCCATTCGACGTAGGTATAGATGTAGTTCGACCCGCCGTTGACGTTGTCGAACAGCTGCGCCATGCCGAAGATGCCCGAGCGGTGGCTGACGCCCAGGCCGAAATAGGTTTCGTGCAGTTTCTTCGACCCGAACAGGTCGCCCACGCTGACGTCGATGGTCGGATCGAGATACTGAAGCAGCTTGGAGGTATTGCGGCCGCGTTCGGCCTGCGACTGTGCCTCCGCAAACGGGACGGCCTGCGCGTACGAGAGCCCAGCACCGAAGCCGACGCGGGTTCGCACCGAATTTCTCCAGGGAAATCCCCAGTAGAACACTTTTATGTAGGTATTTACCTGCCAAAAATCCGGTTGCAGGTCGCGTTCGTTGTGGCGTAGCAGGCCGACATAGCCCACGAAGCTCCAGCTGTCGGGGTTCTCGAAGAAGGGTACGCCGAGGTCGAGCGCCGCGATGCTCGTTTTCTCGTCCGTGCTGAGCGTGCCGCACCGGAGCTCCATGATCGGGAGCAGATTGCAGGTCGACGATCTTCCGTAGAGGATCTTGACGTAGAGCGGTGTGCCGCTCTCCCAGCGCCGTGGGGGACTGGGCTCGAATTCGTAGGCGAAACCGGCGAAGCCGGCGAGCTGCACCCCGCCGACGTCGACTATCGGGCTGTTGCGCACTTCGCTCGCCCAGTACGTGGCCGAGATGCCGGCCAGCATGTGCCAATGGGGGGAGAGATCGTAGCGCGCGTTGACGCCGGCCGTGCCGTTCACGCCGCCTCCGGCGCCGTAGGCGGGGCGGTCGGCAGCGGCTTCGGACGGCATCACCCCATAGTAATAGTCGTTGAGCTTCGCGTTGCGGGCCGATAGCGTGAGATAGGGAAGGAGCCTCAGCCTGCCGCGATTTTCCTCGCGGCCGTAGCCGACCTTCACCTCGGTGCCGCCCGAGGTCTTCGAGGTGTCGCGCAGGTACTCGACGAAGACATTGCCCCAATCGAAGCGCTGCTCGTAGCTGAAGCCGAGATCGCTTTCGGTCGTTCGGGTCGCCATTCCGGCTAAGCTAGCCGGGACTTGATTGACCGGAAAGCTCTCGAGGCGTCGCGAAACGAAGAGTTCCACGCGGCGCCTCGGATCGATGTCGAACTTCAGTCCGACGCGGTTGGAATGCAGATAGAAGTGCTCGCCTTCGTAGAGATAGATCGGCAGCACGTCGAGCCGCACGCCGTCGCCGCGATAAAGAGACCGCTCGACGCGCAGCGCGGCGCCGAGCCCGGCGCTGTCCTTGCCGACAAGATCGGAGAGAAAATCGCTGTTCGCGGTCGCCGGCCGCAGGGCCGCGGCCGCGAGAACCAAGAACAGGCCGGAGGAAATCCGTGCAGCGGAGGGGTTCTTCGACGTCGCGATGATCTTGTCCTGCCGGAAGTGTGCGCGAAAGGCCGCGGTATTCTAATATGAAAGCCATGCGGGAATTCAGATTCGCGCTCCCTCTGGCTCTGTGGTCGTTTCTTGCCTGCGCCGCGGCGCAGGCGCAGGAGTATCCCTCGCGCGTGGTGCGCATCGTCGTTCCCTCGGCTCCCGGGGGTGGATTCGATCTGGTAGGACGCGTTCTCGGGCAAAAACTCGGCGAGCAGATGGGACAGGCTTTCGTGGTCGAGAACCGCCCCGGCGCAGGCACCCTGGTCGGCACGCAGCTCATCGCGCGCGCCGCTCCCGAC
>Ga0137410_10001410_pt1 | contig 16507 bp, 15 predicted proteins | sample CZODoug1_16funga_FD_108878 | JGI IMG/M metagenome (GOLD analysis project Ga0137410, IMG submission 108878) | Vadose zone soil fungal communities from Angelo Coast Range Reserve, California, USA - CZODoug1_16fungal (Illumina Assembly) | ecosystem: Environmental > Terrestrial > Soil > Vadose zone... | reverse complement strand
GGCTGATTGCTAACTAGACCTAAATGGGTATAATATGAAGGTCAAGCACCACCGCCAAAGCCGTTGATATGGATGGGTAGTAGCAAGAAGGATTTGCGCGCGCTGCCCGCGGATGTTGTTGATGTATTCGGTTACGCGCTGTATGTCGCCCAGACCGGCAAGCGCCATGACAACACGAAGGTGCTGAAGGGATTCGGGGGCGCGAGCGTCCTAGAGGTTATCGAGTCGCAATCTGGAAACACGTACCGCGCCGTATACACCGTGCGCTTCGCCGCCGCAGTGATCGTGCTGCACGTGTTCCAAAAAAAATCGAAGTCGGGTATCGAGACTCCGAAACCCGATATGGATCTGATCGAGGCCAGGTTAAGGAAGGCTACTGAATTGATGAAAGAGAGCAAGGCATGAAAACCAGAACAGACAAAAGCGTGAGCCATCAACGTGGCAGCACCAATGTGTACGCCGACCTTGGCTACAAGTCCGCTGATGAAATGCTCGTCAAGGCGCTGCTCGTCACCACGATTGCGGAGATTCTCGCCGAGCGGGGCTATACCCAGACTAAAGCGGCCGCGCTGCTCGGAATTCCGCAGCCCAAGCTGTCAAAGATGCTACGCGGGCAATTCCGTGGCTTCTCCGAACGCAAGCTGATGGATTGTCTGACACTCCTCGGTCGAGACATTGATATTGTCGTCCGAGCGACGTCTAAGCGTAAGGGGCAGGGCGCGGTATCGGTTTCTTTTGCATAGTTGACAGCAACCTTGCCACGGGCTGATTCTCGACAGAGTCACTTTATGTCAGTCCTTGCTGGCGCCCGGACCGCAGCATCGAGCGCGGCCGCCCATTTTGACCGGACGAGTAAGGTTCAGCTCTTTCCGGGCGGGCCGCCGGTCGGTGAACGTGACTATTGAACGGTGGTGACCGTTTCTCGAGAAACGCAGTCATTCCCTCACCGCGAAGGAGTGGGCAAAAACAGGACAAATAATTCAGAATTATTCTAGGAAACGACTGTAAGATATTGATTTTTTGGCTCTCCGGGACGGAACCGAATCCCGGGGTCAGCGCGTCATCGGTGGCATGCTCGGCAAACTGGTGGGAAGCCTCAGCGGAGCGCAATCCCTTGGCGAACGACCGGATGATCGTCAACCGCCAGAATCCGAATCGGCCGGGGATCCGCGCTCATGACTTCCTCTCCGTGTCTTTCTCCACCAATTTCCCCGCGAACTTCTCCGCCAACCACGACCGCCTGCGGCCATCAGCTGTCGCGTAAGTATTCGCGGCACGAATGCTCAACTCCACTTCCGTCCCAGTCTCCACCTCACTCCACACCGTCAGCTTGCCGCCCAAAAGCTTGGCGCGCTCGCGCATCCCGCGCATGCCGTAGTGTCCGGGACGCTCATCGTCATTCAGCTTGGAGTCAATCCCCTTACCATCGTCCCGCACCCGCAGCCGAAACTGCCGTTCGTCATACCGGATTTCCACCTCGATCCGCTGCGCCTGTGCGTGCTTGAATGCATTGCGCATTGCCTCGCCCGCAATCCGGTAGACTTCGTCTCGCAATATCGGATGGAGGTCCCGCGGCGTCCCTTCGACCCCCACATGAAACTTGGCAGCATTCGGGTTGGTTTCGCCGCCCGCGAGTTCTTCTCCCAAAGTGTTTATCGCCAACGCGAGGTCGTTGGTCACCACCGTCGATGAGCGCAACCCCTGTACCGCATCCCGCCCCTCGGTAATCGCTTGCGCGGCCTGCTCGATGGCGCTATCGAGTGTTTGTTTCGCTTCGGCCGGACGCATCGGGAACAGTTCAGATGCCGTCTGAAACCGCAGCAACAATCCATGAAAACTTTGCAGCAGAGTGTCGTGCAATTCTCTTGCGATGCGTGTCCTCTCGCTGACCCGCTCTTCCAGGCGTACATTGAACTGCCGCGTCACTTGCTTAAGTCGGACAAGATAGACCAGCCAAAGGGTTCCAACTGCGGCAATGGCGCAGAACATTCTGAACCACCACGTGCCCCACCACGCGGGCAAAATCGTGATGCCGAATTCCACGCCAGGTTTCCCCCAGGAGCCTTGGCTGGTCGCCGCCTGTACGCGAAATGTATATCTGCCTGCAGGCAGCGTCGTATAGTTTGCCAGCCTGCGGTCACTACTTACTTCGGTCCATTGGCGATCCAACCCATCCAGCTTATATCGATAACGATTTCCAGCTTGGTCGAAATAGCTAAGCGCAGCGAAAGCGAACGAGAATACATTCTGCTCATAAGAGAGTGTCAGACCGTTCGCATAGGTGATGGACCTCTTCATGGCAGATTGAGGTCCAATCTCTACCGGGTTCCCAAACAACTGAAAATCAGTCAGAACTACCGGCGGAGTGTAGGACCTGTCCACAACCTTGTCCGGGTAGAAGGCGATGCCGCCACTGTATCCGCCAAAAAACATCTCTCCACTCGGACTCCTAAAGCACGAGTCCCAGCCCGATAGATCAGCGCCCGGAAGGCCATCAGCCACGGAGTAGTTCTTAGACGTCTTCGTCAGAGGGTCGAACCTGGATACGCCTCTGGGGCCGCTAATCCACAACTTTCCGGACTGATCTTCGAGAATACAACTAAGTAGATTGCTGGACAGGCCATCCTTCTCGTAGTAAGTGGTGAACGTCCCGCTAGAAACGTCCAACTTATTGAGTCCGTTTTCTGTGGCACCCCAAATCGTACCCGAATGATCGATGTACACGGTATTAACGGTGTCGTCACTTAACGATTTTGGATCACCTGGTTGGTGGCTGTAGAGTGTGAATTGACCGGTAGTCGGCTCAAAATGACTGAGGCCCCGGCTCCCACCTAACCATATCGATCCGGCTTGATCCTGCGCAACACTAAAGTATTGCTCGCTTTCACTTTGCTTATCTTGCTTATACACAACGAAGCGCCCATTTAGAGGGTCAAAAAGATCAAGGCCGTTCCAGGTTGCAACCCACATCCTGCCCGTGCGATCAACTAAGAGCCGGTTGACCGAGTCATTGCTCAAGCTCGATGGGTCGGCTGGATTGTGATGGTATGTCTTGAATTGTCCCGTAGCCCGGTCAAGGCGACTCAGCCCTGCGCCGGTTGAGCCGACCCATAGAACGCCCGAACGATCTTCCGTAATGGTGATCACGTCATTGTAGAGTCCCGGCCCAGGTGGTTGATAAATTCTGTATTGGCCGGACTTGCGGTTCATGCGGACAAGCGCCCCAGAGAGGCTGATCCAAAAGTCTCCTCGATGGTCTTCGTAGAGGGCGTTCACGGCAATTTCTTTAGGAAGGCGGTTGGAATTGTTTGGGCGGCCTAACAGTGGCGTGAATGACTTCTTTTTGTGCTGAAAAAAGTTGGGTCTCATCAAATGCAGACCTGCCCACACATTTCCTTCGCGATCCGCAAATAGGGAAATTACCCGATCTTCATCGAGGCTATTCCGATCGTCTGGGCGGTTCCGATAACGGATGAAAACTCCATGCTTCCGGTCGAGCCTAAGCAGCCCCCCACCCATGGTCGCAAACCAAAGCGTATTGTCCTGGTCCTCCACCGCAGCCATCATCGCGCCCTCAATTGCTGCGCCGGATTTTTCATCGTAGAGGGAGTAACGAGTGAGGGTGTTTGTCGCTCGGTCTAAAACGGCTAGGCCGCTTCCATGGTCGCCCGAAGTGTAGAGAATCCAGAAGACCCCGAAGTGGTCCTCATAGAATGACTGGTTACCGAGCCTTGCAAAACTCGTGGGACCGGGTGCACCATGCAGTGGAACCCGGAACAGGACCTTGCCACCCTCGCGATCAAACTCCTCAAGGTTCTGACCGTCCGCCACCCAGAATCGCTGGTGGCTATCCTCGCCGGTGGACTTGACATCATCGCTGCTTAGACTGAAGGGATTCAGGGGATTATGGCCATAATGAGTGATGCGCCCGGTCGTCGGGTCTAGTCCATAAAGACCTTTGCCAGTTGCGAGCCATAGAACACCGTTGTGGTCCTGACTGATGTCGAAGACCGTTACCGGAAGGCCGTCCGAGGCCTCGCTTCCGATGCGATAGTGAGTAAAAGTCTCGGTGACCTGGTCGAACCGGTCCAGGAATTGGTCACAGCCAACCCATAGGGTGCCGGACCTATCCTTGAATAGCGATTGAACAAAAGCACAGCTCAAACTGCCCTTGCGAGCGGGATCGTGTACATACACTTTGAAATCGTATCCGTCGTACCGGTTTAGCCCGTATTGTGTCCCGAACCACATGAATCCCGAGTCGTCTTGCACGATTTGAGCGACTCTGGTCTGAGATAAGCCCTGGTCTCCCGAAAGGCGCGAAAACTGGATGTCGTCGCCATCCACAACGGGTATTCTCACCAGCGTGGTGTCAATCCGCGCCTGAGGGACTGCTCCCAGAGAGAGGGGCCGAGTGGCCGCATGCGACGACGGCGAGGCACCAGGTAGGATGATTAGCAATAGAGCGAAGGTAATAATTCGGGTCCAGGCGCGACCGGTCGACCGAAATTGCTCTCGTCGGCAGAGCCATGTTAACTGGATGACGCCATGGCCTGAAGGAAACAAGTAGCCTCCCAATTGCTGTCGGGCTTCAATCCTATCAGAAGGAACGACGCTTCCCGCCGCCGAGCTGCCCTCGAATCTCGTTCAGCCCGTCGCGCTCCCCAACGACAAAAAAGTCGTCAGGTTAGCTTCCGGCCGTTAGTTCGAGATGCCTGTCTTACCGCCAGCGGGTCCCATCGGAGCTGACTGCGGACAAGGGTTGTCGCACACATATAAGGACGCGGGCACTTATCGAATTATCGCGAAAACTTTTCACCCCGCGCCCAATGATAGCCATATTGATGACTGGGTCGGTGAAGCCCGGTTCGTCGTGAAATAAATAAGATAGGAAGGCTGGGTTGTGGTCTGACCGGCGGCGGGCTGCCGATGCAGAACAGTGGCGAGACTGTCGGCTTACCGGTAAAGTTCCCTGCACCCAAATCAACTTGGGCGGTTAGCGCGTTTATCAGGCATTTGACCGAGCCTTGGACCGAAACAATCCGCCATCGCCGGTCTCAAGACGCTGTAGCGCAAAAACTCCCGGCCGGTTCCGATTAGGGCACGCGATTCCTTGCTCCAAGAAGAAGCATAGTAGAGTCAGAAGAGGATCTGGGCTTCCCAGGATTCAGTGGACACGTCGGCGTCTTCGTCCGGCTCTTTCGAATTCCTCAGGACTTACGCCGCCTAAATGACTATGACGGCGCGTTGGATTGTAGTAGGAGTCAATGTAGTCAGATATCTCGGCCTGTGCAAGCTCGCGAGTTCTGTAGATCTTCTTCTTGATGCGTTCCTTTTTGAGGCTGCTGAAGAATGATTCCGCGACCGCATTGTCCCAACAGTTTCCGCGACGGCTCATGTAACAGTTCTGCGTGGGCGACCACGGCGTACGGCCATCAACACTGCGTCGAGTACGAGCTCGCGGGCTATCGTCGGTCGCGTCGACCACCCGACCGCTCGGAGCCACCTCCAGCACACGGCGCATCGTTCGAACGTCGAAGCGATTGCGGTTGGCTTTGATAAATTCGTAGGTCTGACGGATCTTCCCCGTACTCGCTTTCGTACGCATCGGCATTCCTCCGCGCCGGTAACGCCGTTAGCTTCTCGCGTCGACAAAAAGCTGGGAAGTCCATTCTGGACAAATGGTTCGGAAAGACTATAGAAATAGGAGGTAAGCTATTGATTTACCGGCTCCCCAGGACGGAACCGCAATCATGCAAAAAACCCCGGCAATTTAATTGAGTTTCTGATTTCGGTTGGATACAGATACCCCCAAAAACACCCCTTCTAATAGGTGGCTGCTGCCGGACGTTGTCGGATGACGGTTGAAGGGTTCAAGTCCATCGGCTTGGCCTTTTGGTTATTGCCCCCCCGTTGCAGATCAACGCGGATGGTGTCATGAAGAAACATAACACCGCGCTTGTTAGCTTCTCCACAATGCCAATCCAAAGCACCACGTCTACGCCACTGTGGGCCGCACGGAGGTCGCGTTTCGCGTTGCGTGCTATCTCGCGAATAGCCTCGATCTCCCGCCGCTCTGTTTCATCGGCGCTCCGGAGCGCGCACCGACTTATGGCTGCCACGCTAAGCTGACAGCGGGTTACGCCTGAATGATCGAGTGGGCGGGATCGACCCCAAAAGCGACATCCCCGGGTCGATCTTTCCAGTCGTTAGGAGACGCCTGAGCGAACAGTCACCGCTCTAGCCTCAACGATCGAGATGAAGTCAATTTACGGGTCGCCCGAGCGCTGAATGCCGGAGCTCTGCGATAGGTACGCCGGCATCTACTCCTCGAATCTTGCAGTGCCGGGCCCGATAGGCGTTATCATCGTTTAGCTTGCCACTGGTGTGACAACGAAGAGTCGGGAGGGGGAAGTGCGGCCGTGGGATTTGCGATCAGTCCGATGACGGGTCGTCGCGCTCGGTCATCTGCTTTCATTCTCGCGGCGATCGCCACGCTGCACCTCTCGGGGGGCGCACGGGCGCTGAGCCCGAATCTCACCATCAAACAACTGCGCCACACCGCGTGGGGCCCGAATCAGGGCGCGCCTCTGGGCGGCACCTACGCACTCGCGCAGACGAACGACGGCTATCTATGGATCGCAGGTCCGAGCGGGTTGTTTCGATTCGACGGAATCAATTTCGAGCGCATCGAACTACCCCATGACCCAAAGCTCTCCTCATTGAGTCTTTACTCGGTGTTTGCGCCACGCGGGGGCGGCTTATGGGTCGGCTTCACGTTTGGCGGAGTCGCGTTCCTCAAGGGGGACCACTGGCAGGTCTATGGCGTTGCCGATGGCGTTCCGCAAGGATCACCAAGCCGGTTTGCCGAGACACCGGACGGCACGCTATGGGTTGCGACGTTGAAAGACATTGCACGCTTCGACGGTGTTCGTTGGCGGGCTGTCGGCTCCGAGATGGGCCTCCCAACGGGCGGCAACAACGTCATTTCCGAACCCGTTCTGTTCGTCGATAGTCAAGGCACGCTGTGGGCCGGCGGCGGGAATTCATTGTTCTTTCTGCGCCCAGGTGAGCACCGGTTCCGCAATCAGCCTGTCGTCGCGTCAACGCCATGGGCCGAGGGTGGCATGGCGGAGTCGGACGGGGGAACGGTATGGCTGGACGTGGGTGCCCAGATGATCCCCGTCGTCCAGAACCCCCCGACACCCTTGGCCGGTAGAACATGCCGCGGACCTGTCTTCGACCGTGACGGCACGTTGTGGTGGTCCACTGCGAACGGTCTGCGCCGCATCGCCCATCCTGAACAGTCGACGATGGGGGCCGCCCTGCGCACGGAGGATATCGCGGATGCATATTCTGACACCGACGGTCTGACCTCGCGAACAGCGTACGCCCTGTTGCTCGATCGGGAAGGCAATGTCTGGGTCGGAACGAGTCACGGGCTTGATCGTTTTTCCGAACCGAGTTTGGACGCCCCGCTACAGTCAGCAGAGATCCGCAAGGTTTTCGGCGACATCGAGGTTACGGGAGTGGTCCCGGCCGATGACACAGGGGGGCTGTGGGTCACCAATGGCTTCGATGCGGTGGCGCGATATCAGGGCGGACGAATGAACCCGCCCATCCTGCGGCAACGGGTCGAGAGCCTGGTGCGAGCCGCGGATGGCACGGTATGGTTCGGGGGCCGCAATGCTTTGTGGCGAGAGCGACAGGGACAGCTCGAGCCGGTCAAGGCGCCCGGAGCTGATCGCCCTATCCAGGCGTTGGCCATCGACAAAACCGGCGGCCTTTGGGCCTCGGTCCTGAGTTCCGGCGTCTTTCGGCTGAAGGATGGGGTGTGGACGCCAAACGGCGGTATCGCCGCACTGCCGCAGGTCACCACGATCACCATCACGCGCGACCGCCGCGATCGCCTATGGTTCTCATATAACGGGGGCAGTGCAGCGGTGCTCGATGGTGACCGGGTACACACCTACGGCGTCACAGATGGCCTTCAGATCGGCAACGTGATGAGTACTTATTGGGGCCGAATCCGTCAGTGGTTCGGCGGAGAGTTCGGGCTGGCGAGTTTCGACGGAGAGCGCTTTCGCAGCATCCGGTCGGCGCCAGAGCTGAATCTCGAAGGCATCACCGGGATCATCGAAACGGGTGACGGCAATCTCTGGCTCAACGGCCGCACGGGTATCGTCCATATCACAGCAACTGAGCTTCAACGCAGTCGCGTTGACCCCGCTTATCGCGTGCACGGCGAAACGCTCGGCGCTTCCGACGGCGTCGTCGGCAGTGGATGGTTTCTGCGACCGCTGCCGACCGCGATCGAGGCCGGGGATGGGAAGCTCTGGTTCGCCACATCCGGCGGCATCTATGGCATTGATCCGGCACAGCGAGTGCACAACCGCGTGCCGCCACCAATACTGATTCGAGCGCTGACTGTGTCTGGCCGCACTATCGAGCCGGTTCCGCGATTGACACTGCCGGCGTACACGACCGCAGTGAGCTTTGACTACGTGGCTCTTAGCCTCACAGCGCCCGAGAAGGTGCGCTATCGTTATCGAGTGGACAGTATCGATACCGACTGGCGTGCCCTCACCGCATCGCGCCAAGCGCTCTTTACCAACCTGCGACCCGGTAACTACACGTTTCATGTGACCGCAGCTAACAATGACGGCGTCTGGAACGAGCAAGGTGCTGCGCTCGCTTTCAGCATCCCGCCGGCATTCATACAGACGGGCTGGTTTCTGGCGCTGTGTGTGGCCGCCGGTGTGATCGCGGTCTGGGCGCTGGTGCGCCTACGCGTCCGTCAGGTCGCAGCCAAGGTACGCGGTCGCATGGAGGCACAACTCGCCGAGCGCGAGCGCATTGCGCGCGAGCTGCACGATACCTTGCTGCAGAGCTTTCAAGGGTTGCTGCTGCGCTTTCACGCGGTCGCCAAGCGTCTGCCCGAGGGGTCCGAGAGACAGAAGCTTTCGAGTGTCATCGCCGACGCGTCGCAGGCAATCGGCGAGGGGCGGGATGCAATTGAGCGTGTGCGCCCACCGAAGGCGGAAGAGGACCTTGCGAAGGCATTGCGCGACATTGGGGATGAGTTCGCGCGAAACTCAGGCGAGGGCCCGACCCCGGTGCTCCAGGTCGACGTGCACGGCACACCGCGGACTCTCCGACCGATCGCGCGGGACGAGATCTACCGGATCGCCCGGGAGGCCCTCCACAACGCGTTCCAGCACGCACACGCGCATCGTGTGGAAGTCGGGGTGCGCTACGACGAGCGCCAGCTCGTTGTGTCTGTGCGCGATGACGGCCGAGGCATCGATCCGGAAATCATCGCGCGGGGCGGCCGATCCGGGCACTTTGGGTTGCGCGGTATGCGCGAGCGCAGCGGCATTCTCGGCGCACACCTGGACGTGTGGACCGAGCTCGACTCGGGCACCGAGGTCGAGCTCAGTATTCCGGCTTCGTTTGCGTACGAGAGCTCCCGATCGCTCGCGCGATTTTTCTGGCCGAGTTGGATGTCATGGAAAAGATCGACTCACAAGGACTGAGCACTCAAAGGCGCGCGATCGGCCTGTTGCTCGTCGATGATCATCCCCTCATCCGCAAGGGGATCATCGCGCTCATCGAGGATGAGCCGGACATGGAAGTGGTCGCAGAAGCCGCAAACGGGCGCGAGGCGATCGAACAGTTTCGCATCCATCGGCCCAGTGTCACGCTCATGGATCTGCAAATGCCCGAGCTCGGCGGTGTCGACGCGATCATCGCGATTCGCAGCGAGTTTCCGCAGGCTGCGATCATCGTGCTGACTACTTACACTTTCGATGTGCAGGTTCTGCGCGCCGTCAAGGCGGGTGCCCGGGCCTATTTGCTCAAGAACTTGCTGCACGAGGAGCTGCTCGACTCGATCCGCGCGGTGCACGCAGGGAAGCGATTGCTGTCCCCGGAGCTGTCCTTCCGGGTCGCCGAGCACGCAGGCCAGGATGCGCTCACGCCGGCCGAGCTTGCGGTGCTGCGGCTCATCGCAGATGGCGGCAGCAACAAACAGATTGCGCGCCGACTCGGTGTCACCGAAGAGACGGTCAAGAACCGCGTCAAGAGCATCTTGGAGAAGCTCGGTGCCGAGGACCGGACCCAGGCCGCCATGATCGCGCTCCGACGCGGAATCATCGAGCTGTAGAGAACTCGATAGAGTAAATCCGCTTCCGCCTTTCGAGGCTTGGTGCGCGGCTCCGTCCGCGCCCATCCTTTAGCCGTGCGTCGACTGTTCTTCACGTTTGCTGGCGGTGCGCCCGGCATCGGGCTGCTGATCATGCGCGTGGTCGCCGGAGTCGGGCTGTGCGCCTACGGAGCGACCGGAATGTTCGCGGTGTCGCCATCTGTGCATGTCGTGGTTCGCGTCCTATCGATTGGCTTGGGAATCCTCCTGTTCCTGGGTCTGTGGACGCCGCTCGTCGGAACGCTTATGGCGCTCGAGGCCCTCTGGCAGATACTGGCTCACACCGGGGAGCCCTGGCCGTGGCTCATGCTCGGCACCCTGGGTGCAGCGCTTGCGCTCATCGGTCCGGGCGCATGGTCGCTCGATGCACGACTTTTCGGCTGGAAGCGGCTCAAGATTTCCGATGAGGACCCGTGACCCAGCTGCGCCGTGGGCTGTGATCGACCTCGTGCCGCGGGCTTGGTGATCCGGAAATCTGAAACGACCCTTACCCCTTTAGAGTCGCCACAGGGCGCCAACTGACTCTTTCAGCGGCGACGCGAATGCACGAGAGTCAGTGAACACTGCTGGGGCCTGGACCCACAGTGTGGGGTTTCGGGCGGTACGTGCAGGAAGGCGCCAGAAATGGATATGTACGTTGGCGAGACGCTAGCCAGTTCGCAGGCCGGTGAACTCGAGGAGTTGCATCCGCATTTGCCAGAGCAGCCTGCTGCACCGCGTCCAATCGAGCACGGGGGCGCCGAACGAGGACTGTTGATTCTCTCGCGAGGCGCTGAGCAGCGGATCGCGGCCGAGGTAATGACCGGCGGCGCGGCCGTGGTCGTGCAGATGCGCGATGACAGGCTAAGCCCTAATGTGCTGCCGGAGTCGGTTTTCAACAACGTCATGCGCACGCAGGACATCGTAAATCTCGACGACGCGTCGGCCGAAAACCCTTTTTCAGCGCATGCGCGACCTAACAGAGGCACGCCGCAAGAGGCTACCTATGGAAACTAACGCTGACGAGAGGCTAGCCGTTTCGACGATCACTCTGGGACGGTCGCACGATTGGGTGCATCACGTCATCAGGCTGCTGGAGGCGGCCGCGCACCAGCTCTACAACGAGGAAAAGACAGCCCATGGGACCATACTCCAAGCCGCCTCACTGCTGCGACAGCAGATCGATCCACCATCCCCGCAAGAGGCTCCAAATGGCGGTCAGCGATTGCTCGCCTGGCAGGCGCACAAGGTACGTGACTATATCGATAGTCATATCACCGCTGCGGTGCTCGTCGCCGATCTTGGCGCACTCGTCAATCGCAGCGAAGCGCACTTCTCCCGCTCCTTCAAGCGCACCTTCGGGCAGACACCGCATGCTTTCCTCGTGCGACGACGCGTGGAATTGGCCGCCCAATACATGCTGACGACCGATGCACCGTTGAGTGACATTGCGCTTCGGTGCGGCTTTTCGGACCAGGCCCACTTGTGCAAGCACTTCCGACAGGCCGCGGGCCAGACTCCAGCGGCATGGAGACGTGCGCGCCGGGCGCTTCATGAGGAGCACGAGACGCCGCCTGTGGAGCACTTGGCGACGGCATCCCACAATGGCATGCCACTCCCGGCTCGGTGGGCCATTGATGGAGTCACTCAGGTCCTCCAGCAAAACCGCGGGTGACAGCGTGCGCGTGTCACGCTTATGCGGTCACTAAGTCATTTCCTTATCTGATTCTCTATTGGCAGCATCTTACTAACGGCGTTCGGAATCCTCCAATCATGCGAGGCCGCCTCCTGACACCATGTTTCTCAACGCGATGTTGCTTCGTGCACTCGCAAGTTCGACAGCGATTAACCCAGAGTAGGAGTGTGAAGATGTCGAAGATCGAAATGTTGACTCCTGAGAACAGCGCGATCGCGCTGATCGACTACCAGCCGGCCATGTACCAGGGCGTCCAGTCCCACGACCGGCTGGTCGTGTTCAACAACGCCCAAGTCCTCGCGAAGGCTGCGAGGCTGTTCAAGATTCCAACCGTGCTGAGCACGGTAGCCGAGAAGAGCTTCTCAGGGCCGTTCATGTCGGAAGTCACCGGCCTCTTTCCAACGCACGAGGTCATAGACCGCACCTCCTTGAACTCATGGCTAGATCCTGCCTTCCGCAAGGCGGTGGCGGCGACGCGCCGCAAGAAGTTCGTCCTCGCAGGACTGTGGACGGAAGGATGCGTGATGTTTCCGACACTGGACATGCTGAAGGAGGGATACGAGATCTACATTCCGGCAGACGCGTGCGGCGATCTCTCCACAGAAGCTCATAACCGCTCGATGGATCGCGCCGTCCAGGCCGGCGCCGTTCCGATCACGACGTTCCAGTACCTCTTCGAGCTGCAACAGGACTGGGCACGAACGGAAACCTATGAGGGCGTGATGGAGATCCTGCGTGCGCATTCACCCTATGGCATTCGGGTCCGCTTTTCGAAGTGGGCACTGGGTGAACATGCCTCGGAGGCCGGCACCAAAGTGGCTTAACACGAGGCTCTGCCAATACTTTGACGACACTAATTCGAGCCCAAAAGGAGAACACAGCCGTGACGACACAAACACTAAGTAAGCATGAGACGGGGAAGGTGCAGGCGATGTCGACGAAAGAAGTTATCGAGCGACATTTGAAGTGCTTTGGCGATGGCGACCTTGCAGGACTTCTCGCGGATTACGTGCCGGAGACCGTGGTGTTCAGGCCAGTCGGATTTGGCGGCGCTGGGGGTGCCGCAAAAGGCCTCGCCGCGCTTAGGTCGGTCTTTTCCATCGTTCTCGCGGAGTTCGCCAAGCCCGGCACGCGGTTCGATATGCGACAAAAGGTGATCGAAGGCGACTATGCCTACATCGTCTGGGAAGCGGAAACCGCACAGAATGTCTACGAACTCGGGTCCGACACCTTCATCGTCAAAGACGGCAAGATCGTTGCACAGTCGATCGCTGCTAAGATCGTGCCTAAATGACCGGTCAGTCGTCGCTGCCGGCTGGGCTTCGACTCCGGTCGTTGCGTAGAATGTAAGAAAAATCACGAGAGCCGCGAAGTGAAAACCGGAGGACTCGGCTGCACTAGTGGGGTATGCATTGTATATAGAGAGCTAGATACCCCCGACGCTCCGTCGCTGGGAAACAGGGCTGCAACAGAATCAAGCTGCTGCGGCCGCGACTTATCGGTGCCGCCGAGAGCTAAATCGAACCCGGGTCCGGAGTTGGGATTCGAAGCGGCAAACGAGGGGTCAGTTGCATACGCGGGAGTGGCGCAGTAAATTCAGAGGAAAGAATCGTAAGCGTTTGATTTTACTGGCTCCCCGGGACGGAACCGAAATCACGAAGAAAAGCTCTGCAATTTAAGTGATTCCTGAGTTCGCATTGGTATCGATACCCCCAAATACACCCCCTTTAAAAGGTGGCTGCTATAGGACGTTGTCGGACGACAGTGCATGCTGGTTTGCTTGCTGTCATTCCCTTCGTTGTCTCGTAGTTCGAGTGCTTCGTCAGCTGCCCCATCGGCGAGGACCACCAGCGTTTCGAACGGCCGCAGTCAACGCTTGGATACAGCAGCCGGATGGGCTAGCTTATCGGCAAGCCACAACTTAATAAGCGACTGGCGGGTCACACCCAAGCGGCGCGCTTCACGGTCGAGGGAATCCACCATCCATGCCGGGAAATCCACGTTGACCCGCTTGGCATCGGTGCCAATGCGCCGAGCCTTCCTCAGATCTAACTGATTAACGATCTTCCCGCCGGAATCAAACTTGCTGTCAAATGTCTTCGCTTTCATAAAGTGCTACCTCTTCGTCCCGTGACCGCCGTACGGAAATCAGCCGAATGTTCTCGCCTCGCTTGGTGATTATCGCGGACCAATGCTTCTCATCGATTTTCCCAATCAACAACCAACGAGGTTCATCCGATGTCCGGGCTGGAATTTCCATCACCCCGGGGTCGGCCCACAATCTCTGGGCGTCCTCAAAATCAATGCCGTGCTTGCGCTTGTTCTCGGCGCTTTTATTCTGGTCGTATTCAAATACCATGGCGTCTCGCGGCCAATAGTAAGGTATAATTAAGGTATAGTTATTATACCAGTAATCCCTGACTCTGGAAATTCGGCGTTATCACGGCGGTCGAATTACGGGTCGAGCGCGAGCCTGGACTTTTGATTTCGGTTTCACGCCGAACACCGATTCCTTCTCTAATCGACAGTTGGCCGCCACGAGGGAACTCGCGTGAAACCCGCCCGACGATGCCATTGACCAGGACCAATCAGTCGAAGTACTGCGCGGCTGGGTCGTTGATGTAGATTTGCAGGTTTCCCTGGCATTCGAAGCCTTTCGGAACAATCCGGAACTTTGGGGTCAGCTGCTCGCAGAAACCGCGGTGCACATAGCCGACGCGATGAGTGCCGAGGGCTATTGGGATAGAAATGCACTTTTCGCGAACCCCCAAGAAAGTTTACTGGCCAATCTTGCTCAACCCTATCCCGGTCTGCACGGCACTGTTCGAAGTCCTGTTCAATAGTGGTGTCAAGCAATCGGTTCAAGCTATCGCGTGCTGACGCAGTCCGTCCCGCGGAGCCAGCATTTGATTAACAGCGGCGAGCCGCCCTGGGGTGTCGGTGAAATCGGCGCAGGCTCGGCTACCTCCGCTCGAAGGCACGAACGAGCGCCCCCCTGTTCTATTGCTTATCGAACACCGTGAGTGCCGATGTTTGAACGCCAGCCGCGTTAGTTATCACGAGATTTATGGTGAGTGTTTGGTCGTCTTTGGAGACTGTGCGGCGGATCTTGCCTACTGGCTTGCCGGCTCTTTTTAGTGTGAATTCGGCGGTGTTGGTATCGATCTGCATCCCTGAAAGGCTGTCGAAATCAGGGTTGCCCATCGACGGATGGTCCGTGCCGTTCAATTGGTAGGTGGCTTGCGTCGTGGTTTCCTTGCCGTCAGCACTAACAGTCTTCATCTTCAGGGTTAAGCCCCGAGCAGACTGCGAGTAGGTGCGAATCTGGCTCTTCAATGCCGGACCGCCACCGAATGTCGATTTCGCGAGATTTAACTTCCAGGTGCCGACGACGGGGTCAGCATCGGACCCCGACGCTATGACGGTGTTGCCGACTGTCAGAAGTGCCCCAAGAATTACGCTCGAAAGAACCTTTTTCACGATTGTCCTCCTGCGGCCAGTGCCAGTTTATTGGTCGTTTGGTTATGACGAACTGCGGCGCACAAACAACGCATGTCAGCATGCACGCTCGGTTTAATCACCACAAGCGTATCGCCGGCCGCGACTTGCTTGGCTGAACTGGGCGCTCCCTGCCGCCGACCTGGCAGCCTTGCCCAAAAAGGCGTTGCTCAAGCCGCTTTTTCACATCAGTGGCGAAGTCTTCAAACCGGCGCAGGGGAGTCACTTCGACCTGCACATGCTGGCCATGTTCTTTCATGATCGGCAGATCGAGTAGAATCTGGTCGAGTGTGTCCAGACTATCCACATTGACGACAGCCACCACACGCCGAGCGCCCACAGATTTCCAGATGTCGATGACCAAGCCCGCTTTCTTAGCGCCCAAAGCGGCTTCGGCTTCGCGAGCCCAGATAGAGAAGAAATCCTTTTGCGACATGGCTGCCGGATACTCGATGTGGAAATCAGCGTGGTACAACATTTGGAGTTCCTCCGTTGGCAGAATTCCCTGCCGGATCGCCGCTAACGGCAATTGAACGACATCGCCCGCATCCAAGGTATTGCACGATGGTATAAGCGAAGCTCGCCGAAATGACCCGTACTCTTGGGATGGATGTCCGGGGTCTGCTGAACCCAAACGTCACCGGAGCCGTGATCGACGGTCCCGCAGTCAGGCCACTCAACGTGGAGCAGGTTCACTTCGCTGACGCAGCTGAGAGCCACGACAGCGGCAGCGCTTTTTGCCTCGTCTGTCACGCAACCCCATTGACCGGATATTCGCGGGTTGCTCGCCTGGTGTTAGGCTGCCCTTGGCCCAGTGTGTGCGCCCGACCCCCGGAAAGAACCCTCCACGCATCCGCGAAACCTGGAGGCACGCTTGATTCTTATGCAGCGTTGGCGTTGGGCGGGTCGGCGTCGATCACAATCGTAGAAGAGATTGGCGAGACTACGGAGTGACTTGAAGTGAGATCAATAAAACGGTATAATACTTTGATTGTATTGATATTTACTGGCTCCCCGGGACGGATTCGAACCGCCGACCAACGGATTAACAGTCCGTCGCTCTACCACTGAGCTACCGGGGAATTCGGAGGAGGCGCGGATTGTCGGGAAGCGGCGCGGCGAAGTCAAGG
>Ga0137410_10001407_pt1 | contig 16528 bp, 10 predicted proteins | sample CZODoug1_16funga_FD_108878 | JGI IMG/M metagenome (GOLD analysis project Ga0137410, IMG submission 108878) | Vadose zone soil fungal communities from Angelo Coast Range Reserve, California, USA - CZODoug1_16fungal (Illumina Assembly) | ecosystem: Environmental > Terrestrial > Soil > Vadose zone... | reverse complement strand
GATCCATCCGCCGCCGGTCAGAAAGTCGCACGGGGGCAGCGTTTCCCAGGCCTTGGCGTGAGGCGCGGTGGCGGTCCCGACGACGAGCACTGCCGCAAGTACCACGAGCGCCCCTGCCGCGAGGCCGGATGCCAGCTTACAGATTCTTTTTGCTCTTTCGTTCATTTGTGCTTTCTCCTCTCAATAACTGGCTCACTGGTCGTGAGGCTAAGAGATACCCGCGGTCGCGTCCGCGATCACTATGTCGGCAACGCCGGAAACAACGACATGCAGGGCATTCACTGCGGCGCCGGTTGATGAAATCGTCTGCTGGTTGATAATGACCTGGCCGCCGGGAATGGAGATGGCCTGGTTCGGCGCCCCACTGACGGCGATCGGAGTCCCGTTAATCACAAGATTGGTGAGGGACGAACTGCCGCTGCCGGGAGTGCCCAACACTTGAGAGGCCTGCGCCATTACGAAGTCGGCGGTGATGCCGACGCCTGCTACGGTCATGCTCAAGTTGCCCAGTGAGGCTTGGGAGTCAACCTGATTGGGCCAACTGATTGTGGAGGCGCTCAGGGTTTCCGCACTAAGCGTCGAGGGGATACCGCCCGCGATCATGGAAGCATCCAGGGCGTTGTTAGCGCTTGTGAGTGTCCCGGTATCCGCGAGTGCAGTTGTCATTGCCGTGCCGAGAATTCCAAGAACGGATACTCGTGCCGCGCTGGCGCTTCCGACAAGCGATGATGATGTGGCCGATGTCGGAGATGGCAGCGGCAGAGGTGGCAATGGAAGCTGTGCAAGGCCGGCCGCGGGCCCTGTCAGCAGAATTGTCGCGAGAATCACCGCGATGGTGCAGCGCCCGAGAGATATAGTTCGATGCATGCAATCCTCCTTGAATTGGCATCTGACGCACATCTGGCAAACGAACGGGAATAACCGGACATCGTTAGATGGCTGGTTCACTTCAGGACACTGAAGTGCGCTTCCTAGCGCGTCGCTGGAAAACTAATCTCGACGCCGGCTGCTGACAATCCGGTGAAGTTCATAATTTGGCCGAGTGCGATTCCTGAAAGTCGTTAAAGCGAATTCCTCAGAGCAGAGTACCCGAGGGAAAAATGCCGTAATTCACTGAGACGGCGCTTCGCTCAATTGTTGAACGAGGGATGAACGGAATCATGTTGCTGGAAAATGCTGCCAGGTAGTGGTGACATTCCGACCGTGATCCTGACGGCGCGAAGGCTACAGCCACTACTCGAAGCAGACGATGAGGCCGGCAAGCCAAAGACGGGTACGGAGTTTTGGGCCGAAGCCTACTGTCCCTACCAAAAAGTCCGTTCACATTGAAATCGTTGCATTTGCAGGGCCGCGACGTGTAGCCTTCTCAAGCCATTCTGACTCTACTTTTTTCTCTCCGAGATTGTTACCGAGCCCGCGCCGCTCTGCAAGCAGAGATTCTTGCTCTCCGGCATCAGCTCTTGGTCCTGCAGCGTTCGAGCCGTCTTCACAAGCTCCGCCTCTATTGGGCTGATCGAGTCCTGTGGGTATGGCTCTCACGGTTGTGGAACTATTGGCGATCGGCACTGCTCATTGTCAAACCGGAGAGCGTCATCGCCTGGCATCGCAAGGGGTTTCGCTTCTATTGGAGATGGAAGAGTCGGCGTTGCGAAGGTCGCCCGTCTGTACCTTCGGAAGTTCGGAGTCTGATTCGGCAAATGAGCCTCGCCAACCCTCGCTGGGGAGCTCCGCGCATTCACGGGGAATTGCTGAAGATTGGAATCGAGGTGTCGCAGGCCACTGTCGCCAAATACATGGTCCGGCAACGAAGCCATCCCCCCAGACGTGGCGAACCGTTCTCAAGAATCATGCCAAGGACTTGGTTTCTGCCGATTTCTTCGTCGTCCCAACGATTGCCTTTCAGTTCCTATTCGTCTTCGTGATTCTCATGACCGGAGACGTCCGATTCATTTCGGTGTGAGCTCTAACCCGACAGCAGAATGGACAGCCCGACAACTCTTGGGAGCATTCCCGTGGGACAACGCGCCGCGTTACTTTTTGCGCGACCGCGACGGGATTTGCGGGGAGAAGTTCTGTGACACCGCGAAAGGGATGGGTATTCGGGAAGTCTTGACTGCGCCGCGATCACCCTGGCAAAACGCCTACGCGGAGCGCTTGATCGGGTCCATTCGACGGGAGTGCTTGGATCATGAACCAGCCGTGTGCTCGTGTATGCCCCTTAGTGCCCCTTGAAGTTTTTGCTATCGGACCTTTGAAAGTTGGTGGAGCCGATGGGATTCGAATCTACCAGCGATATGGAAACAAAGGAGTTTTGCGGTGCAGCCTGGCCTTCAAAGGTATTGAAAGGAAAGGGAAGGAATCCATAGTGCCCCCTTAATGCCCCCGAAAATTCCTGAGGTTAGAACGGGCGGTTGAGAGAGCAGACTCGTCCGGCGAACCGTAAAGACATCCGTTATGGCGTGCGTGTGCTGCGCAGCAATTCCCGCTCAGCAGTTGCCGCGCGGCAATGGCATTTCATGGAGTGAACCACTAAGGTACCGTATGTCACCTCTTATCGTCCCCAGGTCGTGCTTAGTCAGTGGATTTCTCAGACCCCGTTTCCGGATAATTCCCGAGTTGGCAATCCATTCTCCATTGCCCAGCAGACAAAGACCAGGATCGAAACGACCGCCGGGAGCTGGGACTCGCAAAATGCTCGCGACTAATCCGGCTCGTTCTTCTTCGTATGACTTCAGTCTTCGAGGACCTATATGCATATGCACCTGGTCTTCATTGGAGTGATTCTGTTCGTTTACCTCGAGCGAGAGTACAGTTGGGCTTGGCAAACCGCCCGGAAAATAGCCACTGGAAGATCGCAGATTCCAAGGTAGAATCAACGTGCTCATCACTTCCCATCTCTTCGAAGCGTACCTCAAGTGTCACACAAAATGCTTTCTTCTATCGCTCGGCGAAACGGGAACCGGAAATGGTTATTCGGACTGGGTTCAGGCTCAACAAGCTACTTATCGTAGTGAGGAGATTAAACGCCTTACGCAAGAAGCTGCACAGAATCAGCACGTCATAGGGCCAATCGATAGGGGAGATGTACAGTCCACGAAATGGCGCTTCAGGATAGAGACCGCTGCGCGGGCACAGAATCTGGAATCGACCATTCACGCTGTTGAGCGTGTGACATCGGAGGGGCCAGACAAACTGGAGCTGTTCATCCCCATTCGATTCATCTTCACGAACAAATTGCACAAAGATGCAAAGCTGCTGCTGGCGTTCGATGCGTTTGCGTTATCCGAATCGCTGGGCCGCGAAGTCGGCCTGGGCAAGATCATTCACGGAGAGGAGTGCGCCACACTTGAAGTGAAGACAGGCGCTCTGGCGGGTGAGGTCCGGACGCTTACCGGGAAGATCGGAGCGTTGCTTTCCAGCAATTCCCCGCCAGACCTTGTGCTGAATCGCCATTGCCCCGAGTGCGAGTTTCAGACACGGTGCAGGCAAAAGGCTATCGCGATAGACGATCTCAGCCTCCTATCCGGGATCACGGAGAATGAACGCGCAAGTCATCGCGGCAAGGGAATCTTCACTGTCACGCAACTCTCCTACACTTTCAGACCCCGCAAAACGCCAAAAAGTGCACAGAACCCTGCCAAGCCTCGTTACATGGCACTGCAGGCGCGCGCGATTCGTGAGAACACGATCTATGTGCATGGACACCCTCAGCTTCCTGACTCAAAGACCCAGGTGTATCTGGATATCGAAGGGCTGCCCGATAACGATTTTTACTACCTCGTCGGTGCTCTAATTGTCTCTGAGGAAACAGAAACTTTCCACTCGTTCTGGGCGGACCAGAAATCAGATGAGCCAACCGTCTTCGCGCAGCTTGTCGAAGCCATTCGCGACTTGCCTGAGCTGCAGATTTTGCATTACGGAAAGTACGAACGTGTCGCTTTGCTACGGATGAAGGCGAGATTGCCGGAATGCCTCCATCCGACAATCGATGGTCTTCTGGAGCGGGCGACCAACGTGCTGTCAGTGATCCATCCCCACGTCTACTTCCCAACCTATTCGAATGGCCTCAAAGATATTGGCCGTTTTCTTCAGTTCGAGCGTGCACAGGAAAACGTCACAGGATTGCAGAGCATAGTCTGGCGGATGAATTGGCAAGCGAATAAAGCCGCAGACGTCAAGGCCCGGTTGCTTCAATACAACCAAGACGACTGTCGCACACTGAAGCACATCTTCGAATTTATACGGCGTCTGACCTCGGCGCAATCCGCTACAGCAGCCGTTTCTCAGATTCCTTTCAAGAACGCTCAAACCGCGGACTTGACTGAGGAGCGGCCGCGCTGGGACATGTTTGGGTCGAGGGAATACACCTCAGTGGACCTTAAAGAAATTGCCAAGTGTGCCTACTTTGATTACCAACGCGAGAGAATATACGTACGCACCCATCCCCATTTCAAAGTCATTAACAAGAAGCACCGGAAGTTCAGACGAGCCACATTTCGCATTAACAAAGTCAGCGCGATCGAGAGCCAGCGATGTCCCGAATGCCAAAGCAAAAAGATCGAAAAAGGCAAGAAAATGAGCCACGATCTGATCGATCTGAAATTCTTTAACGGCGGAATCAAGAAGTGGATTACACGGTTTGTCTCTTGGAGGTACCGCTGTGTCAAATGCGAACACCAGTTCAGTTCCGAAAAAAGGTTGCCTATACCGCAAAAATACGGTCACGGTCTGATGAGCTGGTGCGTTTACTCCAACATTACTTGCGGCTTGAACTTGAGCCGAGCATGGAAAAGTATAGAGGATGTGTTTGGCCTTGTAATCCCTCCAGACAAAGTGTACAGGTGGAAGGGCTACATAGCGGTTCTCTACGAATCTCTTTGTTCAGAAATCCTCCAAAGCGTCTTAGCTAGTCCAGTCATCCACATTGATGAAACCACGGTGAGAATTAGGGACCGCAAGGGCTACGTCTGGGTCATGACCACCATGGATAAAGTTTACTACTTCTTTAAACCGTCTCGGGAAGGATCTTTTCTCCAAGAGATGCTCCGGCCATTCTCTGGCACTTTGGTCTCCGATTTCTACACGGCGTATGATTCTCTGCCTTGCAAGCAACAAAAGTGCCTTCTGCATTTAATACGCGATATTGATGACGATGTTCTGAGAAGCCCGTTGGACACGGAACTAAAAGGTATTGCCGAGGAGTTTGGGAGTCTGCTGCGAACAATCATCGAGACAGTGAATCGTTACGGCCTCAAAAGAAGGCACCTGCGCAAACATGAGCGGTCCGCCTTTCAGTTTCTGGATTCAATGCGTTCGAGTGATTTCTCGTCGGAACTGGCCAACAAATACAAGAAACGGTTTCAGAAGAGCGGTCAAAAAATGTTCACTTTCCTGGTCCACGATGGCGTGCCGTGGAACAACAACAATGCCGAGCACGCAATCAAACGCTTTGCGAAGTACCGCAGGGACGCCGGTGGCCGTTTCACGGAGCGTACCCTCCAAGAATATCTGGTGCTGGCCAGCGTTTTTGAAACCTGCGAGTTCAACAACGTCAACGTTCTCAAGTTCCTGCTTTCGAGAGAGACGACGTTGGAAGGGCTACTTAATTCGGCGGGGCGCCGGGCGAAGATGTCGAGAGAAGTGCGGGTGAACCATGACTCTAAGCTGAATCATACAGTTTCCGGCTCGACGTTCTGATCGAAACACGAGCTTCGGACCTGGGGCCGGCTCCAAATCCAGATGTTTTTCAGCTCGAACAGACCCACATGGACCCAATCCGAGGGAGATTTTCTACAAGGCTTGGGGCCACTATGGTCAAAATGTGCGGTGAGCGTCTGGCTTCTAAGCGGGAAACCAAATTTGCAAAATCTTGCCGGAGCCGACGCAACCTGCTAGAAAGCAGCAAGTTGTAACAAATCGAGGCAAACCGTTTTCTCCTTCATTTTTCGCTTTTTGTGTGCAATTTGTCAGAACTTTCCCGCATTTGTACTACGTTCTTACTGCGTTCGAATGGCGCCGGCCGAGCCCGCCGACCCGACCTTCTAGTTCGTAGCAGTACCAATAAATCCCACAAGCCGATGAATCGGCGTCACATGCCTGTTTCAAACCCTACTCTCAATTGGCTACAAATCGATGCCCCGGAATACGCACAAATCGGGCTACGTGCACCACACCACCGGAGGTAGTCCAAGCAGCATTTGCCAGGTTCGCGCCGTTGCTGCTGACTGAGCCGGCCATGAAAATAGACACTATTTCCACAGCATTAGTTCAACAAAAGGTAGCAACTTATTATATCTGTGCCTAAAGCATACACAAAGCCAGCAATATTTCCTTCTGAATTCTGTTGACCGAGTTTATACCTCCGTGGATAATCGCGTCCTCGTTGAGGCGTTGAGCAACCATGCGCTTGCTTCTTCGGTCGCTTTCCTCCGGGGAAGCTGGCGTATCCCGCCCGTGCTCGCGGCTTCTTGTCAGATGCCAGTGATATCTGCTGGTGTAAGTGTGGTCACAGATTGCTGATCGTGGTCGGACGCCGCCTCTTGCGTCGAATCAGCTGTGCTCAAAGTATGGAGGTGTTTGTGGTCTTGAAGCGCTGTGTTTTTGTGTTGGTTTTAGGTTTACTGAGCTCTGTTTTTAGTCCGGGGGCGGCAGCTCAGACGCCCAACCCTTGCTTGGCACTTACCACGTGGTGGTTCCCTCTGCAAATTCCGCCCGGATGGTTCTACTACCAGCCATATCCGGGAACTTACACTTACTATATAGCGGCATGGAAGTGCCCGCCACCCGAACCTCCATGCCCTTGTTCCCTTACCGCCGGAAGCCCGATCGCTTTAGCTACAGGCAACACTTATATCGAGCAGAAAGACATTCGAATCCCTGGACTGGCCGGGGGATTAAACCTGGTCAGAAGATGGAACAGTACGTGGCCTGCGAGTCAAAGCGCTCTTCAAGTTGGCCTATTTGGACCTAATTGGCGCTCAACATATGAAGAACAAGTGTTCGTTGGCAGTGACAATCACATAAGATACTCGCGCGGCGACGGTAGCTTTTGGTCCTTCGGCACGAGCGGCGGCGTTGGATCATGGAGTCCGGTTGCACCTGAAAACGTCTCCGCTACGCTAACAAGTCCCAATACATCTACTCCCTACTGGCTACTTACCTTTCAGAGTGGAGAGCAGCGACGCTTTGACAGCACGAGCGGAATGCTGACCACGATCATCGACCGGAACGGCAATTCAACGACACTGACGTACGATGGCGCGAATCGACTCGCGACAGTCACGGACGCGACGTCACGCCACCTCACCTTTACTTATGGGAGTACCTCTAGCCATCTGGTCACAGGTGTTTCGTTCGACGTCGTGCTCTCTCTGTCGTATTCCTACGACACTCAGAACCGCTTAAGCCAGGTGACAAATCCAGACCTTACGACAGTGACGTTCGCATACGACAGCCAGTCCCGGATCACATCCGTAACGGACTCTAGCGGCAAGGTGCTTGAGTCGCACACCTACGACAGCAGCGGGCGGGGATTAACTTCGGCGCGGGCTGCAGGCGTTGAAGCCGTGGCCATCACTTACCCCTAATTAAGAGCCGTTTTCTTGGAATCATCGAAGCTGAAATAGAAATTGCCTTTTGTCGGTTCGCCTGCAATTTCGAGAGGATTTAACTATGCGCGCACTGCGTCAAGCGATTGTGATTCTTGCGTTCTTCTGCTTGTGGTCGGCGGCGGGTCAAGTTCCAGCTGCGGCGCAGGGCTGGGCCAACGGCTGTCTCAACCGCCGCGCCATTACGATCGATCACACGAAGGTTCCCAACACCGATCAGGCGAATTTCCCCGTGCTGATTTCTGGGACTTATGCGTACTTGGCGACCACCGCGAACGGCGGCAACGTGACTAATGCGAACGGCTACGACATCCTCTTCGCGTCCGACGCGAACGGAGTGAGTCCACTTCCTTTCGAGCAGGAAAGCTACAATCCTTCGACCGGCGCTATCGTTTACTGGGTAAGACTCCCCACGGTGTCTCACACTGCCGATACGGTCTTCTACTTGTTCTACGGAAATTCTTCGATTTCAGCGAACCAGTCGAACCCAACTGCTTTATGGGACAACAGCTACAAGGGAGTCTGGCATTTACCGAACGGCGCAAGTTTAACTGCAAACGATTCGACAAGTAACGGCAACAACGGGACGATTACAGGTGCTACGGCGACCAACGGCGCCGTGGACGGAGCGGCGAGTCTCAGCGGCTCCGGTCAATACATTGACGTGGGAAACCTACCAAGTCTCCAAATCACAGGAAACGCCCTAACGATTGAGACCTGGATCAAGACCTCAGAGGCGAATCCGTCTCAATGGGAACGCATTGTCGTCAAAGAAACGTCCGGCAACCAGGATCCCTACTCTGCGTTCATCCTGCTCCGGTATGCGGGAACCAATCTTGTGAATTTTGGAAGATCTACCGGAGGTGCAGGAACTTCTATCGGTATCACCTCTGCATCCTCCTTGACGATGGGCGCGTGGACGCATGTCGTGGGAACGTACGACGGCTCTCAGTTGAAAATCTATTTCAATGGCAATTTGGATGGTCAAGTTTCCGCGACTGGCAACATCGTTGCAACCAATCAGAACGTTGTCATCGGCGCCGATACTGCAGGTGGGGGAGAAAATTTCAACGGGAGCATTGATGAGGTTCGCATATCGAATAGCGCCCGCTCCGCCGACTGGATCGCCACGGAATACAAGAATCAGAGCTCACCTTCGACCTTTTACTCCGTTGGGTCCGCCGCCCAAGGAACGATGAGCCTTTCCATCACGGGGTTGTCACCCAGTACAGCCAACCCCGGTGAGGCTGTCGTCATACAAGGTACAAACTTCGCCGCCACGCAAGGCGGCAGCACGCTTTCCCTAAACGGAACCAGCCTCGCGGTCCTGAGTTGGAGCGACACAGCAATCAATGTGATTGTACCGTTTGGCGCAGCGGCAGGGTATTTCACTGTGACGGTGAATGGCCAAACGGCGGTCAGCCCGATTTTCACCCTTAGACGAATTCCATTGGGGTGGTCCGATGGAGACGTAGGCACAGTAGGCAAGGCCGGTAGCGCGGGCTACGCGAGTGGAACATTTACTGTGAAAGGCGCGGGCCAAGGCATGACTGGGAGTGCCGACCAGCTTCATTATCTCTATCAGCCGTTGTCGGGAGATGGGACGATCGTGGCGCGCGTGGCGAGCATGCAGGGGGGCAATTACCCGCAGGCTGGAGTAATGATTCGTGAGTCGCTGGACGCAGGGGCCGCAAATATATACCCAGCTTACTACTACACGTCGTACATGTATGTATTTCAACGTGCGAGCACGGGAGCAAGCTCCACTGGCGCCAACTATGTGTACACCCCTTTGCCCTATTGGGTGAAAGTGACGCGGAACGGAAACACGTTCAGCAGTTACGCGTCAGGCGATGGCGTTAACTGGGCGCAGATGGGGACGAGTCAGACCATCACGATGGCGCAGAACGCGTACATAGGGTTAGCGGTGAGCAGCGGAAGTACTACGGTCCTAACCACAGCCACGTTCGACAACGTGTCGGTCAGTTCAACTGCGGCTCCGGCGCCAGTTATTACAAGCGTTTCTGCTACTACCGGTTCGATTGGAAGTCAGGTACTGATTTCCGGGTCTGGATTCGGAGCCTCGCAAGGTGGCAGTGGGGTGACGCTCAACCGTGCTCCGGTGACCATCAACTCCTGGAGCAACACTTCGATCACCATCACGATTCCGTCGGGAGCGACATCTGGGCCATTGCTGGTTACCCTCGCCCCGAGTATGAACGACAGCAACGCAGTGGAATTCACTGTTACAACACAACCTCTGCCCAGTTCGTGGCTGGATCAGGATGTGGGCACAGTGGGGACATCTGGCAGTGCGAGTTACGCGAACGGGACCTTCACCGTGGCGGGGTCGGGGCAAGGACTCAATGCGAATGCCGACGGGCTGCATTTCGTATACCAGCCACTGTCTGGAGATGGGACGATCGTGGCGCGTTTGGCCAGTTTGCAAGGTTCGGTCGCCCAGGCAGGAGTGATGATACGCGAGACGCTGGATCCAGGCGCGACGCTTGTGTCCGAAATTTATAATCGCTACTTTAGCTACTTCATGTTGTATGAGCGCCCCACGACCGGGGCATCCATCTCTGCCCAGAATGGTGCGTATTCGACAACCCTGCCGTATTGGTTGAAGCTGGTTCGAAGCGGGAGCACGTTCACTGGGTATACATCTACGGACGGGGTGAACTGGGTGCAGTCGGGGACGAGCGTGACGGTGAGCATGGCGCAGAATGTGTACATCGGCCTCATGGTAAGTAGCACCTATACCGCAACCCTCGCGACGGCGACTTTTGACACCGTCTCAATCAGTTCTACAGCAAGCCCGGCCCCGGCGATTACTGCCGTCTCCACTACTACTGGGTCGGTAGGGAGTCAGGTGCTCATCACGGGAACTGGTTTCAGGGCCTCGCAGGGCGGCAGTGAGGTAGAGATAAACAATACTCCAATGACGATCAACTCGTGGAGCAGCACATCAATCGTTTTCACGATTCCGTCGGGGGCGAGCTCGGGGCCATTGCTGGTTTCCGTCGCGCCGAGTATGAACGACAGCAACGTTGTGGCCTTCACCGTGACTTCACATCCCTTGCTGACCCCATGGCTCGACCGGGACATCGGTTCGGTGGGAATTGTCGGAAGCGCCAGCTACTCGAACGGAACGTTTACTGTGAATGCCGCGGGACAAGGCTTCCAGGCAGGGACCACCGCTGACTCGTTTCATTTTGTGTACCAGCCCTTGGCGGGTGACGGGACAATTGTGGCGCGAGTGGTTAGTTTTTCGAGTCCCAACTCTTCGGCGACCGCTGGAGTAATGATCAGGGAGACGCTGGATCCGGGCTCGACAAATGCCGACACGGGCTACTGGGCCTGGTACAACTCCATCTATTTTGAGGCGCGCGTCGCGACGGGAGCCGCCAATTCTCAGTCAAACGGTATGGCTGGGTCGCCTCCGTACTGGGTGAAGGTCGTGCGAACCGGGAGCACGTTCAGCGGATATGCCTCCTTGGACGCTGTGAACTGGGTGCAGGTTGGAACAAGCCAAACGATCAGTATGGCGCAGAACGTTTACGTGGGATTGGTGGTGAGCAACGGCGTCAACACGGCGCTCGGCGCTGCCACTTTTGACAGCGTCTCGATTAGTTCGACTGCGGCACCGGCACCAGTTATCACCAGAATCTCAGCGACGACCGGGTCGGTAGGAAGTCAACTGGTCATCACGGGGACGGGCTTTGGTGCCTCGGAAGGCAGTAGCTTGGTTTTGTTAAATAGTGCTTCGGCAACGATCAACTCCTGGAGCAACACCTCGATTACTATCACGATTCCGGCTGGAGCGACCTCGGGACCATTGCTAGTTTCCGTCGCCCCGAGTATGAACGACAGCAACGCAGTGAATTTCACGGTGAGTTCACAGCCGCTGTTGATCCCGTGGGTGGACCAAGACATCGGTTTGGTTGGAATTGCCGGCAGTGCGAGTTATGCGAATGGGACGTTCACGGTCAAGGGCGCAGGACCGGGCACCTATAACACCAGCGATGGTTTTCATTTCGTGTATCAGACTTTGTCCGGTGACGGCACGATCGTGGCTCGCGTAACCAGCCTCCAAGGCAGCAATAGTATGTCAGCAGGAGTGATGATTCGCGAGACGCTGGACCCCGCGGCGAGGAGCGCATTTGAGGCTTACTATGCGTCATGCTGTATCTACCTGTGGGCGCGCACAAGTCCCGGGACAAGCGCATTTAACCAGGCCGATGTGTCTGTGAGTCTACCGTATTGGGTCAAACTGATCCGCAGCGGCAGCGCGTTTAGCACTTATGGTTCCACCGACGGCGCGGCCTGGACACAGCTTGGGTCCACCGTGACGATCGCCATGGCGCAGAGCGTTTACGTGGGATTGGCGGTGAGCAACGGAAGCACCTCGGCCCTTGCCACGGCCACTTTTGACAACGTCTCGCTTACCGTCGGGTCCACGCCTTTTGTCACTGGCGTGTCGCCGAGCGTGGGCGGAACTGGCACGGCTGTAACAATCGCGGGCTCAAACTTCGGGACCACTCCAGGGGACAGCACAGTCAGCTTCAATGGCGCGTTGGCAGCTTCTATCACCAGTTGGAGTAGCACGCAAATCGTGGCTAACGTGTCGAGCGCGACAGCGGCGGGAACGGGGCCCGTCATCGTTACGGTGAACTCCATCTCGAGCCCTTCCGGCGTCACGTTCACCATGGTCAAGCCAACCATCAATGGTCTGACACCCCCGGCCGCTCAGGTCGGGGCTTCCATCACTTTGAACGGGACCGGCTTTGGCCCAAGCCCTGTCTCCGACCCGGCCAACTTCAACGTCAAATGCAATGGTGTGGCTGCAAACGTCAGCGCGTGGAGCGACACGAGTGTTACGGCGACCGTGCCATCGAATGCTACCAGCGGTCCTGTAACGCTCACACAAAACGGCATCACGAGCAACGGCGTGCAATTTACCGTCTCGCAGCCACTCTCCGTTACAAACATTTCTCCGAGCATTGGACCGGTGGGTGCAAGTGTGACAATTACCGGCGTTGGCTTCGGGGCAACGCAAAGTAACAGCACCGCGAGCTTCTATGGAGCAACAGCCACGGTAACCAGTTGGAGCGACACGCAGATTGCGGCGGTCGTGCCCGCTGGAGCCGGGAGCGGTTCGGTTAGCGTTTAGGTTGGCAGCGTCTCGGCGTGGGGTCCGTCGTTCACCCTCACGTTCAGGGCGCAAATAACGGACTCTCTTGGCAATCCATCGACATACATTGCCGCGTCGATTGGGGGAAATTGGGTCACTGCCAGCTCGCAGGGTTCGGGTTGCTCCAGTTGCACCGGGCGCGGAACTATCAGCTACACCTACGACAACCAAGGTCACACTCTGTCCAAAACGGACGAGAATGGAAACACCACCTCTTACACCTACGACTCGAACGGGAACGTCCTGACAGTAACGGTGCCGGTCAATTCGAGCACTTCGGCCACGACGACGTACACGTACAACAGTTTCGGCGAGGCGCTCACCACCACTGATCCACTGGGAAACGTGACCACCAACACGTACGACAGTCATGGAAACCTGCTTACCGTCGCGACGCCGGCGCCGAATGGCAGCACTTCAGCGAGCGTGACTACATTCACCTACGACAGTAAGGGCGAGTTGCTGACGATTACGGATCCGCTGAACAACAAGACGACGATCGCGTATTTCCCGACGGGCTTGATCCAAACGATCACGGACGCGCAGAACAATGTAACGACGTACGGGTATGACGCGCATGGGAACCGCACGTCGGTAAAGGACGCGAACAATCAGACCACCACGTTTGCCTACGACGCGGGCGACAGGCTGAAAACCATCACGTATCCGGGCAGCACCGGTACCACGGCGTTCACATACGACAATCGCGGACGGCGGACTTCCGTAACCGATCAAAACGGCAAGACGACCACGTACGCGTACGACGATGCGGACCGGCTGACCAGCGTCACCGATGCGGCCAGCCCAGGGAACGTCACCACCTACGGGTACGACACAGAGAACAATCTGACGAGCCTCAAAGACGCGAACAACAACGCGACCTCGTTCACGTATGACGCTTTCGGCAGGGTCACGAAAACAACGTTCCCGTCCGGCTACATCGAGACGTACGGGTATGACGCGGTGGGAAATCTGACCGGCAAGACGGACCGGAAGAACCAGCTCATTACCTACACTTACGACCAGTTGAACCGGCTGACGCAAAAGGCCTATCCTGATAGCACGGCCGTGAACTACACCTACGACAACGACTCGCGTTTGACTCAGGTGACGGACCCCACGGGTACCTACCAGTTTACGTTTGACAACATGGGACGACTCACCGGGACAACGACCAATTATGCGTTTCTGACAGGGCGCGGTTTCACGACCGGCTATAGCTACGATGCGGCGTCAAACCGCACGGGATTCACTGATCCGGAAAGCGGCGCGACGAGCTATGTGTACGACACGCTGAACCGCTTGCAAACGCTGACGCCGCCGAGCGCGTTCAGCGGAACGGGTTCGTTCGGCTTCAGCTACGACGCGCTTAGCCGCCGCACGCAAATGACGCGTCCGAACGGACTGAAATCCGTCTATGCCTATGACAACCTGTCTCGACTGCTGAGCGTGCTGCACCAGAGCGGCTCGACCACCTTGGACGGGGCGAGCTACACCGTGGATAACGCAGGCAATCGCACGTCGAAGACGGACCAACTGGCAGGGGTTACGTCGAATTATACGTATGACCCGATTTACGAGCTGACTCAAGTCACTCAAGCCACCACGACGGAAAGCTACACGTACGACGCGGTCGGCAACCGGCTGAGTTCCCTCGGCGTTTCACCGTACAACGTGAACACCTCGAACGAGCTGACCTCGACGCCTAGCACGACGTACACATACGACTCCAACGGCAACACCCTCACCAGCGTGACCGGCTCGAACTCCACCACCTATGCTTGGGACTTCGAGAATCGCCTTACCAGCGTCACACTGCCCGGAACAGGCGGGACGGTGTCGTTTGCTTACGATCCGTTCGGTCGGCGCATCAAGAAAGTTTCAAGTGTTGGGACCAGCATCTATGCCTACGACGCCGACAATCTCCTCGAGGAAGTGAATTCGTCGGGGGCAGTCGTCGCCCGATATACGCAGACCCTAAACGTAGACGAGCCGCTGGCGATGCTGCGCAGTGGTGCAACCAACTATTATCATTCCGATGGCCTTGGGTCGATCACGTCGCTAAGCAACTCGGCGGGAGCAACGGCTCAAACCTATGGATACGACTCGTTTGGTAAACAGACAAGTTCGTCTGGTTCGGTGACGAACACATTCCAATATACGGCCCGTGAACGGGACCCAGAAACAAATCTGTACTACTATCGCACCAGATTCTACGACCCGACGCCCGGCAGGTTCTTGAGTGAGGATCGGATCGGGTTCGCAAGTGATGGTGGCAATTTCTACGCCTATACCCTCAATGACCCCACCGACTGGGTCGATCCGATGGGGACGAGTTTACAGTGCCCGTCTTTCCTCCCTTGGTGTCCACCGCCTCTGCCTCCGCCTCCGCCCTCGCCACAGCCGCCCGGTCCGCCGCAGCTCTTCAATTACAACAACCCACCACCCAGGACGGGGCCGCTAGCTGGTGACGCTCTCGGTCTCGCTAACTGTATCTCATACCGCTTGGGGTCGGGTTTTGTAGTTACCGGCGGCAGTGAGTGCACGCCAGATGGTCGACATGTCCCAGGGGGTGTGCCCAACAGCAAGCACTGTACAAACCAGGCGCTTGATATGTGGCCCGCCGGTATGGATAGGAAAAAAGTGTTCTGTGCCGCTAAGAAATGCGGGGCGAAGTTCATCAATGATGAAGGCAATCACTGGCACTTCGAGACGGTACCTCACAAAAATGGCAACGTCGGCTCTCTACCCACAGATTGTGAGTGCCAATGAGGGAGTTCATTTTGCGCATCACACAGTTTCGTCCGATACTCGTAAACCTTATCGTCGGTCTTCTCTGCTTTACTGCTATCTCCACTGGACAACAGCGGACGAGCAGTATCGATAGCATTGTGAGTAGTTTTCCGGGCTATCATCTGCTGACATTGAAGGAACTCGACTCCGATGCGAAAGCATTCTTCCTCAAGCACTTCCCGAAGGCCAGTCCGAGTGTGGTGCAGGCCGACTTCGACGGCGATGGCCAACTGGATTACGCGCTCCTACTCAAAAACGACAAGTCGCGCCTGACAAAACTCGTAGTTCTTCTATGCGCGGATGACGGGCATTGCCGGAACGTCTACGAATTAGACGTTTCGGCGTATTCCGGCTCGGCTTATCTCAGGCCTGTGTCTAGGGGTTCAAGAATATCTCAAACCAAATCTATAGATACGGACACCGCCCCTGTAAATCTGAAATTCAGTGGAATTCGAGTGACGTATTTTGGGAAAGGCGAGCTAGTGCTGTATTGGAACAAGAAACTTAAGAAGATAGAAGAGGTTCAAACTGAGGACTAGCGTGCGCGTAGATAAGGTCCTTTGCCCACCTATGTCAAGCAGGCGAGGATCGTCTAAGGGCCTGCCGACGCGGAGGGTTAGCGTGCAGCACCGGGAATCGCCCCGAAGAGCGGCGTCTTGACCTACGATGCGGCTGAATATGTCTACGATGCTGTCTGAAGTTTGTCCTGCACGCCAGGGCGAGACCTTCTGCCGCGCCTATGACTCCAACGGCAACACCCTCACCAGCGTGACCGGCTCGAACACCACCACCTATGCATGGGATTTCGAGAACCGCCTAACGAGCGTGACCCTGCCTGGCTCCGGTGGAAGGTATGCGTCAGAGCAAAACCATGGTTGACAACGAGAGTAGAGGTTAGCGGTTTTGTGAAGCCCAGGCGATCGGGGTGAGTTGG
>Ga0137410_10001404_pt1 | contig 16535 bp, 20 predicted proteins | sample CZODoug1_16funga_FD_108878 | JGI IMG/M metagenome (GOLD analysis project Ga0137410, IMG submission 108878) | Vadose zone soil fungal communities from Angelo Coast Range Reserve, California, USA - CZODoug1_16fungal (Illumina Assembly) | ecosystem: Environmental > Terrestrial > Soil > Vadose zone... | reverse complement strand
GGCCCCTGGCGCGCGTGATGAACCCGCGGCGCTTGATGTCGACCGCACCGTCCGCCTTGAACTCCAGTTCCATGAAGTGGCGGCCGCCGGCGACCTCTTTCTCGAAATACATGGCTACTGCTCCTCCGTGGAACGGATGTCGTGACGTGCTCAGGCGGCGAAGGACCGGCCGTGGATCTTGGCCATGCGGTTGTTGGCCTCCTGCTTGCGCAGCTCGGCGTTGCCCGGATCGTTGTATGCCTTGTCGTAGGCCTGGGCCTTGGTGAGGTTCGGATCCTTCGCGCGCAGCTCCTTCGCCAGCGCGGTGATCTGGTCGTGCGCGGTGGCGCCACCGGTACCTTCGGGCGAACCGGTGTGGCCGATCTCCTCGAACGCGCGGCTGGACTTCTCGAACGCCTTCTTGGACTTCGCCAGGTCGGCGACCATGGCCTCATATTTCTTGATGGCGTCCTTGTCGCCGCGGCGCATCTTCATCAGCACCTCGCCGGCGTCGGTCTGCGTGAACCCGGAGTCCTTCGCGTCCTGCTTGGCGATCTTGAGGTCGCGCTCGTCGTCCATGGCGTCGAGGCGCTTCTTGAGGTCGGCATTCTCCGCCATCAGCCCCTTGACGACCGGGTCGTCGGACAGGCGCTTCTTCGTCTTGTCCATCTCGCCGTCGCGCGCATCGGGCGACATGTCGCGGAACTTCTTCTTGTCCGCGTCGGTACCCAGGTTGTCGTGGTAGGTCTTCTGGGCGTCCGACATCTTCGAGACCACGAGGTCGTCGAGGAGCTTGTTGATCTTCTCCTCGCTGGAAGCGGTTGCGGCGGCGACTGCCTTGGCGACCGCCTCATCCATCATTTTCTGAACTTGCGGGCTGAGAGCGGGAGTGGTCATGTCGTCGTCCCTCTTGCTGGTGTCGTCATCCGCATCGTCCTCGATGCCGAGGCCGGCGATGTGGTCCTTAAACTGGTTGTAGCTGGTGGTGATCGACGGGACCTTGTCGGTGATGTCCTCGTCGCAGAGGATGCTCTGGATCGAGCAGTCAAGGGCGCACATCGCGTCGCGGACGGCGCACATAAGTTCGGATGCGTCCTCAGCGGTCTCCATGGCGTCGGCCATGTCGCTGAAGTCCTTCGCCGCCTTGCACACCTTGGCGAAGACGTTGCGCTCGGCGATCAGCTCGATATCGGCCTTCGTAAATCCCTTCGACCAATCTTCCGGCAAAGCGTCTGCCGCCTCGAGCGCATGGGCGCGCGCCTTGATATGCGCCCTCGCCTTGGACAGATTCTTCGCGCGGCTGATCGCCTCGATGGCGAGGACGAGGTCTTCCTTCTTGTCGATCGGAAAGGAACCGTCAGGAAGCGCGTGGCCGTCGTCGATGAACTTCTTCAGTTCCTTGGCGCTGAACTCACGCTTCAGGTACTCGTCAGCATCGCCGCTGATCTCGGTGCCGAACTCCAGTGGTTTGTTGTAGAGCGTCGAACTGCCATCACGATGCTTGCGCATGAGGAGCTGGGAGCCGTCACGCTTCGTGAGGACCACCTTGACGCCGCGGCCGGCGCCGACGTCGACACTTGAAACGTCATCAATGCGGAGGTTGCGAAGGACGCGAGCCATGTCTCACTATTTACAGCACGTGATAAGCATGGAAAATTCATTAGCGCGCGCAACGACCTCCGGGAGAAGTGATGCATGACCCACGCAATCAAGGATGACAGGCCACGCCGCGGATATACGACGATGAACGGGAAACTTCCCCCGGTGGCGCTCAAGATAGGCAGCATCATGCTGTCGGAGCGCGACAAGAAGCATTGGGTCAACGGCATAGCTAAGCGCGTGGGAACCGCGCCGGCGTCAGCCTTCAGCATCTTCCGCAGCTTCTATCATCGCGGATGGGTCGACTGCGAATACGAGAAGGTCTGCGCCTACAACGAGAGCCAGCCGCCGCGAGTCCTCTACAGTCTCACCGCGGACGGTGTCGTGGCTATCCGCGACGCCCTCATCCCGTTCCAGCACGCGCCGGTGTCGACGTAATCGGCGGCTCGCTGCCAAGCCTACCTCACGGTAGGCTTCCAGGAGGCTTCCAAGCATAGACCCATCCGCGCTCATCGTTCCCGTAGAAGTCACACCAGATCACCGGGAGGCGATAGCGCGGCTTCCAGAGCATCCACCGCGGCGTTCGTTCCCATGATCCTTGTGGGTAAGCTCTGGCTACAGCAACGGGCGGCATTATCTTGCTTTCAAGTCGGCGGCTCGCTGCCAAGCCTGCCTCACGGGAGTTTCCTCATAGAACGCTTCGCCATTGTAGCCGAAATGTTCATGTCCTTCCGCCGCCCACACGATTCCAAGCCGCGGATGCACGACTACAGGAGCATCACAACGATATTTGAAGCCGCGCTCGGTAAGTTCGGTCACGGTTATCTCGCCACCGAGCTGTCCAGCGATGGTGGGATGCAATCGCATCCCGACTTTCACTTCAGACATCTTCACGCCACCACCTCCTCCCTCCTAGCCTTCCCGCCGATCGAGAACTCCGGCAGGTCGCCAGCCTTGATGCGCTTCCAGACGCCGGGATCGTCCACCTTGAACACGACGAACCAGCCGAACTTCTTGAGACCGGTCTCGTCGTCGAGCGCCCTGAGCCCGAGGTCCCAGCGCTCCTGGTTGTAGAGCGCCGATTCGCAGATGCGCCCGACGCCCATCCGTTCATGCATGTCGCCCTGCTGACGGTGGTAAAGCACGTAGTCGTGAGCTGCTTTTTCCAATTCGTCGTCAGGGATGATGTCTTCCTGCTTGTCGAGAACGATCTCGTCGCCGACCTGGGTGACGGACGCCCAGCCGTAGACCTTCATCTGCTCCTCGTCGACCTTGGAGATGACGAACTGCTGCTCCCAGTCGTCTGACTTGTTCACGGGCTCGCCCTTCGCCCCCGGGTTGTCGTCGGTGTGGACGCGCTCGTCGTACGCTTCGATGTCCAGGTACCTCACATGGACCGTCTTCACGCCGCTCAACTTCGCGGCCGTAAGCCTGTGATGTCCGTCGACGATGCAGTACCGGCCCGGCGCGATGCGCACCACCACGGGATACTTCTCCGGCGCGCCCTCCAGCATCGACTGGATCTTCCCCGGGTCGACCCTATCCTGGACGGCGGACAGCAGCGACAACGGTATGTCCCGCTCCTCCAGGGAATCCTGGTCAGTCAGCGCCGCAAGTACCCGCTCCTTCTGGTCGTTGCGCAGGTCGGCGAAGAAATATTGGTCATACGGGAACGGAGACCTCGCGTTCTGCTCGTCCAGCGGTATGAGCTGGAGCGAGACGTTGATGTTGTCCGTCGGTTTTGCGATCGATGATTCGCCACTTAGCTTTGCCAGCTCGGCCTCGAGGAACTCGTGGACGCCGTCCGGCCCCAGCCACGTCTTGCGCACCCACCCGTCCTTGGTCTTGCTCCAGCCATTCTTGACCGCGGTCCACGCCTGCCGGATTGCGGACTCCTCGGACTGTCCCGCCTTGATGCGGTCGTTGGCCACCTTCCGCCACACCGTCTGCGCCTCCTGCGGCAGGGCATTCCTGACGCCTTCTGGGAGTTCGGCGTTGCTACCCCATACCTTGCCGACCTTCGCCTCCCCAGGACCTTCCTTCGCACTCCTGATGGCATTCTGGAGCTCGTCGGTGCTGAACTCCATCTCGGTGAAGTCGCCGGGGTCCTCGCCGGTCTTCATGAACTTCTTGGCGTCGACCGTCCCGTCCGGCCTCATCGCGGCGAACAAGCGTTCGTTGCGGTGGTGCGACACGGCGAGGAGTTTCTTCTTGCCGGCCTTCTTGATGTGGCTCAGCATCGCCTGGGCAGCGCGCGCCTTGAACGTGTTGAACGACTCGCCGCCGTCCACCTCCTCGTCCGGGTTCTCGACGTGGTGCATGATGCCGTCGTGGGCCTCGTCGGTGGACATCCCGGTGAACTTGCCGAGGTTCCACGGCCGCATGCCGTAGTCGTGGATGGGCTTGACCCCGACCGCCTTGCCGACAAGTTTGGATGTCTGGACCGCGCGCCCGAGGTCCGAGCTCACAATGTAGCCGATCCCTTCGTCCTTGAGCTTCTCGCCGGCCTTCTCGGCGTCCTCGATGCCCTCGGCCGTCAGCGGGACATTGTTCCAGGAACGCACACGATCCTTGCTCATATCCGTTTGATTATTAAACCGCGTCGGGCCATGACGCATAAAGAGTACCGACACGATACGACCCTTCCCCTTATCGACGAAATGTGTGGTGTGGTATGGGAAGGATTGGCAAGGCAAGGTCAGGGACGGCGAGGCATGGGTCGCTTCTGTCTTTGAATAGAGATTCAATGCGGTCGTCAACATCGTATCGGCCTTGATCTTCTCCAGCGCCTTGCCGAAATCCATCGCCGGCGGAACCGCCACGACGCGCGCGCCGCCCTTGACCTCCCCGATGGTGGTCAGGAAGTCCCTCGCCCTGCGCTTGTTGGGGAGCTGATTGCCGAGCGCGGTGGTGGCATGGACGTCGCCGGCGGACATGCTCTTGCCCACCCTGATGCCGTTTTCCTTCGCATGGACATCGATCTTGCTGCGAAGCTGCGTTAACGCACCTGCGGTGGCGTCCATATGGTCGACCATCGCTTGGTGAAGAGCCATCGTCTTGTCGGCCACATCATTGACAGCCGCGTTGTGCTGCTTCTCCCAAGCAGGAAACTCCTTCGAGTCGCCGTCCGGTTCGTCGTCGCTCAGCTCGCCGGCATGCTCAGACGCGTCCTGGAGTGCTTGACGTGCCTCCTCGATGTGGTCGACGCTGTCGTGCATCCCCTGCGGAACATCCTCCATAGCGCCCGCCAGGTGCTCACCTTCGGAACCGTGCATCCAGTCCGGATGGCCTGGCTCAGCGCCGGCGGTCCACCGCCCCCGATCGTCACGCGGCTCGTCCGGGCTGAACGCCTTACCTAACCTGGAACCTAAACGCCCTGTGGCCGCTATTGCAGCTTCAGCCAGGCGGCTGAGATGCCCGTGCATGGTGTCGGCCATTCCCTGAAGTTGCTTTTGCTGACTCTGAAGCTCGCGCCTGGCGCCTTGCAGTTCTTCATGGGTGGCCCAGTAGAGATCATCGCTCTTGTCTTGACTGAGATTAGACAACTCCATCTGCAATTGGTTGACGCGTCGTTCTTGCGATTTAACCTCTTGCACTTGATCGCTGAACCTCTCATGAGCGCCGAGTAACTTGTCTGATAATCCACCGATCTTCGACGCGCCCACATCTTTAGCCGCAGATGAGCCGCCTCCAGAAGTCCATTGGCCGCGATCATTCCGCGCTTCGTCCAAAGGACCGTCCTTCATCACCTCGGCGAAGGACTTGGCCTTCCCGATGGCCGCGCGCGCCCTGGCGTTGGGGTCGATCGGCTCGTGGTCGTCGCAGTACCCTTGCGCCAATATCGGCGGAGCGACGTGGGTGCACGCCGGCGGGTTTCCAGCCACGAACATCGTGCAGTTCGAGCAGTACTTGTCGCCGCGCGGGTGGTCCTGGTAGCCGACCTTGGCGTGGGACTTAAGCTTGCGGACTACCTGAAGCTCTATCGCCTTCGTGAAGTTGATCGCCATCATGCACCCGATCGCAGACCCACCATCCGTGGAGGTCCTTGCCGACGCGACGATACACCAAAACCTCCCCGTCGAGGGAAACGGTTATCGTCTTCGTCACAGAGTTGACGTTCAGCCAGCCGAAACCGATGGTGAGGTTGTGGACGTCGACGACGATGCGGAGCGGACGGTCCGCGGTGGCGAAGTGGTTGACACCGTCGTCGTCGCGGCAGGTGATGATGGGTTCCGGTCTGAGATTTCGTGACATTTCGAGCAACCTGATGAGGGTCATCTGCGCATCCTGCGCCACAAGCTCGTGGCCATCTTCGTCATCCTGCCTTCTCGCAAGGGCACCAGAGTCAACTCCGCAGACGTCATGCCGACGTCGCCCTTCAAGACCTTCTCGTCGATCCATCTGGCGAACTCCGCATCCCCAGCTACGGTATAAACGCTAACAGGTGGGGGCGAGGGTATCAGATCGCCATTAACCCATCGGTCAGGCCCGCGCTGACGCGTCCGCAAGAACGCGCCGAGCACGGCCTTGATGTCGATGACGCGGTGGGACGCTCCTATCGCTGCCCTAGCCTTTGGCCCGAGGCGATCGTAGAGCAGCATCTCCTGATCGGAATAGCGCGCGATTTCACCAGCGCTCTTGTGCCCGACGAGGTCCATGGCGGTGGCTCCTCAGGTGGACCGTGAAGGATTCGAACCAACGTCTCTGCCCGATTAGGCAGCGCCCTCAACCTCTAGACGAACGGCCCAGATGGAACAGTGACGCCGTTCCCTGCGATCCAGTGCCCTCCGGACGGATGCTCTCGGTATGTCAACCTCTTGGGTGCGGGAGACGCTGCCTTCGAGACCGAATTTCTATGCTACCTGCGCGTTGATCGTCCGCGACTCCCTCAGAGCCACGACATGCAGGCGTTGAGCATAAGCAACGTCCTGCCGCGCTTTGGTTGTTCTCTGCGTGGCGCGTGTCTCGCCACCTTCGGCATCGGACAACTCCAGGTTGGCCAGCGTCAGGTTGATGTGGGCGTCCTGGAGCGCGCTGCCCATGCCCTTGACCTGGACGCGCATGACATTGATGCGCTTCTCCCGGACGACTTGGCGGGCCAACATCTGTGCATGCTCGGCACGCGTGAGCGCGGCCTCGGCGTCCTTCAGGTCTTGCGCCGGCGTCTGGGTGATGGTGCTAATTTCTGACATCGGTGTTCCTCTGCGTAGCCTGCCGTAGCAGCGCCAAGTCTGAAGACCCCATCAGGAGCTGCGACAGCGCCGCCTTGGCAAGAGATTGGCATTTGCCGAACGCGGTGTCCACCCCGCCGCCCACCATCTGCGGCGACAGGTAGGCTATGACGGTCAGCGCGTTGCGGTAGACATCCAACTCGCGGTAGCAGCGGTCCATCTCATCGTGCAACTCGGTGTTCTCCTTGCCGACGGCGATCAGCGCCTTCGACGGGTTGTTGAGGACGATCGTACCGTGATGCTGCTGAAGAGCATGCAGGACCACGTCGTCAGCTTCTTTGCCCATACTTTGCTCTCCATCGCTGCGTCTTCATCACGCTGGCGGATTCCACTTCGTTGGTCTGCCGCCTCACATGGAGAGCGGCAGTCCCGCGCTCGACGACGTCATTTCCCAACCTGCCGATACCGTCCAACGTTAACATCGCATATCGCATGGCCGCATTGAAGTCAGCTTCCTGCCACACGGACAGGATCCTCGGCCGGCGCGTCCATGGCGACCACAGCGCGACGCTGCAATGCCACAATGGAGCGCCGCCGAAGAACGCGGCTCATTCGAGGCCTATGTTCATCGTCAGCAGCAAGGTCACCAAGTCGTCTTGGGCACGCCATCCGAACTGCGGGCGCGCCGTCTCCTCAGCCTCGAAACAAGGATCACGCAATGCTCGTTTCTGATGTGGGGTCATGCTGTCGCCTTTCGCTTGAAGTCCTGGCATCGGAACCGCGCGTCCGTATTTTCCCCGTAGTTGAGCGACGACGCGTTGCCACACTCGCCGTCCCAGTCCCCGATGCGCTTCCACGGCCCGACGCACGTCTCGCAGCAGTTAGGTGGCCACCTCTGCCACGATGGTTTGGCTTCAGCCATCTTTCCTCCCCGTCGCCGCGACGATCTCGACCAGGTCGGCCTTGTACTTCTCCATCGCCGCGCCGACCTCAATGAGGCCGGTGATCTCCTCCAGCCGCCGCGCCGCCTCGGCCTGCAATGGGTTGACGCCGTACTTGACGCCGCCGGGATACTTCCCGCGCAGTCGCGCACACAATTCGTCCAGCAGCATGTCCGGCAGGGAGGCGACGTAGGCGTCTAGGTTCCACTTGCTCATCGCAGCAGCGGCCCCGGTACGCGCTTCAATCCAAAATCACGTAGTTTGATTTTTGCCATTCTGCCGTCGGCATGATGGAACACTAGACCTTCGATGTCGCGGCCGGCAAGCCACGTCTTCAGCCCACCGAACGTGCGCGGCGGATTTTCCTCATGGATTGATCCATGAGTTACGAGTTCATGGGTTGGCCATTTTTCAGGATTCCCCTGCACTTTCGGACCGACGAGTTCATACGTCCCATCAGGCCAATCATTGCGTTTGGAGAACGCCTCCATATGCCAGCGATCTTCAGAACCAATATCGCATGGCAACCAGCCTACCGTTTTGTCGGTCTCGTCATCACGATTTACCACCTCAAACAATGGTGGAGACGTATCTCCTTTGCGGAGTTCGCGGCGCTTGTAAAGATTACCACCGCGCACAAGACAACAAGTTCCATCCAGCTTGCGGGTGGCAACTCCTTCGCCAGCGAGCACCCATTCGCAGCCAGAGTGCACCTTATCGACAACACGACTGCGATCACCGTCCCAATCGCGTTCGAAAACAGTCGGTATCTTCTTCATTGACAGTCTCCATCTTCAAACCACCAACATGGCTATTAAGCCGCTTCGCCGTCGTCAACACCGTCCGCGGAGACCATGTCAAGGTCCGTCACGATCTCGATGGAGCAACGGCACGAAGGATGTGGGTCAGGCGGCGCGTCCTGCGGGCCGTCGACGCTGTCGAACGCCTCGTCGATCGCCACGCCGTCCGGGTTCATGTCCGGGATCGATAAGCAGATGGGACACGTCACGTCGTCGAGTTCGACCTTCCAGAACTGCCTCACGGCCTCCGATGGGAACACTCCGCGATCTATCGCTTGCGAGTAAGAATCTTGGAGGCCTAACGATATTGCTCGCGTCGCCTCCGTCTGCGCGATCGTCTCGGCCCGGTAGTCGATGTAGTTGTCGATGTAGTCGTTCGTCAGCTTGTCCACCATCGCGCCGTCGAGCGATTGCCCGGAGTCGATCGCCGCCTGGACGTTATCGTCCTCCAGGAAATTGCGGAGCTGGCGCTGGAGCGCGCCGGGGTCGAGCGACTCCAACATGTTGCGGTAGTTCATCGCCGCCTGCGACTGCCGCGCGGTGAGCCCGACCATGCCGCGGATGTCGTCCATGATCTCTTCCGGCCCGAACCCCAGACGCGCGCCGTCGAGAACGATCTGGTCTATGGCGTCGCGGACGTCCTGCTCCAGCTCGGCGATGAGGTCGTCCTGCGCACGCCTAAGTTCGTCCTGGACATCTTGGGAATACAGATCGAACGAATATCTCGATTCCTTGCGGAACCTCACGGCGCGACCAGCAGCGGCGAAGGCCGCATTGATCTTGTCGGCGCCGTGCTGCGCCCCGGCCTCGCGCGCCTTGCCGACCTGCCCGAAGACGCCCTTGAGCACCTCGCGGAAGTGGCCCCAGTCGATGGAGTTCTTGACGGCGTGCCAGTCGCCCGCGGACGCGTGACGATCAGCGTCCTGCGGGATGAGGCCAGACAACCCCTTCAGCGCGTCCTTAATGTCAGCTGAAATCCCAGGGATGGCCCGGTCGACCAAACGCCTCAGTGGGTCGTTTCGCTGCTGGTAGTGGCGGGCTGCCCTGATCTGCTTTGCCATAATCGCTATTTATCACGAAACCAGGACGGCCGCCGCCATGGTCCACCAGGTCATCGGCGGTCGGCGTCTCGACGCTCCAGCCGCGCTCGCGCATGATGACGACCGTCTTCTCGACCACGTCCGCCGCGCGGGCTAAAATCTCATCGACGCTGGGCATTCGTAGAACTTGACCGCCGTTGGTGTCAGTTTTTCCTATCGGCCACGCCCCGTTCGTTGACTTGATCGATTCCAGGAACAGCTGGCCCTGCCAGCTCGTCCCGCTGCGCGAGAGCAGCGTATACTGCTTCAGCTTCTCGCCATCGTCCAGGACGATGCATTCGACGGTCTGTGCCTTGATGGTCTTCATGGCGGCTCCTGGCGGGTTGGGTGTTCTCGCGGCTGATGCCAGCGTCGGACATTGGCTTTACTTTGGCGGGTCAATCGGTCATCGGACCAGCCGACTTACTGACGCCTCACAACCCAATGACCTCTGTCCTTGCCGCGAGAACAATCAACCTTGAACCTCCCGCAGCATCCGCGTCAACCTCCGCACCGATGGCTGCTTATGGTTGCCTTTGTGGACGTGGCCGGTCCTGACGCCGAACTTCGGCCCGGCATGCCTGACCATCCGCTGCGCGATCGCGCCCTTGAGCATTACCTCTAGGTTCTCGCGCTTCTTCTGCCCCTCGTTCTGGTTGGCGGCCGGCTTCGGTGTGCCGCCGGGCCTCGCGCCGGGACCAGCGACGGGCGGCGGGTTCTTCAGCTGGTCGAGCATCACGTCGCCCTTCTCGTCCTCGCGATCGAGCTGCTCATCTGTAAGGCCGGCCGCCTGGAGCGCGCGGGAGTCGTCGATGTCCGGCAGCCCCGCCGCGTCCTTGAGGTAGCTCTGCACGTCGTCGTCCGGGAACAGCGGCATGCCCGCCTGGGCCAGGCGCAGGACGTAGTTCGACAGCACGTCGAGGTCGACCCGCTGCGCCAAGTCCGGCTTGATCTTCGGCTGCTGGTCGAGGTTCATCGCGTTGAAGTCCATCAGCCGGGTGACGGCGTACTTGTTGTAGACTTGCGCCATCGCGTTCAGGTAGCCCTCGATCGCGCTCATGAACATGTCGACCTTGGTCACCGCCAGCGACTGCGTCCCGCGCGCCTCGTGCCCGAGCGTGAGGAAGTCCGCCAACACCGACGTCAGCATCGAGATGTTGTAGCGGCCGATGGTCTCGTTGAGGTTGATCGACGCCGCACGCATCTGCGGCGCCACCAGCTCGAACCGGTACTGCCCCACGGTGCCGGGACCGTTGACGCCCTCGTAGGTGTCGGACGGCAGCACCAGGCCCATCTGCTCGTCGGTGCGCAGGTTCACCGCGATGCGCTTGTACATGTTGACCTGCGCCAATGCGTTCGAATCTCCCGTCGACGCCAGCTGCAGGATCTGCCCCGGGATGTAGATCACCGGCACGCCGCCGAGGCGCTCGAACAGGATCGCCTCCTGCTCCTGGAGGCGCTTCCCGTAGTAGTACGGGATGTACGCGTTGCGCAGGATTGAGTTGTGCGTCGGAATCATTGCCTCGCCGGCAAGGAACATATGAGACGGCGAATCCACCTCAATGCAGACGGTGCGTCGGCTTTCGACCGACTCGACTTGTGTAATGTAATGCTGGTCTCGCGCGCGATGCCCGCGTATGCGCGCGGCTTTGCGGCTCAATCGGAATGGCGACCATTCAGGGCGGAATTTTACGCCCCAGCTGTTCTGCTTGCGGTTGCCGGTCCCCGCATGCCCATTCAATGAGACATAAGCGCTGCAACCAAGCGATCGCACGAGTTCGGCGACGCCATAAATCAATCCGGTGTCGCAGTTGTTGAACTCACAACGACCGTAGGTATCAACGGTCCCATCGCTGTCCATAAGACCAGCGAGCAAAGCGCGACGCTGCTCAATTGAGCCGCGCAAATATGCTGCCGGAATATGCTTGTTGCCACGCAGGCCTAACGCTCGCAGGAGAGCTTGCGGCCCTTGGGAGTCCCATGCGCCATCACCGAAAACCTTAATCAATCGTCCGTTACCATCCTCCCGACCATTGCTCACGACTTGCGGCTGATAACCACAACTGGCGATCAAAGCGACAGTCTCTTCGACATCCTGTGCATGGCAGGAAATTTGAGAGGCGAGGCTCGTGCCATCACCAAGCCATTGTCCAAGGAAGTACGGATGCAATGGCAGCATCTGTTCTGGATAATCGAGTGGTTCGGCCCATGCGATGGAATGATTGGATGAGTCGACTTGGGTCTTCACCGTGCTTGCGATCTTGGCTGTGGTTCGCACTTTGGCCGCTATGCCACGATTCCGATCACTGAGCGTGCGGGTGACCCACTGATGGTTCTCGTCAGCAATGATTTCCGTACTGTCACCGAATCTTAGTCGGTAGCACGGCCGGTTGTTCCAATCGGCGCGCGCGGTGACATAGCGAATCATTCCACGTTCATCGAACACTTTGTCGCCAACCGCTAAGTCATCCAGTTTGCGCCATCCGTCGGGCGTGGGAATCATTGTTTCCGGATCAAGCGCACGGCCTTCGGGGTTCGCCTTGTAATGCGTCGGCCGGTGCAGGATCGCCTTGTCGATCGGCATGTCGATCAGCGGCCCGACCCACGGCTGCTGGGTCGTGCCCTTGACCTGCCCGTTGCGGTCGAAGAACCACTTGATGATGGTGTCCTGCGAGCGACCCGGCATGCGCCGCCACCCGACCTTGCCGTCGTCGTACTCGCTCTTCGGCAGCTCCTCGTCGGGATATCTCGGGTTCATCCCTGGATCGCGCCCGAGGCGTTTCTTGTAGACCAATTCCGACCACGCGAACCCATAGGTGAGGAATGACAAGTGGTCGCTGATCGTCTCCGACCACGACGACGACATGTCGTTCATGCACGACTCGACGAAGTCGGCGTACTCCTGGCTCCCGCCGTCCTCTCCCTTCTCGACGCGCCACTCCACCTTGCTGATCTCCGCCTCCATGGCGAACAGCATCCCGCCGATGGTCGGGCTGTTGTCGCGCATCTCGCGGTACTTCTGCGCGCCCTGCCGGCCAACCAGGACCGTGAGGAACTCCTCCCGCACCCAGCCGCTGAACTGGCGCAGGCCGGTCTGGCCGACCTCATAGAATGTCATCCCGTCTGTCAGGACGGGGATAGGGCCCCACGACATGTTGTCGCTTGGAGATATCGGCGGTCCCGGCGGGCTGAGCGTCTGTCCTGCCGTGGTTACGGCGCGCGAGTCGATGGTCGGGGTGTTCGGGATGCCGGCGAGGTCGGACGCGCCGCGGGTGGGGCCGCTGGATACCGGGTCAACTGGACTGTTCGCCGTGCCGCCCGTCTCCCGCTGCCGTGGTGTCCTTGCCACTTATCTCTCCTTAAGTTTTCCCGTTCTTCACTCTCGCCTTTGGCCACGGATAGTCATCATCATATGATGTGTAGCAATATGGAAGGACACCTAAATTCTTCCACGCCTCTTTCGTCTCTTCGCTGGTAAGTAGCGCGCTGGTGCCAAAATTGATTGTCTGCCGGTCAACCTGACCTGGCGTATCACTCTTCTTGAACGTCGCCATCTTAGTCCCTCTCGATTACTTGAGTGCCGACGCCCCACTCGAAGTTGTAGACCTGCTTGCCGTTGTCGTCCTTCTTCCCGACCACGCGCCTGACCTCCTTGACGACGAGCTGGACCACGATGACGTCGCCGTTCTTCAGGACCAGCGTCGTGCAGCCCGGCATCTGGGCCTTGAGCTCCTGCACGATCTCCTTGGGTTTGGCCTCGCCGATGGGATGGTCGGCTTCTAAGTAATTTCCTGGCATGCTCATTGGAAACCCTCGTGGGTGCCGTGCGGGACGACCTGCTTCGTGATCACGACCGGCCCGACCATGACCACACTCTTGCTCAGGATGAACTTCGAGAAGGCGCGGGACAAGGCGTCGACCTGGTCCTTGTATGCCCCGGCCGGGAACTTCACAAGTTCGGCGAGGAAGTCGTCGTTCCAGTCCCCCTCAACGATCGACACGTTGCCAACCTCGGCTTGGTCGGCAACGGGACGCGCACGGTCCACCTTCTCGCCAGATTCCGGCGTCGCCTGCACACGGTACCCGACCAACGCGGAGACATGTGCCTTGGCCTGGATCAGGCCGGCGGCGCCCGGGTCCTGCGGGATGCTGATCTCGACGTCCTTGCCGTCCTGCGTGGCGGTGTTCACTAGCATCGGCTGAGGGTTGGACACGCGATCACGCACCACGTCGGCGATGTAGAACCGCTTGTTGCCCCTTGATTGGCCGACCAGCACGCCGGCGGTGTAGGCAGACGTTTTCTTGACGCTGCCGGCAAGATCCCACCCGCGCACCCACCGGCAGTCGGCCGGGGCCGCGCCTACGATGTCGAACCAATGCCTCTTGAACATCAGGCCGCCGCGCGGCGATGGCCGTTGCTGGTGCTGCCCAGCGACGGCATGAGCACCCATTGCCGCCTCGTCGCGATCGACAACGTGCTCCGGGAACCGCTCCGGGAACAGTAGCTCGCCATCCCTGGTGCGGATGTCGCGCCCGAACGGGGTAACGCATGCGCGCTCCGGCTCGAACCGCATCGGGAGCATCAGGTGGACGTAGGGCATCTTGAGCCTGATGGCGACGCCGGTGAGGTCGTTCTCATGCAACCTCTGCATGATCAGAAGGATCGCCGACCTCACCGGATCGTTCAGGCGCGTCGTGGCAGATTCCCGAAACGTCAACTCCGCACGGGCACGGTCGGTGTCGCTTTCTGCCGTGTCTATCGAATGAGGATCATCAATGTTAAGCCGATCGGAGCGCTCGCCGGTCAAGGACTTGAACGGCATCGTCTTGCGCCACCCGGAGCGGTCGTTCTCCACGTGGCCCTCAGCCGCGATGGTGATCCTAACACGATCGCCCCAACGCTTCTGGTACCATTCGGACGTCACCAGGGTGCGAAACCTGCGCGCATCCCGGTAACAGTTGTCCTCGCGGAAGGACGTGTTCATGCATTGGATGTGGGGCATGTCGCACGGCCCCCACTCCCACGCCTGCCAGAACACGCCAGTCGTGAGCGACTTCATGGTGCCAGGCGGTACGTTCGCCAGCAATCTGTTGTCGAGTCCACGCTCAAGAAACTTCCCAAACGTGATCGCTTCAAGATGTGCACACAGCAGGTCGATGTGCCACCCGTGAACATAGGTCGTCTCGACGATCTGGCCACCGGCGCTGGTAGTCACCGGACGGATAACTGACCACGCCTCCTTGATGAAGCCGGCTAGGGTCTTGCAGCGATCTTTGCTGGACTCAATGTCTGTGGAGACGCCAACGTTAATGCGTCGTCTCTCCAGCTCCTCCCGAATCGTCTGTCGCTGCCGTGAGTAATGCGTCAAGCGCGCGGAGCTGATCATCGGATAACCTGGCGGGATCTATCGGCGGGAACTTGTGCTCAATCGTCGCGAGTCGGGCGTGGTGATACGGTGCCATATAGCTGAGCACTTTGCTCGCATCTCTAAGATACTCGGCGATCAGTTTCTTGTTGCCACCACCCTCAGCGCGCTGTTCCAGCGCCGCTTCTCCCAGGAAATACTTCGCGATCGACTCCCATTGTTCCAACTCGTCGAACGGTATCTTGACCTGGGGACGCTGGGGAGGAGACAAACCAAGCTGCTTTGCCACCGTCGCTTTATTCGGCGTTCCCTTTCCGCGCCCCCCGCGACGTTCTCCTGGCTTAGCTCCTGCTGGCATTTGGCTACTTTACTAGATTACTATCACTTGCATAGTCCCCCCTGTCTAAGCCTCTCGTTCTCCTGCGCCAGCGCGCGGAGGGCGGCGGCAGTCTCTTCCAGAGCGCATGCTGCCTCGTAGCAATAGGCAAATGCTCTCTCTGGTCTCTCAACTTGCCTTAGCCGTTCGATCAGCCCCGCGATTTCCTCCGGCAGCGGTGGAGCGGTGAGGTCATTGGGCCGTTCCTTCCGCAATTCCGTCACGCACCAAGCGAGCGCATCAATCATCTCGCCGCGGCTCATCTCGCCGAGCGGCTTGCCATTCCAGTTGTTGAATTCCGGGCGCTCCTCGAGCTTGCGTCGGCAATCGCCATAGCCATTGGCGTAAGCAGCGCGTTCGCCGGGATTGTTGGTGTCGGTCATTTCTCCTCCGGTAGATCAAGGCAATGCATCAAGCGATGGCTATAGGTATGGACAACACCCCGGTTGTCCTCCACCGCATATGAATAGCGCCCTGAAGCTTTCGGGAATGCCGCCCGGACAATACCTTCGAAGGTAAAGTCCTCGCCCTTGATGATGACATAGTCGCCAACGGCAAATTGCGGGCCAAAGTCCACGACGGCTCTTCGGGCGTCGTGTTCCATGTTGGTCTCATTGCCGGGACAGACGTTCTTCTGATCTCTCATGGTTTGCTGTTCTCCACGATCTTCGCCAACGCGACACAGAGCTGACCTTGGAGCCACTTGGCTTGCTCTTTGCTCTCGCACCCGTGAGGCGTGATGCAAAAGCGCTGGTTCGTCACTTGAAGGAACACATTATGGGCGTCCGGGAAATCTTCATCCGCGACGGGAAGGATCAGGGTATATTTCTCCATTGCGGTGGGGTCAGTCATGGCTTGCGGTCCATCAACACGATTTTCATCTGAGCTTGACATTCAAGAATAGCGATCTCATCCGTCTCGCCTTCTCCTTTAACGAACCGTCCTGACGGGTGTGTCAACAGCCAGAACGTCATTGGCATGCCATTCAGCATGTAATCATTATGAACGGCCACCATCCAGCCGTTAGCTCGGAACCTTGAGAGCAGTCGATACCACTCCATTACTTGCTGTCCTCCTTCGCCGCCTCGCTCCAATCGATCAGCCCTATAGCAGCGGCAAAATAAGCCGCATCCTCAAGCCACAAGTCACGGGACACGCCTGTCTTTCGCGCCGCGATGTGATGACAGTTATTGAGCCGCTCGGTTAGCCATTGCCGGACAGCCT
>Ga0137410_10001400_pt1 | contig 16564 bp, 9 predicted proteins | sample CZODoug1_16funga_FD_108878 | JGI IMG/M metagenome (GOLD analysis project Ga0137410, IMG submission 108878) | Vadose zone soil fungal communities from Angelo Coast Range Reserve, California, USA - CZODoug1_16fungal (Illumina Assembly) | ecosystem: Environmental > Terrestrial > Soil > Vadose zone... | reverse complement strand
GCGAGCTGTACGAACGCGCGCTTGTGAGCGACGGGAACTCTAAAGTGCTCTGGACCAACCTCGCTGTGGCGTGTTGCACCCTCGAGGATTTCGAGGCGGAGAGCGAGGCGCTGGAAAAAGCGCTGGCGCTCGAGCCGCGCTACGTACTCGCCTTGCTGCAGAAGGGCGACCTTATGGAGCGGCGGGGCAAGCCCAAGGCGGCTGCAACGGTCTACGAGGGAGCGCTCGCTGCGGCGACGCGTGCCCCGATTCCACAACAACTGAGCTCGGCGCTCGCGCATGCCCGGGATGTCGTGCTCGCAAACCGTCGCGATATGGAAGCATTCCTGGATCAGGAAATTGCGCCGGTGGTGCGTCAGCACGCTGCGGTGGACCAACATCGTTACAACGCCTGCCGCGACGTTCTCCTGGGCAAGCGCCGCGTGTATGCCAGTGAGCCCAAGAGCATGCTGTTCCCGTACCTGCCGGCCATCGAATTCTTCCCCCGTGAAAACTTCTCGTGGCTGGATGCTCTCGAAGAAGCGACCGACGACATCGCGGCCGAAGCCGTGTCGGTGTTGGTGACTGACCGCAGCGGCTTTGCCCCGTACGTCGACGTCCCGCCGGGGGCTCCAATCGACCAATGGGCGCCGCTCAACCGCTCAATGGACTGGAGCACCTACTCTCTCTGGCACGACGGAACACCCGTCGAGGACCATCTCGCCAAGTGCCCCAAGACCGCCGCGGTGTTGGCACGCTTGCCCCTGTGCGATGTCCCCGGCTGTGCGCCTGGCGCCTACTTTTCAGTGCTGCGGCCCCGTACCCGGCTTCCGGCGCATACCGGGACGACCAACACACGCTCCATCGTTCACCTTCCCCTGGTCATTCCTGAGGGGTGTGGTTTTCGGGTCGGCTCGCAGGTGCGTGCCTGGCAGAGGGGCAAGGCCTGGGTATTCGACGACACCATCGAGCACGAGGCATGGAATGACGGCGGCGAGACAAGAATCATCTTGATTTTCGACATCTGGAACCCGTTTCTGAGGGCCGAGGAGCGCGATCTGGTGCGTGCGTTGACCATAGGTGTTGGTCGCTACTACGGCGAAGACGCGCCGCAGTTGGGATCACGATGAGTTGGTCTCAGTACCGCAGGGTGTTGATCCTGGTCGCGCCGGTATGTCTGCCAGCGTTCGGCGGAACCGAGCCGCTCAATGATGGCCTACGTCGTTGCGCACGCGAGAGCGAGCAGACACAACGGCTCGCGTGCTTCGACGCTCTCGCAAGCTCGCTTCCGAAGCTCGAGGCCGATCAGTTTGGCATGACTGCCGACGTTGCACAGAAACGCAGTCCGGGCGTCTTCCGCCCAGCACAGCACGAGGCGCTCACCGGGAAGATAGTTGCCTTGCGCGAGGGAGTTCAGCGCCAATTGATATTCACGCTGGACAATGGCCAGGTATGGGCCCAAGTCGAATCCCGCCCGGGCATTCGTTTTGCCGTAGGGGATGCCGTTCGCTTGGAGCACGGAGCAATGAGCTCGCTCTGGCTCGCGGCTGACCACGAACGCAAGACCCGCGTCAAGCGAATCAGCTAACCGCGACGCTCGGACGCCAGCGGTGTAAGGGCCGCGACGATTTCAGCCACGACGGACTGCCAATTTCCCCTTCGCCGTTGCCTGAACAGCCGCATCGTTGGGTACCACGGGCTATCGCTGCGATCGCGGAGCCACCGCCATTCAGCCACAGCGGGAAGAGCGATCCACGTTGGTCGGGCGAGTGCCCCGGCGAGGTGCACGATGGAGGTATCGGTGCTGATGACGAGATCGAGGCTCGTCATGGCCGCCGCGGTATCGAGAAATGCATCCGGCCCGCGATCAAGCTCCGAGCCCAGGTCGAGCACACGGTCACTGAAGGTGACATCACCTAGCTGCTCCGATCCCGGTCCTTTCTGAAGGGAGACGAGGCTGACGCCGGAAACTTGCGCCAGTGGCGCGAGCTCCGCGAGCGGTATCGAACGCCCCCGCGCCCACATGAGCTGCTCGACGGCGGGATTACCCTGCCAGCAGATTCCAACGCGCAGTCCGGGAATTGCCTGCAGGCGAGCGGCCCATCTCGCGACGCGCTCTGGATCCGCCTTCAGGTAGGGGACGGCGGCCGGAATCGTAGCGAGATCGGTGCCCAATGCGAGCGGCAGGCTGAGTAACGGACAGTGATAATCCACCGACGGAATCCGCTCGCCACGAGCGATGATCTGAACGGTGCCCGGCAGCGAGCGCAGCAGAGCCGTGAGCGATGACATGACCTCGAAGACGATGTTGATTCCCTGCGACGCAAGCAGCGGCAGGTAGCGGCAGAAATGGATCGCATCACCCAGGCCCTGTTCCGCGTGCACGAGAAGCGTTTTGCCCAGCAGCGATTCCCGCCCGTCCCAGCGCGGCACGTCGAAGTCACGTGTTGGAACGGCCAGTGTCGGTTCCTGAAATCGCGCTTCATAGAGGGGCCACCCTTCCTTGAACCCCCCCACCGTGAGGTGGACAAACGCCAACGCAAAGCTCGCAGCCGGATCGGCGGGCTTGCGCGACAGGGCTCGCCGAAAACTCGCCATGGCTTCGTAGTAGCGGCCGAGAGATCTCTGTACAAGACCGAGGTTGTTGTAAGTGTCGGCTGATACCCCGCTCAGGGCCACCGCTCTTTGAAAGGTGATGAGCGCTTCCTCCGGCCGATCGAGTTCGACCAGTGCGGCACCGCGATTGTTCAGCACGTCTGGAAGATCTGACTGGATTGCCAGAGCACGGTCGAAGCTGGCCAGGGCCTCCTCGTAACGTTTCAGTCGCAGCAATGCGACCCCATGCTGAATATGCGCCTCCGCATCGTGCGGCAATTGCTCGATCGCTCTCTCCAGCGGCCTGAGCGCCTCGGAGTTGCGATGCAGGGCGACCAGCGCAGCGCCTCGGCCGATCAAATCCGGCGCGTGCTCACCACGAAGAGCGAGCAATTCGTCGTAGTCTCGCAACGCTTCGACATGACGGCCGAGCAGCGAGCACGCCACAGCGCGGTTGTGCAGCGTCTCCACGTTGCCCGGCTCGATGGCGAGCGCCAGCGTGTAACTCTGTAGGGCTTCAGGCAGGCGCCGGAGTTCCTTGAGGGCGTTGCCCCGGTTGTTATGTAGTGCCGCGTGATGCGGCTGCAGCGCGAGGGCGCGATCGAAGCCCTGGAGCGCGCGTTCATGGTTGCCGAGGCGAGCGGCAAGCATGGCGTGATTGTGGTGTGCGGCCGCGAGGTTGGGATCGAGCGCAATAGCTCGCTCAAAGCACGCCAGTGCGTCTTCCGTACGCCCGACCGCGTCCAACGCCACGCCAAGCTCCGCGTGTGCCGCGGCGTCTTGGGGAACGAGGCGCACCGCCTGGCCGTAGTTCGCCAGCGCCTCCTGCCGCCGTCCGAGCGCGGCAAGTGCGGACCCTCGCGTACGGTATCCACCGGGAAGGGACTGGTCCAGTGCAAGCGCGCGATCACAGCAGCGCAGCGCCTCCTCTTCCCGTCCGAGCGCGCGCAGTGCTTGGGCGAGGTTCAGGAGAACCGTTGGACGGTCGGGCTTGAGTTCCAGCGAGCGCGCCAGGAGACGGGCGCCGTGCAGATGATTTCCGAGCTGTCCGAGCGCGACACCGAGAAGCTGCATCAGATCCGGATCATCGGGGGCCCGGCGCAGCAAATTCTCATATGCCGCCACCGCCTCGCGCAGGCGCCCTGCGCGATGGTCGCGTACGGCTGACTCCAGCTCGCGGCGTTTGGTTGGGTCGATGGTGCTCATGCCTCAGTATCCGATACTTTTGCCCGTCGCTGCCACTCGGGTCATACTTGGATTGTGCTCTCCTCCGATCCCGAAGTGCTGCTGGCGCTTGCGCGGCAGGACCTGGCAAGCGGCCAGTTTGCCGCCGCAGAGGCGAAATGCCTGCAGGTGCTCGGTCCACACCACCATCACCCAGGCGCGCTGGAGGTGCTCGGGGAGATCCTCCTTTCTCAAGGGCGGCATGAGGACGCGGTACGAGTCTTCAATGCGCTCACGCTGCTGCAGCCGACGGTCGCCAGACATTGGCAAAATCTTGGCACCGTCCTGCGCCCGACCAGGCGATACGCGCAAGCCCTTGCGGCATTCGAGCGCGCGTTGCAGCTCGCTCCGCCATCGGCAGGCCTGCTGTACAACTTGGGCGCGTTGCAAATGGACCGTTTTGACTACACGGCGGGCCACCTCGCGCTGCGTGACGCCGTGGCTATTGAGCCGCGCAATGCAAGGATTCGTTTGACCTTCGCGCAGTGTTGCTACGATCTCGGACGGCGCGAGGAAGCCTTGGCTGCCGTGGAAGACTGGGAAAAGCTCGAAGGACTGACCGTCGAGCTCATCGTTCCGATTGCCCTTCTTCTCGTTGTGGCGGGAGCGCAGCGCCAGGCGCAGGCGGCAGTACAGCGTCTGCTGGCGAATCCTCCGCAGAAAGGGCGCGCCGCGGTAGGATTTGCGTTCATCCTTGAGCGCCTGCATCGTCTCGACGAGGCGCGTGCGGTAATGGAGCGCGTCGAGTTCAATGATCGGAGTCTCGACGCAGATCCCGAGAGGCTGCTGATGTGCGCGGTGTTGGCCGACAGGGCGAGGCAGCACGGGGAAGCCTACCGGCTCCTGAGCTTGGCGCTGAAGAGCCAGCAGGAATTCGTGCACCGGTACAATCTCCTCTACCCACTTGCCAAGGCTTGTGACGCGCTGGGGCGCTACGACGAAGCGTACGCCGCGGCCGAAGAAGCCCACCGCTCGCAGCATGCATTTCTCGAGGTCGTGAGGGGCAAGTCGTCCGAGGAGGACTCACAGCTTTGGTCGCTCACTGCGAACGAATGCGACCCGGCGGATGTTGCCGCCTGGGAGAGCGTCGGGCCCGCAATGGAAGACAGTCCGATCTTCATCGTGGGCTTTCCGCGCTCGGGGACGACTCTGCTCGAACAGGTTCTGGATGCACATCCCCTGCTCCAGTCCATGGACGAGCAGCCTTTTTTGCTGAGAGCCATCGTTGAAGTCACAAATCGAGGTATCGATTATCCGGCCGAGCTCGGCAAGTTGACGCAGGAAGCCCTCGACGACATCCGTGCGCACTACTGGGACCGTGCGCGGGAAAGGGCGCGTCTGCTTCCAGGCCGGCGACTGGTGGACAAGAACCCGCTGAACATGGTCTTGCTGCCGTTGATTCGACGGTTGTTTCCCAATGCACGCATCATTCTCACCATCCGTCATCCTTGCGACACCGTGCTGAGCTGCTTTCTGCAGCACTTCCGCTCAGATCTTGCGCTCCTGTGCCGTGACCTCCCGACACTGGCCAAGTCTTACTCCCGCGCCTTCGGCTTCTGGTATTCGCAATGGCCCCTGCTGCGCCCGGTTAGCTACGAGTTGCGATACGAACAGCTCGCCGCGGACCTCGCGACGGAGGTCGAAAAGCTCAGCCTGTTTCTGGAGTTGCCCTGGCACGAGGCCATGCTGGCTCCCGGGGAGCACGCCCGTGCCAAAGGATTCATCGGCACGCCGAGCTACGCTCAGGTCATCGAGCCGGTCAGCAACCGATCCGTGGGCCGATGGAAACGCTATGAGCCGCACTTCAGGGAGGACGCGTTGGCCATCCTGCATCCCTGGATCGAGAGCTGGGGCTATTCCCTCTCACATAATCGCGTTGCGAAAGCCTTCCGGTCATGACGGCGCGCAGAACGGCTCATTGGCGGAACCAAGCGCCACCAACGTTCTATCGGGCAGTCGGGTCGAGCTTGCTCATCATCGCGAAGTCAATATCTGCTCGCGCAAGGTCCCTATTCGCCTCATAGGCCAGTGCCCTAAACCGGTAGGCGAGGGAGTCCTTGGGGTTGAGCGTAATCGCGGCGGTGAGGTCGGCAATGGCAGCATCGGGCTCATGATTCTCAAGTCGCGCATATCCACGCCCCCGAAGCGCCTCGGCATCCCTGGGATTGACTGTTATGGCGTGATTGTAGTCGTCGATCGCACCTGGATTATCTCCGTCCTGCTGGTGCAAGAAGGCGCGATGGCGGTAGGCCAAGACTTCGTTAGGATTGATTTGGATCGCTCGGCTGAGATCGGAGAGGGCGCGGTCGCGTTCATGCTTTGCAGCGAACGCTTGTCCACGGTTGAGGTAGGCTGCGGATTGATTGGGATCGAGTTTGATGGCAGTGGTGAAATCGGCGATCGCCAAATCCCAATTCGACCTGCCAAGATAGGCTACGCCTCGATTTACGAGGGCGCCATTCAATGTGGCATCGAGATTGATCGCGTCCGTGAAATCAGCGATAGCGCGATCACGATGGCCCTCAGCCAGGAAAATGTTTCCCCGCGCCTCGAAAGCCTTGGCGTCGCGCGGATTGAGCGCTATGGTGTTGTCAAGCTCCGCCTTCGTTTTTGCACCACCCTTGCCCTGCATGCTCAATCGCCGATCTTCAGCGGCGCCGGTCGCGTTGGGATCCAATCGAATCGCCTCCTTTGCGTCAGCAGCCGCCCTTCCGCCATCACCCTTCGCACGATAGGCGACGCCGCGTTCGCGCCACGCCATCGCATTCGTTGGGTCCCGCTCGATTGCCTTTGTATAATCAGCAATCGCGCGATCCAGTTCACCGCGATGAGCGTAGATGGTGCCACGGCTGACATAAAGCGCCGCATCCTTCGGGTTCAGCAGCGTCGCCTTGTCGAGATCGGCCAGGGCTTGGACGAACTCGTCACGCTTCATGAGTATAGTGGCGCGGTTAATGTAGGCCGAAGCCAAACTCGGGTCGAGGGTCAAAGCATCGTTGTAGTCGGCCAAGGCTTCGGGATCATCGCCTTTTTGAAAATGGAGGAGTCCTCGATTGAGATGAACCTTCGCTTGTAGACGACGCCCGACGGAAAGCTTCAACACGGCCGTATAGTCGGAAATCGCACGATCGAGGTCGCCCTTCTTTTGCAAGAAGGATCCTCGGTTTAACAGGGCAATCGAGCGACTATCTTCGTCCTCACGCAGGTCCTCGATAATATTCGTGCATGCGACGATTGCGACCTCTGGGTTGCTGGAACTGCATCCGTTTCTATCGCTGCTGTGGCCTCCTCCTTGACTCGATTCTTGACCAGCAGCCCACTGCACCGCGGCGGCAAGTACCAACACCGCGATTGTTGGAAGAAATGCGGCTCGCAAGTTGCTGATAGGGCTCCGGCCGCTCTTTCCTTCTGTTGATGAACTCACGCGATAGTTCCGCCCGGGTCTCCCGGATCTAACTAAAGCAAGCGGCTACACATCGGCCACCTCCCTGCTTCGCTGGCGCCCATGTGGAGGTTCAGCCCTGGCTCCTGTATATAACACGCGGACGCGCCAATGCAATATTCCCGTGCGCAATGAAAAAAAGACGGCGGGCTCACGCCCGCCGTCCTAATCGTCGCAAAGGCTCCGGAGCTCTTAGAAGTCCACCGTCACGGTGAGATACAGGAACCGACCCGCTGTGTCGTAAACGGACGGATAGGTGTTGCTCTCGGCGAAGCTCGAGTTGCCGCCCGAGTTGGTGGTGTCGATGAGCGGCGGATCCTTGTCGAGGACGTTGTTGACGCCGGCCCGGACGGTGAGCTTGTTCCATGCATACGATGCACGCAAGTCGAGGTAGCTGATCGTCGGAATGGAGGAGTCCGCGGGGGGGCCATTGAGGGCAATAGTCGCTGCCCCGACGTAATCCGGATTCGAGGGGTCGAGGAGTGTATTCTTGGCCCCGCCGAAGAAACGCCACGTCGCACCGACACCGAGGCCCGTCAGAGGCGTATCCCAATCCAGGGCAAGCCGGTGCCGCCATTTCGGCGTCACAGGCCCGCAGGTGGATCCGAAGCGCCCGGTGCAGTCAAAGGGCGCATTGGCACCCGGCGTGGTGAGCAGCTTCAACAGATACGTGCCATCCAACCTCGAGCGCAGCCTGCCAAAACTTCCCATATCGAACCGGTAGGACAAGGACACATCGACCGACTTGTTCTCGAGGCCGGACAGGTTCACCAGCGGATCGACCGTGTAGCCGTTCGGGCTCGCCCACAGCGTTCCATTCGAGTCTCGGTGGATCGCCGTGCACCAGACGCTGGCCGCATCGCCGCTGGCGATACAGTTCGCCTGGATGATATTGGGGCCATAAGAGGTGATAACGCCCGTCATCTTGATGTCTGAGTAATCGATCGTCGCGGCGAACCCCGGCACGAAGGACGGCGTGAATACCAGGCCTACGGCCGTGGTCTTGCCTTCTTCCGGCCTGAGGGTCAGGTTCCCGCCTTGCAGACCGTTGTACTGCCCGGCCGCTGAGGTCAACAAAGGCGATCCATACTGAGCGGGGTTCAAGCCCGTGAGCGCGCACTGCGCCGCCGTGAACTTGGTTCCCGGTGCGCAAAGATCACCGCCGGAATCGAGCGCGACATACGGGGTCTTGTAGGTCTCGCCGAGGTTGGGCACGCGCACGGCCTTGTTGTAGCTCGCCCGCAGCCGTACATCCCCGACCGGCGCCCATTCGATACCGAACTTGTAGGTGCTGGTGTTGAAGCCGCCCGAGTAGCTCGAGTAGCGGTAGCCGGCTTCGACGTCGAGCGCCTTCACGAAGGGTAGATTACTCGCGAGAGGCAAACGCGCCTCGGTAAAACCTTCCCAGACGTGGTAGCCCGCATCGAACCCCGTGGTGGGAGAGCCGATACCCGCCAGGTCGGCCGAGATGAATTCCTGGTCCGGTCGGAATGCGTCCGTCTCGCGACGGTATTCGGTACCGAACACGACCTTCAGACCGTCCTCCGCGGTGGGCAGCTTGATGCCCGCATGCGTCAGGTCGCCGCTCACGAACGCCGTCAAGACGTCTTCCTGCGAGGAGCCCGAAACGAGCCCAGGGACGGAGAAGTATGCGGTGGACTTGGGATCAACGCCGAGCGCCGGATTAAAGATGTTCCAGGGCACGCAACCCGCTTGGCCGCCCTGGCAAACGATCTTCCCTGTGGGATCCCGCACCGCGAGCAGGGCGTTCTGCATCAGCGCCGAGGACGTATCGTTCTGGTGGGTGTCGACCAGGCGCGTGCCGCCATAGGTCATGGACGCATCGTAGTTCCAGTCGGGCACCAGTTCGCCGCGCACCCCGAATACGCCGCGATACGTTGTATGTGAGTACTGGTCCTCGCGCGGGCCGCCCTCGATATTGCGGCGCCCCATGTTGAGCTGAGCTACCCCCGTCACGGGGTCGTAGTTCTGGGCCACAGTCGATGTCGGGCTGCAGATCTGGCTGAACTCGTTGGTCGTGAGGTACGGGTTCATCCCGGCGTTGCCGTAGGCGCCAACACCACAATTGACATTGTAGTTCCCGTCCCGAAAACCCGTTACCGGATCGTTGGCGAACCCGCTTCCGATGAACGCACCCGCCGGAGCGTAGTTGCCGCGCGTCTCGTCGTCCATGAACATGAACTCGGTGTACGCTTCGACGTGGTCATTGAACTTCAGATGGCCGAAGAATCCCGCCGTATAGCGCTCGTCGATGCGCTGCAGATAGTGCGTGGCCGCGAAGTTGTAGCGCTGGAAGCGGTGGTCGACCAACGTGCCGGACGGAGAGCCTGCCGCTGCACTCCCGTCCGAGACTTGAAAAGCACCGCCTGAGCCGAAAATGACGGCCGGTGCCGAGTTGCTCGAGCCGCCGCAGACGTACGGAGCGAACGACCCGTAGCTCGTGAGGTCATGTCCGTTGTCCAGCGTGCAGGCTGCGTGATCGCGATGATCGGCCGTAATGGGCGAATTTCGGCGATACCCGAGATAGCCTTCGAAATTACCCGCACCGTCGGCGAAATTGTGCCCCAGGATGAGCGTGATGTCCTTGTTCTCACCGTCCCAGTTGGTGCCGCTGACGGTCGGGAAATTGCGCTTTTGCAGCAGCGGGTTGATCCAGGCCTGGTGATTGCTGTGATTGTAGATGCCAAAGTTCGAATCGACCCGCACACCCTCGAAATGGTCGTTCATGACGAAGTTCACGACGCCCGCCACCGCGTCCGCGCCGTAGGTCGATGAAGCGCCACCGGTGAGCACATCCACGCGCTCGACCAGAGCCACGGGGATCTGATTGATGTCCGCAGCGGATGTGTAGCCCAGATTCGTGGAGGCCGGCGCACCACCGCCGGGATCACCACCCATCAGACGCCGGCCGTTGACCAGCACCAGAGTGCGCTGCACGCCGAGTCCGCGCAGGTTGATGGTCGCGACACCCGTCGAACCCATCGACAAGCCCGAGCCTTGGTCGGCAACGACCTGCGGCAGGCTGTTGAGCAGGTCCTCGATCTTCGTCACGCCCGTAGATTTTATTTCCTCCGACGTGATCGCGGTCACGGGACTGATGGCATCCAGGTTCGGCGTCGCAATGCGCGAACCCGTCACGACGACTTCTTGAAGCTCCGGTGAGGTTTCGGCGGCCGCCTTGGGCGCCGCCTGTGCGTGTGCAGCGGGGGACTGGATGGCACTCGCGGCAAAGGCGCCCGCACCGAGCAATGCCATGCGCACCGCCTGCCGGAGAACGGGGTTCAATTCCGTGGTCTTTTTCATGTTGCTCCCTAATTCATTGTAGTGGTGCGCGCGCTGCGCTTCTGCAATATGCGTGGAAGATCAGCATCCCGGCATCGTGCGAAGGCATTCACGACCCCTGTCATTCCCAGGAGGTTTTCCGCAATGTGCGCCAGTATACGTATTTCACAAAAGGCCACAATACTTAACAATGCTTTAGGGAACTTTTGCGCGCTTGTGGTTTGCCTGCGACAGGCTGTCGGGGCGCACGCGAACCCCCAATCGACTGCCCGGGCGAGACCTTTGTAAGCTAAGGCTGCAGACCGTAAGCGGCGGCCACCAGCCGCCCGACCTGCTCGCCCATGCGGGCGCCCACCTCGCCCGAATTTCGGTAATGCACACCGTCCCAGATCCTCGCATTGATGACTTCTTGCACCACGTCCTCGGTGCGCGTCCACCGGCGGGTGACGCCGGGCAAGGTGTTGCTGATGGTGCTCAAGGTCGGCAGCGGCTCCTTACCGACATCGAGGCGAATGATGGTGGCGATGGTCGAGGCAATCATGCAGTGCGCACACGGATATTCCGGCTGAATCGGGGTGACGATCAGCGGCAGCCAGCCGGGAGCGCGCTCGGTCGCGGCGTTGTCGTCGCGGTCGCCGTTGCGGATGGCGGTGATTGGCCGCCAGAAATTGAAGTAGTACTTCGCCTCGAAAACCGCAATCTCGGTGTCGTTCAATGCAGAGGACACCGCGGCGTAGAGCCGCGCGTTGCGCGTCACTTCGCGGCCCGGAGCGCGGGCAAGGGAACTTACGATTCCGATATGGACGTCCGGAAGCGCGGTGGCCCAAAAGCGCGCGATGTCGGTTTGCTCCGGCGTGCGAACCGTGCTGTTGGCGGCGCCGAACGTCTTGGTCTCGTTGTAGTCGCGCGCCCATACGGCGCTCTTGAGCGCGGGCGGCGGTCCCGGACGAAACTGCGCAGCGCTCTTCAGGAACCAGGGTTTATGCTGCGAAACCGCGACTCCGAGCGGAAATGTCGTGACCACGTAGACACCCGGGGTGGTCACCGGGCGGTAGGGCTCCGGATTTCCGAGATCATCGGTGTGTTTTGCGAGCACATCCTCCGCCGCGCGCACGCCGAGGTTGACCCCGCGCATCCGCGCATCGTCGTCCGGCATGGCGTGGAGCGACTTCTCGTATGCGGCCTCGGTCTGCAACTTCTGGTCGGGCGCTTCGTGCAGCAGCACCGTACGGCTCGCCGCGGCGATGGTCGCGTCGATCGACGCACCGGCCGCCGGTCCTAAGTCGACTCGGTCGCGCGGATAACGCGAAGTGATCGCGTTCACCGCTTCGTACACGGCATTCTGGGTAAGGGCCATGGTGCGAATCGTATTGGGACCGTCCGTCGCGATCTCGGTGGTCTTATCCGCCCAATCGGCGAGAGTGTCGGCCCGTGCCGCCACCGCGACCAGTAAAAGAGCGACCGCCGCGAAGCGGCACTTGGATATGCTCATAACTCCCTTCCGTGTTTTTTTTCAATGGCCCGAACGGGCCCACTAACATCGCATCTCCGGCATCAGCGTGCAAATGGAGGGATCGGCGTGCACATGGACAAAGGTTCGGTGACACCGCGGTGTAGGGTCGACCCCTAATCGAACCGCGTGCTCCGCGACCCGATGACTGCGTTGTGGTTTTTGTTGCACAAAAGCCAAAGGGGTGAACTTCTCACCGCGCACAAAACGCGCTACTATCTGCCTATCGCACGGCGCAAGCCTGTTTCATTTTTGGCAATAACAATAACTCGACGCATGGGATGTCATGTTGCGTAGGCACGACGGCGCTATCGAAGCCGCGAGACCCTCCGTTGAGTTTTGCACTCTCGAAGGGAGATATTTGATATGTTTCAAAGTGTACACGCCTTGAGAAAGCGCCTGCTCTTTGCGGCCGCTATTGCCGTGACCAGCATGCCTGCCCTGTCGCAGCAGGCACCCACTGCGGCGGCAACGCCCGACGCGACTCTGGAAGAGGTCATCGTCACCGGTTCGCGCATCGCTGCGCCGAATGAGGTGAGCACGAGCCCGATAAACGTCATTTCGTCGAAGGATATTCAAGTCTACGGTAAAACCGACGTTACCGACATCGTCAACCTCCTTCCGCAGAACTTCAACAATGCATTGGGCCAGGACTACGGCAACGGAACCAGCGGTTTGTCGACCGCCGGCGGCGTCGCAACCGCGGACTTGCGCGGCATCGGTCCGAACCGGACGCTGGTGCTCGTTGACGGCCGCCGTCTCGGCATCGGTTCGCCCTTCACGTTCTTCACCTCACCCGCGCCCGATCTCGATCAGATTCCCACGGGATTGGTAGATCGCGTAGAAGTCGTGACGGGCGGCGCATCCGCGGCCTACGGTTCCGATGCCATCGCCGGCGTAGTGAACTTCATCATGAAAAAGAATTTCCAAGGCTTTCAGATCGATGGCAATGTTGGCGAGAACTGGCACGAAAACGGCAATGATTATATACAGGGCCTGGTACGGGGGTTTAACGGCTCCATACCCGCCACTGGCACGTCGAAGGACGGCCGTAACAAAACGTTCGATGTACTGATGGGCACGGATTTCGCGGACGGCAAGGGCAATATCACCGCCTTTTTGAGCTACCGTCACGCCGACGCGGTACCGGGCAGCGACCGCGATTTCAGCGGCTGCCAATTGACTGCGACTAAGGATGCGAACAAAAACGTCATCGGTACGCATTGCGGCGGCTCGTCGAATTCGAACTGGTTTGAACCGGAGTCCGGACCCTTTGCCAATACCGTCTATAGCGTTTTGGGACATAGTTTCGTCCCCAATGGTTCGGTGCTGACGTCGCCCCCGGCGGCTTTCAACTCGCAGCCCTATATCTTCATGACGCGCGAAGACGACCGGTACAACGCTGCATTCTTGGCACACGAGGAAGTCGCCCAATACTTCCAACCGTATGCCGAACTCTATTTCATGGACGACAAGTCCAACGCGGATATCGCGCCGGCAGCGTTGTTCAAGGACAGCAACCCGCTCGATCCGCTGACCAACAATTACAACGTCAACTGCAATAATCCGTTGATGAGCGCGCAGCAACAGTCGATTCTATGTACCCCGGCGCAGATTGCGGCCGCAAACGCGGCTCCCAATATAGGCTGCTCGTTCACGCAAACCCCGACTGGCCCGGTCCTCTCGCCCAACTGCACGAACGTGCGCATCGGCCGGCGCAACATCGAGGGCGGCGCACGCGTTCAGGATTATGACCATGAGAACTACCGCGCGGTTCTCGGCACCAAGGGCGATTTCGCAGATGCGTGGAGCTACGACTTGTACGGGCAGTACTACTACACGACGTTTTTTCAATCCAGCGCAAAGTTCCTGAACTTTCAGTCCATCGGCAATGCCCTTCAGGTCACCGGAACCGCGGCGGCGCCGAGTTGCGTCAGCGGTCCGCCCTGCGTCCCCTACAACATCTTCTCGGACGGTGGCGTGACTCCGCAGCAGCTCAATTACCTGTATTTGACCGGCACCGGCCAGGGTACCGATACGTTGCGGACCGTGCACGGCGAAGTGACCGGCCAGCTTGGGAAGTACGGCATCATATCGCCGTTCGCACACGACGGCGTGGGCATCAACATCGGTTACGAGCATCGAAACGAGCACCAGTTCTTCAACCCGGACTCCGCCGAGCAGAGCGGATTGCTGTCTGGATTCGGCAGCGCCGCGGTGCCGATCGACGCCAGTATTTCGGTCGGAGAGGAGTTCATGGAGCTGCGCGCACCGCTCATTCAGGATAAGCCGTTTGCCAAGGAACTGTTGTTCGACACCGGCTTCCGGCATTCGGACTATTCCTACGCGGATGCTCCCTCCACGATTACGAATACCTATAAGTTCGAGGTGCAATTCGCGCCCATCGAAGACGTCCGGTTCCGGGCCTCGTACGACAAGGCAATACGCGCGCCGAGCATCATCGAGCTGTACAACCCGCAACTCGTCGGACTGATCCAGTTTGGCGACGATCCCTGCGCCCCACCCATCACATACTCGCTGGCTCAGTGTAAGAATACGGGTGTGACGGCGGCGCAATACGCCGCCGGCTCCGTGCCGCAAGGCACGGCCGGGCAGCTGTCGCAATTGACGGGTGGCAATACGGCTCTGAAGCCGGAAGAAGCGGAAACCTACACGTTCGGCATCAACTTCGCGCCGAGCCTGATTCCGCACTTCACCGGCAGCATCGACTACTTCCACATCGCGCTGAATGGCGAGGTCGGCACTTTGCCGGCAGCCATCATTTTGACCAATTGCGCCAATACCGGCAATCCGCTCTACTGCAGCCAGATCGTGCGCAACCCGAACACCGGCGGCTTGACGGGCGCCACCATCGCGGGTGGCGGCTATATCAAACAGACGAATGTCAACATTGGCGCCGCGCTGGTCAGCGGCATCGATTTACAACTCGACTACCGCCTTGACCTGCCGCCCGGCTTTGGTGAGGTGGATTTCGATATGAATGGCTCGTACTTGCAGCACTTTAATTCGACTCCCTATGTGGGAGCTCATACTTATGACTGCGCGGGGCTTTTCGGCTTGACGTGCCAGACCATCAATCCCCGCTGGCATCACATATTCCGTACGACCTGGCAGACACCCTGGAACGTGTCGGCGTCGGCGACATGGCGTTTCATAGGTGGGACCTCGGAAGACCAGAATACTGGAGATCCGACGCTGCACTTCTCGAGCTACGGAGCGTACGACTTTTACAATGCGAAGATCCCCTCCTACAGTTACCTCGATCTCGAGGCGACCTGGAACGTCAACAAAATATTGCAAGTACGTGCCGGCGCCAACAATGTACTCGACAAGGATCCGCCGCTGATCAACTCAACGATTCAACCGGGCGGTCAAAACACGTATCCCACGTACGACTTGTTCGGTCGGCAGTTGTTCTTGGCGTTCACTGCGAAGTTCTGAGCCGGGCGAACGGTCCGACATCGCGCATTCGAGCGGCCCTTCGGGGCCGCTTTTTTTTTGCTTCAGCGACTATTTGATGCGCTGAACTCGGGTCTGGCTGTGGCCGCTGGGACTCACCATCCACAGAGCCCCCAACACACCGCGACGGATGGTGATGACATCGCCCGCGTGCAGGGTAAAATCGGGCACCTCCTGCTGCCCCCAGACCTGCCCATTGTCTAGCGTCACCACAAATTTCCCGAAGCCCCGACTGCCGATCGCCACCACCTTGCCGGTCATGTCCTCCGGCGGCGGCGCCGTTATCCCCGCCTGTTTTTGCTTGTGACGTAATAATTCGCCGGTGACGCCGAGGTCGTCGTTCTGCCCGCTCTTCGAGCGCCCGATCTGGAGATCGTAGCAAGCCAGGCGCTTTGCCTCGTCCGCCTCGGTTGCGCAGGCTCGCATACGGTCAATGACCGAATCATCGCCAAGCGCAGTGTCGGCCCGCGCCGCCGCCGCGAGCAGCAATAGAGCACCTGTCGCGAAGCGGTACTTGGACATCCACATAATCAGCTCCCCTTGCAAAAGCCGCGAATATTGAACCCTTCCCCGAGGCTTGGCGACGGCGCATCTCAGTTAGTTGCACTTGCGCATCAAAAAGGCCAGAGCGTCGTCGTGCGCGCCGCCCATCGGTCGGACGCCGTAGATTAAACGACATTAAATACAACATAACCGTCTCGCATCCAGCTTGATATATCACTAGATTTGATGCGTCGCTTTTTCAGATGTAGCAAAAAGCAACATCTTATCTGGTCATCTAATGGTGACCGACTCTGTGATTTTCTTGCAACACCAAGCAGCGCCACCGGAGCCATCAACATGTTTCAACCATCCCAACGCCGCCGGTCCCTCTGGCCGGTCGTAACCCTGGCGCTCGCGACGAGCGCGATCGCTCAAACTTCGACGCCCACCGCCAACGACACCAGTGAACTCAAGGAAATCAAATCGTGGTGACGGGTTCGATGTTGCACCGTACCGAGTACGAAACCGAATCGCCGGTCACGACCTTT
>Ga0137410_10001399_pt1 | contig 16569 bp, 22 predicted proteins | sample CZODoug1_16funga_FD_108878 | JGI IMG/M metagenome (GOLD analysis project Ga0137410, IMG submission 108878) | Vadose zone soil fungal communities from Angelo Coast Range Reserve, California, USA - CZODoug1_16fungal (Illumina Assembly) | ecosystem: Environmental > Terrestrial > Soil > Vadose zone... | reverse complement strand
TTCGTATCGAACGGACGGGGGATGGGCGCGCAGACGAGAGCCGTCATCAACGCGCTTCACAAGGGCATGATGCCGTCCGAAGCGGCGAGACTCATCTGGGAGCGCGACGGGGGACAGCCCGCCGGCAACGGGGCGGTCATGCGATGTGCGCCGGTGGCGATGCGCTGGCCGAGCGATCGGAAGAAACTGTTCGAAGAGACCGAGCAGAGCGCGCTCATCACGCATCACGATCCGCGGTGCGCCTGGTCGGCATTCGCCGTCAACCTTGCCGTGGCGGATGCGCTGCACGGACGTACGGCTTCCATTGCCTCGATCGCGGAGGTGCTCGGAGCCTCCGGTGTAGGTCCGCATACGCTATCTGCCGTCCGCGACGTGGCGGGGCGCACCCTGGACCACCTTCAGCTCGATGGGCCCACGATGGGATACACGCTGAAGGCAATGCAGGTCGGGCTCTGGTGCCTGGAGAACTCGAGGGACTTCGAAAAGTGCCTGGTCGCGGTGATTCAGGCGGGAGGAGACACCGACACCAATGGGGCGGTTGCGGGGGCGATCCTGGGCGCGCTTCACGGCGCGGAGGCGATTCCGATTCGCTGGACGTCGCGCATTCGCAACGCCGACCAGCTCGTCTCGCTCGCAGATCGACTGCTGGAGCGGGCGACCGAAGCCGGCGAGATCTCGGGAGCCGCACATGACTCGGATCGCGCCACCGTCGCCGGCCCTCGCACCGTCGCCAGCGGCCCCCAAATGAAGCGGCCCCGGTAGGCGGCTGGCTGCCCGGGGCCGATTCTCTCTTCTCGTTTGGGGTGCGCGCTATCTCGAGCCCGCGCCCGCCATCTGCTTCATGAACTCTTCCGATCCCTTCTTCATCTGTTCCGGCGACACGTCCTTGATGTGCTGCGCGATCGTCCACTTGATCCCGAACGGATCCTCGAGCGCGCCCATGCGATCGCCCCAGAACATGTTCGTGAGCTCGTACTGCTGCTTTGCCCCGGCCGCGATCGCCTTCTTGAACGCGGCGTCCGCGTCTTCCACGTAGACGTAAAAGCTGACGGGGGAGCCGCCGATCGTCTGTGCCGAGCGGGATCCCATGATCTCGTCGTTCATCATGATGATGGAAGTACCGATCTGGATCTCGGCATGGACGATCTTGCCGTCGGGGCCCGCCATTCGCGCGCGCTCTGTCGCGCCGAACGCCTTCTTGTAGAACTCGATGACCTTGGGTGCATCCTTCACAGTGATCGAAGGGGTGACGGTGGTGTAGCCCGGTGGAACTGCCTTCACGTTGGGCATGAGTAGCCTCCGAGGCTTGGGTAGAGAGGTTGTCCCGGCTCTCTGGCGGGCGTCCATTAGAACCCCGAAGTGCGGCGCCGTGCTACCAGGAAATTTCCCCATTTCGGGGTCGGGGAATCGCTTGCCCCGGGGCACGAATACGGGTAGAATTCGTAGCTCAAGTTCGGCTGTGGCTGGCCGATAAAGGCATGGGATTCAAGGGGTTGGGTGGAGTCGCTGTCGCCCCGCCCCTTCATTGTTATTCCTGAGTAGCTCAATGGCAGAGCATCCGGCTGTTAACCGGAGGGTTGTAGGTTCGAGTCCTACCTCAGGAGCCAGATCACTGAAACGCGAACTTTCGGGTTCGCGGTGGAGATAGGGGCCCCGGTGCGGGAACGCGCCGGGGCTTCGTGCTTTGGGGCGTCGATATGCGATATTCTGGCCCTTGGCGGCCCGCTTATGCCCATGCGCCGCCTTCCAGGGGTCTGGCCTGGAAGCTGGCTGTTGCGTCCAACACAGGCAGGCCAGCACAATGCGGCTCTCTTGATCTCTGGCTCTCTTCAAGTCACCTGTCGGACAGGGGACAGGTCGGAAGGAGGTAGCGGCAATGCTCAGGAAGCGAAGTCCTGCGCTCGCAGCTATTCTCGGAGGGCTACTTGGGCCAATTGGCTACATCTACATTGGCTGGCGGTATGCGCTTGCCTGCCTCTTGATGCTTCTACCGCTACCAATAGCGGTGGCAGTGCTCGGGTTCGGTTTACCTCCTCTCACGAAGTACTTTGTCCTCCTAGTGCTCGCCCGGAAGGCCTACACGATCTGCAGGATCCGTAATGAAAATATTGAACGTGGGGAGACGGTCGAAGGACCAATCGACTCATTCTCGTTCGCGGGGATTCAGACGGCCGATCTGCTCACAGGCCAAGCGATGGCGTGCGCGGCAGCGGTAGGTATCGAAATCAGTCGCTCGCACTTTACTAGCGGGCGCGTGTTGCAGGGACTCTTCTCAATAGCCATCACCACCCCAATTCTGGTTGGCGTGGCCGCTCTTGTGTTTGGCCTGATATCAGGGGGGCTAAGGACAGTCTGGTCGCGAAGGCTAGAGGCGCCAAATTAAAGTCTTCTTTCGAAGTTTGGCCGTTCTTCTGATTCTCAGGAGAATGCGAATTTCCAAGAACTCGGGGCTCGCCCTGAAGCTGGCTCTTGCGCCCGGTCCGGGGCAAGCCGCCACAATGTGGCACTCTTGATCTCTGGCTCTCTTCCTACATCGTATCGCGATGCTTAGACTCTCTGAACGTACCACCATCACTCAGGATTACGGACCGCTCAAGGCAAGTCTGTTCATTGACCTCGATCCCGGGTACAGCGTTCTCATCGGGGAGAACAATTCTGGCAAGTCCGCGCTTCTGCAGTATCTCTTCATCCAGACGCAGGTCGATGCCCCAAACGATCAAGCAGCGCTGCTACAATCCAACCGATCCATCCTCCCAGACCAGCTTGTTCCTGGGATTGATCTAAAGCAGTGGAACGCAGGTTTCCTAGGCAACTACCAGAGGCAACCTAGGACGTTCGGCGGGGCGACCGGTCCCCAGCCAGAGCAGCTCCACAATGCGTTGATGCTTGGGGACCTGCGGAGTCAGCTCAATGAATTTACGGAGATCGTGCACAGCCTTGGATTCCGCGACTACCAGGTCGTTGGAATGCAGCAACAGGTTCTGAGATCGCGCCCCGTTTCGGAACATGGCTCGGGGCTCCGATCCATCTTTCCCATCATCGCTGCCATCACTAACCCCAGGCTTAAGTTTATTTTCATCGATGAGCCTGAATTCGCCCTCGAGGCTCGAGCGCAGAAGCGGTTGCGCGAGCTCTTCCTCCAGAAGGCGTCGCGAGGAATCGACATCATTGTTGCCACGCACTCTCACCTTTTCGTGAATCGGATTTCGGCTAAGAGCAACTATGAGATGACGCGTGAACCAAGCGGCGCGGTGCGCATCGAGCGATTGATCAAGGACTCGGACATGCTCGACATCTCCTTTAACCTACTCGGAAACTCGGTCTCCGATCTGTTCTTTCCTGAAAACTTCCTCATCGTCGAGGGCGCCTCGGATCAGGTGATCGCCGATAAAGTCCGGGAACTTCTCGGGATTCCTTCGAGTAGGGTAAAGGTCTTCGCGGCAACGAGTCTAACCAGGGTGGGCGCGAGTTATGAAGCTATTCGGGCAACACTCAGGCCCCTAATCGCGGATTACTCTCCCTACCACGAAAGAGTGGTTTGCCTGATCGATGGGGAGAGCGAGCGGAGCGGGGAGATTGTTGCGGAACTTTCGAAGGATCTTGGGAATCGCCTAATAGTGTTGGATCAACCTTCGTTGGAGGAATACCTGCCCGAATCCCTCTACGGACTAGCCGGTCGGGATAGAGTCTCCGATCTGCGGGCACTGGATTCGGCTAAGCAGGATGGCGACCATCGCAAAGAGGTAGATCTTAAGACGCAGATTTCGAGCCAAGTTGCGGCGCAGCTCACAAGAGAACATCTGGGACAGCTAGATCTCTTCGTACGGGCTGTTCGTCGGGCCGATGAGGCAGGCGGGGCCCGGCTCTAGGTGGCATTCGGCGGGTTTCCAGGGAAGGCGGGCGAATCAGATTCCGCGTGAAGAGCGGGCCATCCAGAATGGGATGACTGTGAGCTTTAGCAGCCGTCTGCACCTCAAGTCGAGGGTGAAGGCGGAGGTGCGGGCCCTCCGTGCGAAGAAGGGGACTGGGCGGCGATTGCGCGGGCACGCAGGCTGGCGGGAAAGGAGGCCGGGGTCAGCGGCGTCGTATCCCGGATGGCCTGACCTGTCGACTCTCAGTTTAGGAAGCGCGTTCGACGCGAAGTCAACTCATGGCCGAACGGCAACCAGTTGAGGGCACCTTTTCACGTATCGACACGACCGCTTGGCGGTAGGAGCGCCTGTGGAGAACAAACCTAAGCATCTAGAGTTCATTCAAGGGGTCATCAACAGGCTCTCAACGAACTCCTTCTTGCTCAAAGGTTGGAGCGTTGTATTGGTCTCGGCATTGTTTGCTCTATCTGCACCCGATTCTCGCGCCGCCTTTGTCTATCGTACACCGTACCCGTACACCCCTGGGTCGCTCAGACTTTTTCCTACTTTGACCATATTGGCAACTATTTCGCTTCGGAGTACGGCGGATGGGCCAATACTGATCCGGTTGGCCTAATGTTCAGATATGGGAACGGCCTCACTCCGAGCTATCCCTTCGGAGTGTGGGGGAGCTACACGATTATCTGGCCATATCTGCCCGAGGTGCTGTCGAATCTTTCACCGAAACCCGCTGAGTGGATGGCAGCCCACGAATACGCCGAGCGGATCTATGCGAATATCGACGGTATTGGGCCCGATGTTTGAAGGTCTACGGCCACTTTCTCGCGCGTGGTGACTTTCAGGACGATGAAGTCGCACTCATGCACTTGCCCGGGCCATCCTATCGGTCGGTCACCGACCGCTAGTCCATATGCGCTTCCTCGTGCAGTCTATTGAACAGCATTCGCTCCTCAGCGCGAAGGCCGCGCGGCAGATCATCTCCAAACTCAAGGCTGTCTGGTACGGTGAAAGAACGCGTGACTTACTGACAACGCTTCTCGAAGAGTATGGTGGCCAGGTGGCTCGCGACGGCGCGCATGCCTCCGTAGGTGAGATCCACCGCTACCGGGTCAAGTCCCAGGATCTTGAGGTCTTTCTTCGAGAATCGACGTGGCTGAAGCCGCCTCCGCAGATTGCCCCCGTGGCCGCACCCTACTGCGAGGCTTGATGGGACCCGGGCAGCATGCCACGCGCTCGCACATTCGGACTATGTCTCGACGGTAGATATGCAGAACGGGAATCTGTGAGGAATCGAATGCTGACTAGAATTGGCCTCACTATCCTGTCCTTCGCGTTCTGCGCGGGGCTCAGCGCTTCAGCCGAGGCGCAGCTACCGGTGAAGTCCTTGCGCCTCGCGCTCGGCTTCGGCGTGGACACGACCGCCTCGCCAGAGCGCGAGATCCTGACCCTCTGGAATAGCTATCTCACCGAGCCCGTAGATTCACTCCGCACGAGGCTGTGGTCGGCTACTGAGCGGCTCGATGGGGCGCACTACGACCTCGTCGGCCCACCATATGTGTATGTGGGATTCCAACACTTCACCGTGGTCGATTTGAGGCGTGCCGTGGGCTTGCCGAATACGTTTCTAATCCGGACGCTTGTTAGCGCCGTTGAAGACTCTTCCCAAGACGTCCGACCGCTGGCCCTCTACCGAGTCTACGCCACGCAGGAGGATAATCGGTGGGTGCTGGCCAACGCCTTGCCGCGCACCACGCGAGATTGGCATCGGACCACCCTCGGCAATATCACGTTTGTCTATCCCCCGACGCACCGGTTCAATACGCAGCTTGGCAAAGCATCTTCTGTCTTCGTTGATTCCCTGGCCCACGCGTTCGGTCTCCCCAAACCCGAGCCGATCACATATTACTTCACGGACGACTTGGGGGAGACCTTGCGAGCGCTCGGACTGGACTTCTACCCGTTCGGGGGTGACCCCTTGGGCGGTAGGTCCAACGTTTACGCGCGGCACGTTTACGTCGGCTCGTCGATCAATGGGGAGAACTATCTGCACGAACTCGCCCACATCGTCCTGTTCCCAGTTACCCGAGGAACCTCCCGCGAGCTAGTCGAAGGTCTCATGACCTGGACGGGAGGATCCGCTGGCCAACGGTACGATGAATTAGTGCCCCTCCTGGCAAAATACTTATTGGATCACCCGGATTTGACCATAGAGAAGGTACTCAGAGATCCGCCTCAGCGAGAAGGCAGACTGGACGTCGGTTACGTGGGTCCTGCCGTCCTGTGCAAGATGGTTTTCGATCGGGGTGGGGTGGCTCACGTACGAGCCCTGCTATCAGTTGGCAAAGATCCCAACAGGATCCTGAGCACCGCAGCGCAATTGCTCGGTGTTCCTTTGCCTAAGTTGAACTCTCTGTGGCGCAAGGAGTGCGGTATTCCGTGAACCTGGAGCAACTGTGACCTGCTCCCCGTATTGCCGCCAGATCGAGATGCCAATCTCTGCTTCTGGGCTGACTGTTGACCGATCCCTGCTTTCGTCGCCTCTCACTCGGACCGCGACCCTCGGGAGCCCGTAGAGCCACGATCTCGGGTCGGTCGGACCCTGAGCATGGGTGTTTCGAGCCGCCGCACCGAACTCGGCGGCAGTTTGATATCCGATGCTGTGCGGTCGGACCCGCGTGTGATCACGTGACCGAGTTCGAAGAGGGTTACGTTTGGGGAGCCAGATCACGGAAACGCGAACTTTTCGGTTCGCGGTGGAGATAGGGGCCCCGGCCGCGAGAGCTGCCGGGGCCTTCGCATTTGGGGCGTTGGTATGCGATATTCGGGCCCTAATCGCCCGCTTGGGCGTAACCGTCACGTTCCACGACCCGGGCCCAGAAGGTGGCTGTTGCGAATGGTACGGGCAACCCGCCACAATGCGGCTCTCTTGATCTCCGGCTCTCTGGCTGCCGGAGGGAGCGTGCGGCGAGGAGGCTCTCACCACTCACACTGCACTAGATCTCAAGAACACGCGCCACCCTTGAATCAACAGCGTCTCGGGCCTACGATGAGACGAAATTCCTCGCCGAGCACATCGCAACTCGTTGTGCGGCTGATGAATGATGCCCCTTACCATAGGGGTTCTCCTCTCCGCATCGCCGCGTAGAGCCTGTTGGATAGCTCCGTGGAGTATTGCGCTTCTGGGGCTTCACTCATCTGGGCGACGCAATCGACGGCAGCACGGCTAGGCTTAGTTCAAGCATGGTCGCGACATGGAGCCGAAAAGCCTTCTCTAGGAACTCACGGGCGCGGTCATCCTGGCCGGCCTTCCGCAGAGCATCCCGCACGCGGCCTATGATCGAGAAGACGCCGACTAGATCCCGGCGCTCGACAGGGGCGTAACCTCGGGCCAGATTCTGAACTCTGGCATCTCCTTCTCAATCTTCGCGTATAGGTGCTGCTCGACAAGGTCAACGATAGTCTTGCCACAGAGCAACAGCCGCTCGAACCCTAGTCGATCGATTGGTGCGATGGTGAAGTGTGCGACCGCCTTGTTCGCCATATGTATGGTTGCAATGCACGCGCGGTGAACAGCGTCCCTTTCCGATCCCGCGTAAGCATTCAGATCCGCGAGCACTACGCGTGGTACTCCGAACCTCTCAATCGTGATGTCGTCAGGTTTACGGACTGCCACTTCTACCAGAGCGCCATTCCTGTCGAGCCCGATCCCGAGGAACTCGAGCATGACCCGGCAGGAGATCGCGCCGGTCTCGATGAGTGGGTTCGTAATGCAGCGTGGGGTGCCGGAAACGACTTTCCTCCCGGCGAAGGTCAGCAGGATCTGCTCTTTGGTTGGACCTGGGTGGAGGAGCTCGCAAGCCCATCGCATCCCGTCGATGTTGGTAAGGCGATAGGGAATGTGGTCATCGAGAATAGCAACCTCGTCCTTCGTCACGGCTGTTCCCTTCCTAGTTCAACGGGGGCTCGGCGGACTTGGCGCAGTGCTCCGCGCCGACGCTCTGCCCCACCACACGCCGCTCCGGCCACGGGTATGCAATCGCATAGTCTGTTGATCCTCGCCCGCCGCATCAGTACCCCGTTCACTCTGGCCACCCGCGCGCTCGTCACCTGGGGATCATCGACTTTGCCGTAGAATGGCCAAGCCGCCGGGTCCGCCGCCAAGGAGCGCGCGCAATGCATCCCGAAACATCATCTCCGATTCCTGAACTGCCGGGCTCGAGTCTACCTGATGCCGGGCCGCTCGGTAGACGGCCAGTCGCTCCTCCGAATATTCCGTGCCACGGAACTCCCCTGGATCGCGGCCCGAATGGCGCGATAGGACGACGCTCCACGGGGCGACAACGGCGATTGACTGAGGACCCCTGCGGATGAAGTAGCGACGACCCTCAGGTGTCTGTAAAGAACCCGCCCCCACGTCGACTATCACGTCCGTTTCTCGGGATCGCCGCTCTGCCGCGGTGAGGAGAACAGCGTTACGTTGCCAACGGCCTTCCCACCCGCCGGTACCACTACTGCCAGGGCCAAATCTCTCTCTCTCCTCCGCGTCCAGGTCTAATACCTCAGCGTTCGGAAACTCGGGAAGCGCAAGCCCTATGAGTGTGGTCTTTCCACCGCGGGACGGACCGACCACGAACACCATCATTTGCCCCTCCGACGATGGCACTCAGGACTGGATCGGATGAAAGTGGAGATGCCAATCCTTTCAGAGACCTGCTGCACACCTACTCGAAGGGTAGGATGTCGGGGATGCTGTGGAGGCTCGTAAGCGGCTCCGCGAGCAGGTCACCTCGGAAGAACCATTTCGCTCGGTCCTCATTCGTCCTTCCGAAAATCCATAGCTCCAGAAACTGCGACCTGAGCGCCTCCGGGACCTTGAGGACTGAGAAATCGATCTCGCCAGATCGATTTACCGCTATCCCCAGGTAGAGCTCGTCCGGGTCGTGGTATTTCCCGTCGAGATCGTTTATCAGCGACTGAAGAGTCACCTCTGGATTCAGCGATTGGGGTGGGAGCCCCTTCAGTTGGAGAAGCAGGAAGCCCGGGGGATCCCCGCCTGCAGATTGCCCTAGTGCGAGCACGCAGTCGTGGCTGCCGGCAGCTTTGGGCGAGAATTCGACGTGCCTCTTCCAAAGCTCTCCCATGCCCCAGCAGAACGCAGCAGCCTGGACGATTTCTTCCGCCAGCCGTTTTCGCTCGTTCTCTGAAAGCTTGCGTCCGAATCGTAGAGGCCACTCGGTCACGGCTGTCCGGAGCGCGCCGGATTCCGTGAGGATCCGTTTCGGGTCGAGGTACGGAAGCCCTCGCGCTTCATTTGCTCGATCGTCAGTCACGATTCGCCTCATTCGATTGCCTCAACTCCCGCGGCGCCGGATGAGGAGGATAGTCTAGATCTATCCTCCAATCCTCGCCTGGGATGCACCTAGGCGAACCCTGGTACGACTTTGTCTTGACCAATGCATCTAAAATGGTACCATTTTAGTACCATGCGACGCAATGCGGGCCGCCCAGCATCCTGGCAGCTGCGACTCCCCGGCAAGGAGGATGCTCGGGTGGGGGAGCTAGCCCGCGAACGCGCGATCTCGAAGAACGACGTTGTCCGGTGCGCACTGCGCTTGCTGGTACGTCTGGAAAATGAGACGGAAGCCGGTGCGCGACTGTTAGTTGTGCGATCTGACGGAGTCCGCGAACCGGTAGAGGTATGGCTCCTCTGGTGAACTCTGGGCGGTTCAACTCCGATCCGAAGGGCGGGTTGTCGTACCATGGTTGACAACTTGGGCCCCTTCACACGTCGACGGCTCTAGAGGAGGCTCAAATATGGCGCGGCGACAACCGATTCTCGAGTTCGGCTCGCTCCCACGCGATCCGGATCGCGACGCAGTCCTCGTGGATGTCCGCCGATCGGACAGGACACGTAGCGAGATAGTGCTGTCAGGTGAAATTCTGACGAAGCTCGAGCGCATCGAGAGCGAGTACCGGGCTCGCGACGAGCTTGCCCGACGCGGCCTAGCCCCGAAGAGCCGGCTTCTTTTCATTGGCCCGCCTGGCTGTGGGAAGACCTTATGCGCAGAAATTCTCGCGGCCGAACTTGGCCTCGCGATGCTCTATGCTCGATTCGATGGAATCATCTCATCCTATCTAGGGGAGACCGCGAGCAACCTTCGACGGCTGTTCAACTATGCCAGCCAGGACCAATCGGTCCTTTTCTTCGACGAATTTGACGCACTCGGCAAACGGCGGGATGACCCCCTTGAAGTTGGCGAGCTTAAGCGCGTCATCGGCAGCTTTCTGCAATTGCTGGATTCCTACCCCCGAGAGAACCTTGTGGTCGCTGCGACGAACCACGAGGGGCTCTTGGACGAAGCACTTTGGCGGCGCTTTGACGAGATCCTCTACCTGGGAAAACCCTCCTACGAGCAGTTGATCCAGCTTATGAAGCTGCGACTTCAAAGCGTTAGAAAGCGAAATGTAGATCTTGCCTTACTGGCGCACGAGATGGAGAATTTCACTTTCGCTGATGCTGAGCGCGTGTGTCTTGATGCTGCGAAGGCCATGTACCTCACGAACCGCAGAGAGCTGACGCAGGATATCCTTCTAGCGGAGCTCGCGGAGCAGAAGGGGCGAATTGCACTCGGTGCGGCTCGGCCGGCTTCTCCTATGTAGAGCGTGCGATGGCTGAAAATGATCCAACGCCGCTATTGCGGTTTCTTCCACCACGAACTCTGGTACGGAAAAAACGCGCGCCCGCCTTCCCGCCAGCTCCGCAAAGAAATCCTAGTCAACATGCTAGGGCACTTCGACGTGGGGCTGATCTCGTGCGCCAGCACCTTCGTGAGGCCGCGGAACGCTTCCCGAATCTCGCGACCGACGTTCCCTATGTTCGAATTCAAGTAGCTCCCGGGGCGATAATCTCGGACGACGAACTCAAGGCGCTCCGCCTCATTCCCGTGTACCGACGGGAGGACGCCGTACTCGCCGCGTACTCGCCCGAGACTGATCTTCGAACATTCGAATCGAAACTCGATTCATATGCGGGCCTCAAGAGGAAACTCGTAACGCTCGCCAAGATCGAGGCCATCAAGCCATGGAGCCGTGAAGATCGCACGTCGAGTCGACTTAACGCGCTTGGCACCCTCGACCCAGCTGGCGAATATACCGTTGACCTACTTCTACTTCCGATTGAAGGGCACCCAGCAAATCCTCAAACGTTGCCGGCGATCGAACGGTTCGTGTCCGATCAAAAGGGTCAAGTTGTGGACCGCCTCGCAGAACCAACATTTACGGCACTTCGGGTAAGGCTTGGCGGCCAGGCGCTCGATAGCCTTCTTGAATACCGGGACGACGTTGCGCTAGTCGATCTTCCGCCCTCCGCACACATCCTCGTTCCCACGGTTCTATCGCTCACAATAGATGACCTGCCGGATACGCCACCGCCGCCGCCCAGGGCGCCTGCGGTTTGCATCGTCGACTCGGGAATCGTCGAGGGGCATCCTCTACTGGAGAGCGCGATGTTATCGGCAAGCTCGCGCTCTTTCCCCGAAGATCTAGGCCCCCCTATACCGAGAGCACCTGTCGAGAGGGGCGGTCACGGGACGCAGGTCGCGGGAATCGCTCTCTATGGTGACGTCGGAGCCGCGGCTTTGGCTAAATCCTTTTCCCCATCCCTCTGGCTGATAAACGCACGGCTCCTTGATGATCAAGCGGAGCTGCATCCAGATCGGATGCCATTCCTCAGAGAAGTAGTGCAGCACGCGCGTGGGCGCTCCCGAGTGTTCAACCTGTCGATTGGCCTAGAGCCATGCGAGGGATTTCTGTCCGTTCATGCGGCGGAGCTTGACGCTCTCACCCGTGAATTCGGAGTTCTTTTCGTCGTCTCAGCAGGCAACGAGAATATTGAGGGCCGGTTTGGCAGCAGCCCACCCTCCCCGCCCTACCCAGAGTTCTTGCTCCAGCCAGGTTGGCTCGTTCGCTCGCCCGCGGAAGCCCTGAACGTGCTCACGGTAGGTGGTATTACGTCTGACCGTGATCCCCATCCTCACGACTATCGCAAACCGATAGCACCCAAGCGGGCGCCTTCTCCCTTCGGTCGCGCGGGTTCCTTAAAGAACGTAGTCAAACCGGAACTCGTCGACGTAGCAGGAAATCTCGCGTACGACGCAGGGATAAAGGGATTGGTCGATAATGACCCAGGAATGCGGGTACCTACGACAAGCCCCCGCTTCTCGGAGGGTCCGCTTCTAGGTTTCGTGAACGGAACAAGTTTTGCCGCGCCGCGGGTAGCACACGCCGCTGCGAAAATAGTCGACCGGTATCCAGAAGCGACACCCAACCTGCTTCGCGCATTACTAGTCCAATCGGCTCGCTTGCCCGAAGGTGTGGCTGACTGGGAGCCAAAGAAATGTCTGCGGCTGTGCGGGTTCGGCGTTCCCGACCTAGATAGAGCAATCTACTGCAGGCCGCAACGCGTCACCCTCTATTACGAGGGGGAGATTGAGATCGACGAGGTAAAGCTCTTTGAGATACCTGTCCCCGTAGATTTCTCGAACGCACAGGGTCGGAAGTTATTGTCGGTCACGTTGAGCTACGACCCACCCGTATCGGTCGTGCACAGAGATCGACCTGCGGGGATTTCTCTGACCTGGGGCCTGGCCCGCGGGGATGTGACCGAGAAGGAAGTTGAGGCTGCTATTGCGGCCGAGGCTGAACAAGACATGGCCACTGCGCCGTTGTCGGGTTCCGAGGAGAAGACCAAGAAGGCGAAGCGAGTCTTCATGAAGGGTGACCTTCCAAATCGGCCACAACAGCGCGGCACAGTTCAGAAAAATACCTTCGAATGGAAGCGGGGTCACCACGGAGATCCCTATCGGTTGGCCATCACGGCGAGGGCAACACGGCCTGCCTACGCCGAAGATAAGCAGCGATTTGCTCTGGTTGCCAGCCTGGAGTGCGATGACGAGGCCGTGAATGTCTACACTGCTGTGCGAACCCGGCTCGCTGCAGGGAGGGTACGTGTTAGGGTCAAAGGCGACTGAGTTAGGAGGCTTGTGCTGGATTCGCCAACCAGAATGTTCGTTGGTGCGATCGGCAATCGCGGGCTCGTCTTCAGGCTACCTCAACGTACTCCAGGGAGAGCTGTAGAACAGCGTCATACGACCCCGACCGAAACGCCTTCTCCACGAATTCGCGGGCTCGGTCCTCCTGGCAAGCTGCTGTCAGTGCCCGCCGGACGCGACCGATGATCGAGAAGACGTTCCCGTCCTCGCCGATCAGCTTGCAGGGCGGCTTGGATGGGTTGGCGCTCATCGCTCGCCGACCCGACGCGTCTCGCCGGTCAGTAGGTCGATCGCGTCGGCGCGGCCGACCTTGATGGAGGGATTTCTTCCCTGTGCCGCCTTCATGGTCTTCGAGTAGTGCGCCACGGCGTCTTCCACTGACACCCCGCCGTAGCAGGCGCGGTCGAAGTGATCCATACCGTCACGCGTCACCCAGGCGCGGACCATGGCCTTCATTCCGTGGGCGAGCATCTCGCGCTCGATCTTTCCCTTGGGCCTAGACGGTCTGGATCTCATGGAGGTTCCCGATCCCGCTTGATCTGAGGGTGAGTTCAAGAGTCTGTGTGCGTCCGTCATAGGTAATCCTTTCCGTCAGAAGTCCGAGGATGCGGGCCCGCTCCGTTGGGATCAGGGCGCCCCACATCGAATCGAACGCCGAGAGCGCCGTGGCCACGTGGCGCTCTTCGATGGACTGGCCGTTCACGGCATCCAAGTCCTGGGCAACGGCGGCCAATCGCCTCACGACCGCATCGACGCGTTCCCGAACCGCCGCGAGGCGCGCTGAGGCGTTGCCGTTCCGGGACTGCTCGCCGGCAAGCCGTCGCAATGAGGCACGCTCCCGCCTCAGATCCTTCTCTAGCTGACGCTGCTCGACATCGAGGGTCACCCGGTGCCCATCCACCTGCATTCGCGGCTGGCAGACAACCTCGGCGACGAGCTCAGGGTCTTTCCCGATCTCCCGGATTCGCTCCACGACTCGACGCTCTACCTCGCGGGCTGACACCGATCCTCCCGGGCAGGCAAAAGCGCCCTTCTTCTCGTTCGTGGCGCAGCGGTAGTAGCGGTATCCCGCTCCCCTCGGTGACCACGTCGCCCACGTTGAGCCCCGCGAGCTCCCGGAGCCTCAACCCGGTGCCCAGGGCCAGGGAGAGAATGGCCCGATCGCGTCGGGATCCCTGGGCACGAACGGCCCGGAGAAGGCGCCCTTGCTCCTGGGCGGTGAGGGTCTTCGGTGTAGTGAATTTCGGGTACATGCGGGCCTCCTTTGGCTGGGGGGCCCATGTTCCCTCTGGGGCGGAAACGATCAAGCTAAACAGTCGTCTTTCGGGGCGTCGGACGTCCGACGCCGTCGGCGATTCGACGCTCCGCCCGGTGCAGAAATACTCGTGTTTTGGGTAGCTCCGGGGCAGAAATACCCCCCATCTGCCGCTCGCCGGTGCAGAAATGCCGCACGTTTGGGGCGCCTGGGGGCGTTTATGTGGCACTTTTCTCCCCTGCGGGGAGGTCCATGCCGCGTACGCCGGCATTGCCGAACTGGCGCAATTCCTAGGTCGGTCGCGCACTAGGCGCAATCGCGTTTTCGCACCGGTCCTGGACGCCCCTGTTTTAGCCGCCAAAACTGCCGCTGGGATGCCGGTTCGTTAGCTTGACTGTGCCCGAGAACGCTGGATGGATGCCCAACGCTCGTCCTTTATAAGAAAGACGAATATAAGAAAGACGAATGTTTGCTTCTGCAGAGAGGCCAGGATCTCGTATGCGCCGGACCGGGCCGCATCTGCTACTCTTCCGGTCCCACAGGCGAGGCGACCATGCCAAGCACAATTCGTTCAGCTGTCGATCATCGCGGTTTCATCTCCACCCTGCTTGAGGATGCTGCGCCTGGGCTGAATGGCCCGAGCCCGGACGCTTGGTTCGACCGGCTTGGGCAGGAGCACGAGCAACTCCGCGGAGCCTTGGAGTGGTGTCTCGAGTACGATCCAGAACTGGGGCGGAGGCTCGGGGGTGCGGTTTGGCCGTTCTGGGTGAGCCGAGGTCACATCCCAGAAGGGCGGGAGTGGCTCAATCGACTGCTGGCGGCACCCGCGGTCGAGTCGCGTACGCCGGGACGGGCGCGTGCCTTGTACGGAGCCGGTACGCTCGCGTTCATGCAGGGCGATGGCGACTCGGCGCGCCCACTCCATGAGGAGAGCTTGGCGATCGCTGAGAACCTGGGTGACGAGGAGGCGGTCGCGAACGCACTGATCGGGTTGGCGCGAGTGGGCCTCTTGGCCAGCGACATCACTGAGATGCGTCGGAGAAGCGAGCAGAGCCTCGCGGTCGCTCGGAAGTCGGGGAATGCCCGCGCCGAGGCACAAGCGCTTCATCACGTCGTGGAAGCGATGCGACGGCAGGGTGAGATTGAGGCGGCCATACCCCTCTACCACGAGAGCATCCGGCTTCAGCGCCAGCTTGGGAGCGAGAGGGGCGTCGCGCTCGAGTTGCACAACCTTGGCAATGTCGAGCGCAAGCGGGGAAATCTCGCAGCGGCGGCGGAGCTGCTGACGCAGAGTCTCTCAGTCTATGGCAGGCTCAACGCCAAGCGTAACCTAGCCTACTGCTTTCTCGGCCTTGGAAACCTTGCCGCCGCCGAGGGCGAGGCCGAGCGGGCAGCCCGGCTGATCGCGGTGGCCGAAAAGCTCTTCGACGAGGCCGGGGTCGCGCTCGATCCCGACTACCGCACGGACTACGAGCACAGCAAACGGCTGGCACAGGCCTCGCTGGGCGACGATTTCGGCCGCATCACCGACGAAGCCCGTGGGATGCGCCCAGAGGTTGCGATCGCATACGCAGAGCGTCGTTCGAGCTAGCGGCACCATCCGAAGTGCGTCCAGTGACAGGCGAATGTCGCTAAGCATCGCAGTGCGCCCCGGTGGCGAGAGCTCTCGGGGCTTCGTGTTTTGTGTTAGAGGGGTCCGGTTGCGCCGCGTCGGATCGATGCGGGCGTGGAGACGCCGCTCAACACTTCGCTACGGTTGAGCATCGTCGGATCGCGCGGACGGCGCTCGGAAATAAGAAGCTCACGGTTTCCCGGAAAATCGATAGACGATCACGCCTCCGGTTTGCATGTCGGCATGAAGGGTCAACGTCTTCGCGTTCCCGCCACGCGCATCGAAAGACCTCGCCGCCCACAAGGCGACGATCCAAAGCGCAACGGTTCCCGAGAACATGAGAAATCTCCTCACGCGAGCGCGGCGGCGTGTGCGTCGAAGGGATCGACTGTTCATGTTGGCCTCCATGCCTCTGTTGTGGGCGGACCCGAACCCCCGAATAAGAAGCATCGGTTGTGCCAACGCCGCAACACCTTACGTTGCCGTAGGAGCGGGTGGGCGAGACGGGCGTCGTTGGTAATTCTTGCACCGAATCCTGGAAGGGACGGCAGAAAGGGGACAGCGCGCCACTGGCTCGCGGTCGCGTCCCACGAGGGGCAACAGAAGGGCTCAAAGGTTGCCTCAGCCGGGATGAGTTCTTACGCATTGAGGCAGGAGGCGAAGGCGAAGCACAGGAAGAAGTCGAAGCCCTGACAGTGCGCTCGCCCGAGAGAAGGGGCAGATCATCTCGACCCGGCCCAATCCTTTCAACGGCTTCGTAAGCGCTACTATTCGACTGGG
>Ga0137410_10001398_pt1 | contig 16590 bp, 30 predicted proteins | sample CZODoug1_16funga_FD_108878 | JGI IMG/M metagenome (GOLD analysis project Ga0137410, IMG submission 108878) | Vadose zone soil fungal communities from Angelo Coast Range Reserve, California, USA - CZODoug1_16fungal (Illumina Assembly) | ecosystem: Environmental > Terrestrial > Soil > Vadose zone... | reverse complement strand
GGTGATGCCAGGGGATAACGTGGAGTTGGCGATCGAGCTGATCACGCCGATCGCGATGGAGAAGGAGCTTCGGTTCGCCATCCGAGAGGGCGGCCGCACCGTCGGCGCCGGCGTCGTCGCGGAGGTCACCGAGTAATGGCTGGAACCGCTCCGGGACAGCGCATCCGCATCCGCCTTCGGTCGTACGACCACGCGGTTCTCGACCAGTCGGCGGGCGAGATCGTGCGCACGGCCAAACGGACCGGCGCGCGGACGGCGGGTCCGATCCCGCTGCCCACGCAGCGGTCCGTCTACACCGTGCTCCGCTCCCCGCACGTGGATAAGAAATCCCGGGAGCAGTTCGAAGTCCGGGTACACAAGCGTCTCATCGACATCGTGAAGTCGACGCCCCAGACGATCGACGCGCTGATGAAGCTCGATCTTCCGGCCGGCGTGGACATCGAGATCAAGCTCTAACCGGGAACCGCCATGATCGGATTGCTTGCGCAAAAAATAGGAATGAGCCAGGTCTACGACGAGAAGGGACACGTTGTCCCCGTGACCGTCCTCTCGGCGGGGCCCTGCCCCGTCGTGCAGGTGAAGACGTCGGAGCGGGACGGCTACACCGCGGTCCAGATCGGCTTCGGCAAGAAGCGGGAGAAGCTGATTCCGAAGCCCCTGCAGGGCCACATGAAGAAGCACAACGCCGCGGGCCTGCGGATGCTTCGCGAGATCCGCGTCGAGGATCCGGCGGCCTATCAGGTCGGCCAGACGCTCACCGTGGCGCTCTTCGAAGTCGGGGTCAAGGTCGACGTCGTCGGAGTTTCGAAGGGGCGCGGGTTCGCGGGCGTCGTGCGCCGCCACCATTTCAAGGCGGGGCGCGAGACCCACGGATGCACCACGCACAAGCAGCCCGGCTCGATCGGCGCGAGCGCCTATCCGAGCCGCGTCGTCAAGGGAAAGCGCCTTCCGGGGCGCATGGGCGGCGAGCGGGTCACGGTCAAGAACCTGGACGTGATCGGCGTCGACCCCGACCAGAACCTGATCTGGCTGAGGGGCTCGGTTCCGGGCCATCCGAACGGAACCGTCCTCATCCGGAAGAACGGGTAACGACATGGCCAAGGCGCGCAAATACGGCAACGACGGCAAGCAGAGCGGCACGGTCGACCTACCCGCCGCGATCTTCGAGGCTCCGGTCAACGAGCACCTGATCTGGGAGGCGGTGAAGAGCCATCTCGGAAATCAACGCCAGGGCACGGCGGCCGCGAAGAACCGCGCGCTGGTGAGCGGCGGCGGTCGGAAGCCGTGGAAGCAGAAGGGGACCGGGCGGGCCCGGGCGGGCTCGAACACGTCGCCCCTCTGGCCCGGCGGCGGTGTGGCGTTCGGGCCGAAGCAGCGCGACTACACGACGCGCATGAACCAGAAGGCCCGGCGCTCCGCGCTCCTGGGCGCCCTGTCGGTGCGGGCCCGGGACGGCAACGTGCTCATCGTGGAGGCGCCCCAGCTTTCGGCGCCCAAGACGAAGCCGGTGGCCGAGCTCTTGAAAAAGGTCGGCCTGGAGGGGAAGAAGGTCCTCTGGGTATTCGATCGGACGGGCGAGACGCTTCTCAAGTCCTCGCGAAATCTGGCGAAGGTCGACACGACGGAGAGCGCCAAGCTGAACACCTACGAGCTCATGAAGTGTGACTGCCTCGTTTTGACCGAGGGCGGTCTCAAGAGCCTGACGGAGCGACTGAGCGCATGAGCCGCGATTCCCGCATCATCGTGCACCGCGCCCTGATCACCGAGAAGGGAACCCGCCTTCGCGAACGCGAGAACGGTTACCTCTTCGAGGTCGCGCGCGACGCGAACAAGATCGAGATCAAGCAGGCGATCGAGACGATCTTCCCGGTGAAGGTCGAATCGGTGCGAACCCTACGCGTGCACGGCAAGCCGAAGCGGATGGGCCGGTACGCGGGACATAGACCCGATTGGAAGAAGGCCGTCGTGACCCTGAAGAAGGGCCAAACGATCGAGCTCTTCGAGCAGGTATAACCGATGGCTCTTCGCAAATTCAGGCCGCTCACCCCGGCGCAACGGTTCCGGACGGTCGCTTCGTTCGACGAGATCACGCGATCGCAGCCCGAGCCAAGCTTGACCCAGAAGCTGAAGAAGACCGGCGGCCGCGACAACAAGGGCCACACGTCGGCATGGCTCCGCGGGGGAGGCTTTCCGAAGAAATACCGGATCGTCGACTTCAAGAGGGACAAGCGGGGCGTCCCGGCCAAGGTCGCGCACATCGAGTACGACCCGAACCGAAGCGCCCGGATCGCGCTGCTCCACTACGCGGACGGAGAGAAGCGATACATCATCGCGCCCCAGCAGCTGCACGTCGGAGACACGGTGACCGCGGGCGCGGACTCGGAAGTGAAGCCGGGGAACGCCATGCCGCTCAGCGCGGTGCCGCTCGGAACCTTCGTTTACAACGTGGAGCTGATTCCCGGGAAGGGCGGACAGCTGAGCCGCAGCGCCGGAACGTTCTGCCAGGTGATGGCGCGGGATGGCGACTACGCGCAGCTTCGGCTCCCCTCCGGCGAGATGCGCAAGGTGCCGGTCGTCTGTATCTGCTCGATCGGGATGGTCGGGAACGAGGATCATCAGAACATCGTGATCGGCAAGGCCGGGAAGTCGCGCTGGATGGGCCGCCGGCCCAGCGTGCGCGGCGTGGCGATGAACCCGGTCGACCATCCGATGGGCGGCGGTGAAGGAAAGTCCTCGGGCGGACGGCATCCGTGCTCGCCCTGGGGCCTTTTGGCCAAGGGAAAGAAGACCCGCAAGCGGAAGCTCTCCGACCGCCTGATCGTCCGGCGGCGGAAGCAGACCTAGAGGAGCGAACAGAGTCCATGAGCCGTTCCGTCAAAAAAGGTCCGTACGTCGTCGCGAAGCTTCTGAAGAAGCTCGAGGGCATGAACCGGATGAACGAGCGCCGCGTCCTCAAGACCTGGGCGCGCCGGTCGACCATCTCGCCCGAATTCGTCGGGCACACGCTCGCGGTGCATAACGGGAACAAGTTCATCCCGGTCTACATCACCGAGAACATGGTGGGACACAAGCTGGGCGAGTTCGCGCCGACGCGGATCTTCCGCGGGCACGGCTCGCACGTGGAGAAGGTCGCGGCGGCAGCCGCCGCGGCGGGACCGGGCGCCGGTCCTCCGAAGTAGGCGGGGCCCAAGGGGACGAAATGGAAGCGAAAGCGATCGCGCGATACGTGAGGGTCACGCCCCGGAAGGCGGATCAGGTGCTGCAGCTGATCCGCGGAAAGCGCGTGGACCAGGCAACGGAGATCCTCGATTTCACCCCGAAGCACGTCGCCAAGGTGATCGGCAAGGTCGTGAAGTCGGCCGTGGCGAACGCCGTGGCGATGGAGGGGAAGATCAACGTCGAGGAGCTTCGCGTGAAGCAGGCGGTGGCGGGGGCGGGACCGACGATGAAGCGGTTCCTGCCGCGCGCCCAGGGCCGCGCGACGCCGATCTTGAAGAAGACCTGCCACATCACGGTCATCGTCGAGGGAGAGGTTTCGGAGGAGGACGAGGCGATGGCGCGCCGTGCGCGGCGTGTGGCGCCTCGGGCTGAGGCGCGGAGGCTGACGGAATCGAAGACGTCCGCGAAGGTCGCCGAGCCGGCCGCTCCCGCCGCGAAGAAGGCCGGGGCAAAGAAACCCGCCGCCAAGAAAGCGGAGACAAAGAAGGCGGAACCCAAGGGGCGCACCGCGAAGAAGTCGAAGGAGGCGAAGTAGTGGGTCAGAAAACCAATCCGATCGGGATGCGCCTCGGCATCATCTTCACGTGGGACTCGCGCTGGTTCGCGCGCAAGGACTACGCGAAGCTCCTGGAAGAGGACATCTTCATCCGGAAATACCTGAAGAAACGCCTTTCGCAGGCGGGGATCTCCCGCATCGTGATCCAGCGAGCGGTCTCGAAGGTCACCATCAACATCTCGACCGCCAGGCCGGGATTGGTGATCGGGCGGCGCGGCCAGCAGGTCGACCAGCTCCGGGACGAGCTCCAGCACATCACGAAGAAGGAGATCTTCCTCAACATCGACGAGGTGAAGAAGCCCGATATGGACGCGACGCTGGTCGGCGAGCACGTGGCGCGGCAGCTGGAGCAGCGCGTCTCGTTCCGCCGCGCCATGAAGAAGGCGATCGCATCGACCATGCGGTCCGGCGCCGGCGGGGTACGCATCGTTTGCTCGGGCCGGTTGGGCGGCGCCGAAATGGCCCGCACCGAGAGCTACCGCGACGGGCGGGTACCGCTCCATACGCTCCGCGCCGACATCGATTTCGCGCGCTCGACGGCCCGGACAATCTACGGGGCGGTGGGCGTGAAGGTTTGGATCTTCAAGGGCGAGATTCTGCCGAAGCGCGAGGCGGCGGAGGCCGCCGCCGTGGCGCACGGCCGGACCGCGTAGCAGGAGCCGGGAATGCTCGTACCAAAGCGCGTCAAGCATCGGAAGCAGATGCGCGGGCGGCGAAAGGGGAAAGCCTACACGGGCTCGACCGTCGCCTTCGGCGAGTTCGGGCTCCAGGCCCTCGAGCCGGCGTGGATCACCAACCGCCAGATCGAGGCGGCCCGGGTGGCGATCACGCGCTTCATCAAGCGCGGCGGCAAGATGTGGATCCGGATTTTTCCGGATAAGCCGGTGACGGTGAAGCCGGCGGAGACGCGAATGGGAAAAGGCAAGGGCGCGCCCGAGTTTTGGGTCGCGGTGGTGAAGCCCGGCCGCGTCCTGTTTGAGCTGGAGGGGATCAGCAACGAGCTCGCGCGGAAGGCGATGAAGCTGGGCGCGAGCAAGCTGCCGATCAAGACGAAGTTCGTTGAGCGGCACGATCTGGCAGGGAGCTAACGATGCGCGATTTGAAGGCGGAGAAGATCCGGGACATGAACGAGGAGGAGATCCTCACGAAGGTCAAAGACCTGACCGAGGAGCTCTTCAATCTCCGGTTCCGGAACTCAATGCGCCAGCTCCAGAACCCGGTCTCGATCCGCGAGAAGCGGCGCGACATCGCGCGGCTTCGGACCATTTTGACCGAACACCGGAAGGGCATTCGCAAGCTCCCCGGTTCGGGAGAGGTCAAGGCGTGACGGAGAACGAAGCGGCGAGCCGCGGCAAGCGGAAGGTAATGACCGGCAAGGTCGTGAGCGACTCGATGAAGAAGACGGTCGTCGTCACGATCGAGCGACTGGTGAAGCACGAGACCTACGGCAAGTACGTTCGCCGTCGGAACCGGTTCAAAGTCCACGACGAGAAGGACGAATGCAAGGTGGGCGACGTGATCCGCTTCATGGAGACACGGCCCTTGAGCAAGGACAAACGCTGGCGGCTTCTCGATTTCGTCCAGCGCGTGGAGCGCTGACGGGGACGGGGAGGAGAACGGCGGAACCATGGTTCAACCACGCAGCATCATCGCGATCTCGGACAATTCCGGCGCACGTGTCGCACGCGTCGTGAAGGTCCTGGGCGGCACCCGGAAGCGATACGGCCGGCTCGGCGACATCATCGTCGTCTCGATCCAGGACGCGCTCCCCGGGGCGGCCGTGAAGAAGGGGGACGTCCACAAGGCGGTGCTCATTCGGACCGTCAAGGAAGTCCGCAGGAAGGACGGCAGCTACATTCGGTTCGATCAGAACGCGGCCGTCCTGATCGATGACCAGAAGGAGCCCAAGGGGACCCGCATCTTCGGCCCCGTGGCGCGCGAGCTCCGCGAGCGGGAGTTCATGAAGATCATCTCGCTCGCACCGGAAGTGATCTGAGGGACGCGATGTCGCACTTTCGCAGGAATGACCAGGTGATTGTGATCGCCGGCGACGACCGGGGCAAGTCGGGCAGGGTCCTCAAGGTCCTGCGCGGCGAGGACCGGCTCATCGTCGAAAAGGTGAACTTCGTGAAGCGGCACACCAAGCCGCGCAGCCAGACGCGGCAGGGCGGGATCCTCGAGAAGGAAGCCCCCGTGCACTTCTCGAACGTGATGCATCTCTGCCCGAAATGCCAGGTCGGACGCCGGGTCACCGTCAAGGACGCGTCCGACGGCAAGCGCGAGCGCTACTGTAGCCGGTGCGGCGAAACGATTCCGAGAGTGAACTGATGGCCGACGAAAAGGAAAAGAAAGAGAAGAAGGAAGCGAAGCCCAAGGGCGAGTCCAAGCCGAAGGCTCCCGGCGCCGAAGGGAAGTCCAAGGGCGAAGGGAAGAAGAGCAAGGGCAAAGGCAGGGGCGCGGAGGCCGCGGCCGGACCGACGATCGCCGAGGCCGAGCCGCCCGCGCGCGTCCCGCGGCTCAAGGAGCACTACGAGCAGAAGGTGCTCCCGGAGCTGGTCAAGCGCTTTAGCTACCGAAACCCCATGCAGGCGCCGCGGCTCAAGAAGATCGTGGTGAACATGGGCGTGGGCGACGCGCTCCAGAACATCAAGATGCTCGATACGGCCGCCATCGAGCTGGGCGCGATCACGGGCCAGAAGGCCGCGATCCGGCGCGCGAAGAAATCGATCGCGAATTTCAAGCTCCGCGAGGGCCAGCCGATCGGCTGCATCGTGACGCTGCGCGGCGCGCGGATGTACGAGTTCTACGACCGGCTCGTGAACGTGGCGCTGCCGCGAATCCGCGACTTCCGCGGCGTTCCGGCGCGCTCCTTCGACGGGCGGGGGAATTACACGATCGGTCTCACGGAGCAGATCATCTTTCCGGAGATCAACTACGACCGGGTCGAGAAGATCCGGGGGATGGACGTCACGTTCGTCACGTCGGCTAGGACCGACGAGGAAGGGCAGGAGCTCTTGCGGCTCATGAACATGCCCTTCCGCCAGCGCTAGGGCGCCGCGAGGCGCCGGAGGAGCGATTTTGGCCAAGAAGTCGATCATCGAGAAATGGAAGCGGACGCCCAAATTCAAAGTGCGCCGCTACAACCGCTGCCACCGGTGCGGCCGGCCCCGCGGATTTCTGCGGGACTTTGCGCTCTGCCGCATCTGCTTCCGGGAGCTTGCCCTTCTGGGCCAGGTCCCGGGCGTGGTGAAGGCGAGCTGGTAGGAATCCGGGCGTACGCCCAACGCGTGAAGGGAGACCATGTCGGTTAGCGATCCCATTGCGGACCTCTTGACCTGCATCCGCAACGCCTGCAAGGCGAAGCATAAGAAGGTAGACGTGCCCGCATCCAAGATGAAGGCGGAGGTCGTGCGCGTTCTTTTGCGGGAGAAGTACATCAATAACTACAAGTCGATCGACGACAAGAAGCGGGGCCTTCTGCGCATCTATCTGAAGTACGACCAGAAGGAGCGCCCCGTCATTCAGGGCATCGAAAGGGTGAGCAAGCCGGGACGCCGCGTCTACATCCGGCGCCACGAAGTCCCCAAGGTGCAGGGGGGTCTCGGCACGGCGCTCGTCTCGACGCCGTCGGGGATCATGACCGATCAGGAAGCGCGCGATGAGGGGCTCGGCGGCGAGTACCTCTGCCGCATCTGGTAGGAGCGGACCATGCCGTCTCGAGTAGGTAAAAAGCCGATCGACATCCCGTCCGGGGTTCAGGTGGCCCGGGAGGGAGGGACGATCCATGTCAAGGGACCGAAGGGGGAGCTCCAATTCACCCTCGCGCACGGCGTCGAGGTGGCCCTGGAGCCCCAGGTGATCACGGTGAGCCAGGTGGGCGGCGGCAAGCAGGCGTTGGCGCTCCACGGCACGACGCGCGCTCTGATCGCGAACATGGTTCTGGGCGTGACGAAGGGATTCTCGAAGGCGCTGGAGATCACGGGCACGGGATACCGGGCGCAGATGAGCGGAAAGAAGCTCACGCTGCAGCTCGGCTACTCGCACCCGATCGAGTTCGATCCGCCGACGGGGATCTCGATCCAGCTCGACGGTCCGACGAAGCTCACCGTGAACGGGTTCAACAAGGAGCTGGTCGGGCAGGTCGCCGCGAACATTCGCGGCTTCCGTCCTCCGGAGCCGTACAAGGGCAAGGGAATCAAGTACGCCGGCGAGTACATCCGGCGCAAGGCGGGCAAGGCCGCGGGCGGCAAGACGGCGTAGGCCCGAGAGCCACGACCTAACGGAAGAATGGGAATCGAACGATGAAATCAAGCGCCACACCAAGACTCGCAGGGCGGAAGCGCCGCCACGTCCGGATCCGCAAGAGGGTGAAGGGGACGGCGGAGCGACCGCGCCTCAGCGTCTTTCGGAGTTTGAACCACATCTACGCGCAGCTGGTCGACGATCTGGCCGGCCGCACGATCATGACCGTTTCCTCACTCGACAAGGGGCTCGCGCCCGACGTCAAGACGGCGAAGGGGAAGGTGGCGGCGGGCAAGATCGTCGGCAAGGCCCTCGCCGCGAAGGCCAAGGAGAAGGGGATCGACCGCGTCTGCTTCGACCGCGGCGGATACCTCTACCACGGCCGCGTCAAGGCGGTCGCTGACGGAGCCCGCGAGGGCGGTCTCACCTTTTAGGGAGAACTCATGGCTCATCCAGGAATGCGCGGCCGCGGGATGCAACAGACCGACTCGGAATTCATCGAGCGGGTCATCCACGTCAATCGAGTCGCGAAAGTCGTGAAGGGCGGACGCCGCTTCAGCTTCAACGCCATCGTGGCCGTCGGGGACGGAAAGGGCCGGGTGGGCGTTGGACTGGGGAAGGCGAACGAAGTCGCCGACGCGATCCGCAAGGCGGGCGAGTCGGCCAAGAAGCGGATGTTCGACGTGCCGCTCCGCCGCACGACGATCCCGCATCAGGTAATCGGGCACTTCGGCGCCGGGCGCGTATTCATGAAGCCCGCGACGGCGGGAACGGGCGTCATCGCGGGAGGCGCGATTCGCGCCGTCCTCGAGGCCGCCGGAATCCAGGACATACTCACGAAGTCGCTCGGCTCGAGCAACCCGCACAACGTGGTGAAGGCCACGGTCGCGGGGCTGCAGGGCCTCCGCCGCGCGAGCGACGTCGCGGCGCTCCGCGGGAAGACCGTGGACGAGCTGTTGGGCATCCGGCGCAAGGTGGTGGAGGCTGATGTCACAAATTAAGATCACACAGGAGCGGAGCAAGATCCGGTGCTTGAAAAAGCACAAGCGGACGCTCGAAGCGCTGGGTCTACGCCGCCCCCGTCATTTTGTGATTCACAACGACACGCCGCAGATCCGGGGCATGGTTGCCCAGGTGAGCTATCTGGTCCGCGTCGAGGCGGCGCCGGTCGAGGGCGCCGCGGGCGAGCAGGGCGAGGTGGCCGGCACGCTGCTGGCGGCGAAGCCGAAGCGCGCCGCGGCCCGGAAGCCGAAGCGTGCCGTGGCCCGAAAGCCGAAGCGCGCCACGGCGAAGCCGCGACGGGCCGCATCGGGGAGGGCGAAGAAATGAAAATCGGCGAGATCCGGCCGGCGAAGGGAGCCACGCGCGATCGGAAGCGCCGCGGGCTCGGACCCGCTTCCGGCCTCGGCGGCACCGCGGGGCGCGGCCACAAGGGCCAGCGCGCGCGGAGCGGCGGCAAGGTGGCGCGCTGGTTCGAGGGCGGGCAGATGCCGATTCAGCGGCGCCTCCCGAAGGTCGGCTTCAGGAACCCGAGCCGCGTCGCCTTCCAGGTAGTGAACGTGGCGGCCCTCGCGCGCTTCGCGAAGGGCGAGACGGTGAGCCGCGAGAGCCTCCTTGCGAAGCGGCTCATCGACCGAAGCGATCTCCCGGTGAAGGTTCTTGGGATGGGAGAGATCGAGGGTCCGCTCACCGTGACGGTGGACGCGGTCAGCGGCTCCGCCCGAACGAAGATCGAGGCCGCGGGCGGGACCGTGACGCTGCCGGCGCCCCGGGTCTACCGGCCGCGCGGCACGCCCAAAGTACGCAAAGAGTCGAAGGCTTAAGCGAGGGAGATGCTCGAGAAACTCCAAAATATATTCCGGATCCCGGAGCTGAAGCGCCGGGTCCTCTTCACGGTCGCGCTCCTCTGCGTCTACCGGCTGGGCGGCCATGTGCCGACGCCGGGAGTGAACAGCGAGGCCCTGGTCTCGGCGTTCGCGAGCCAGACGAATTCGCTCTTCGGGCTCTACGACCTGTTCGTGGGCGGGAGCTTCGCCAAGGCGACGGTTTTCGCGCTCGGGATCATGCCGTACATCTCGGTCTCGATCATCTTCCAGCTGCTGGGCGCGGTGATCCCGTACTTCGAGAAGCTGCAGAAGGAGGGCGAGGAAGGCCGGAAGAAGATCACGCAGTACACGCGGGTCTGCACGGTCGCGCTGGCCGCGATGCAGTCGCTGGCATTCGCGAAATTCTTGGAATCGATGGGCTCGGCCGGCGTTCCGGTGGTCCCGAACCCTGGGTTCGGTTTCGAAGTCATGACCATGATCACCCAGACGGCCGGCACGATCCTGATCATGTGGCTCGGCGAGCAGATCACGGAGAAGGGGATCGGGAACGGAATCTCGCTGATCATCTTCATCGGCATCGTCGCCCGCTTCCCGGCCGACATCATCAACTCGGTCCGGGCGCTCCGCGTCGGGACGCTGTCGCCGGTCGTGGCCGCGCTCATGGTGACGATCATGGTCGGCGTCATCGCCGCCGTCGTGGCCATGACGCAAGCCCAACGAAAGATCCCGGTCCAGTACGCGAAGCGCGTCGTGGGCCGTAAGATGTACGGGGGTCAGAGCACGCACATTCCGCTTCGGGTGAACACGGCGGGCGTCATCCCGATCATCTTCGCGCAGTCGTTGATCATGCTCCCGAGCACGCTGGCGATCTACTTTCACGGGAACGCCGCGATCCAGTCGATTGCGGGTTTGTTCGCGCACGGGACATGGGTCTACGTCGTCGTCTACTCGCTGACGATCATTTTCTTCACGTATTTCTATACCGCGATCGTCCTGAACCCGACGGACATGGCGGACAATATGAAAAAGTACGGTGGGTTCGTTCCGGGGATCCGTCCCGGACGAAAGACCGCCGAGTACGTCGACCGCATCCTTTCGCGAATCACGCTCCCCGGAGCGATCTTTTTGGCGTTGATCGCCGTGCTCCCGGACATCCTGATCCGGCGGTTCAACGTGCCGTTCTATTTCGGAGGCACCAGCGTCCTGATCGTGGTCGGCGTCGCGCTCGACACCCTGCAGCAGATCGAGTCGCACCTGATCATGCGCCACTACGAGGGCTTCGTGACCCACGGGAGAATGCGGGGCCGGCGCTGATGCGAGAGCGTTGTTTGACTCGGGGGCGGCGCTGATGCGGATCGTGCTGCTCGGCCCACCGGGCAGCGGGAAGGGGACGCACGGCAAGCGCCTGGCGGAAGCCCTGGGGACGCCGCTCATCTCGACGGGGGACATCCTCCGCGAGGCGATCGCGGAGCAGACCAGCCTCGGGATGGCGGCGCAAGCCGACGTCAAGGAGGGTCGCCTGGTCGCGGACGATACCGTGCTGGGGCTCATCGAGACCCGCCTCAGAATGGGAGACGCGAGAAAGGGCTTCATCCTGGACGGCTTTCCGCGGACGACCGCGCAGGCCGACGGGCTGTCGCGACTTCTCGGGGACCAGAAGGTCAACCGTGTGCTGAACCTGGTGGTTCCGGTGGACACGGTTGTGGCGAGGCTCAAAGATCGGTGGCTCTGCGGCGAATGCGGCGCCATCTACAACTTGAAGTCGGCCCCACCCAAGGTCGCGGGCGTCTGCGACCGGTGCGGCGGCGCGTTGAAGCAGCGGGCGGACGATCAACCCGCGACGGTGCGGACGCGGCTCGAGGTGTACGAGAACGAGACCGCGCCCCTGATCGAATATTACCGGCGGAACGGCGTGCTTCAGGACATCGACGCCTCCGGGACGCCCGACAAAGTATATGCCTTGATCGAGAAGGCGATCGGAAAGGTCGCGGCCTGAGCGGCGCGGGCCTGGTCGAGACGATGATACGGATCAACACCTTGGACGAAGTTGCCGGTATCCGCGAGAGCGCGCGAATCGTCGGGAAGTGTCTTCGGATGCTCGAGCGGGAAATCCGGCCCGGGGTGACGACACTGAAGCTGGATCAGCTCGCGGAGCAGTTCATCCGCGACATGGGCGGCGAGCCGGCGTTCAAGGGGTACCGAGGGTACCCGGCGAGCATCTGCGCCTCCGTGAACGAGGAAGTGGTGCACGGGATTCCGAGCACGAAGCGCGTCCTCCGGGAGGGGGATGTGATCTCGCTCGACATCGGCGTGCGCCGGGACGGCTGGTACGGGGATGCCGCGCGGACGTTTCCGGTAGGGAAGATTTCGCCCGAGGCGGTGCGGCTGCTCGAGACGACCGAGCGGGCGCTCGCGATGGGGATCGCCCAGGCGCGCGAAGGCGGGCGCATCTCCGACATCTCGGCCGCGATCGAGCGGGAAGCGAAGGCGGGCGGCTTTTCGGTCGTGAGGGCTCTCGTGGGGCACGGCATCGGCCGGGAGCTTCACGAAGACCCGCAGGTCCCGAACTATGGGCGGCCGGGGGAAGGCGCCAAGCTCGAGGAGGGGATGGCCCTCGCGATCGAGCCGATGGTGAATGCCGGCGGAGCGGACGTCGTAACGCTCGCCGACCAATGGACGGTGGTAACGGTGGACCGGAAGATCTCGGCCCACTTCGAGCACACGGTCGCGATCGGCCCGAATGGGCCTGAGGTGTTGTCACTGGTCGAGGCGGATTAAGCGAGAATGGCGAAGGAAGAGGGCGTCCAGGTCGAGGGAACGGTCATCGAGCCGCTTCCCAACGCGATGTTCCGCGTGGAGCTGGAGAACGGACACAAGGTCCTCGCCCACATCTCGGGCAAGATGCGGATGAATTTCATCAAGATTCTGCCCGGGGACAAGGTCACGGTGGAGCTGTCGCCTTACGATCTCAACCGCGGGCGCATCATCTACCGCTACAAATAGGAACGGAACGACGATGAAAGTGAAAGCTTCGGTTACGAGGATCTGCGACAACTGCAAGGTCGTCCGGCGCAAGGGCGTGGTACGGATCATTTGCAAGAATCCGCGCCACAAGCAGCGCCAGGGATAGGGACAGGAGGAACGTTTTGGCTCGTATCGCCGGCGTCGATTTGCCGAACGACAAACGGATCGTGATTGGACTGACCTATATCTACGGCATCGGTAACTCGTCGGCGCGGAAGATCATCCAGCTGACGGGCGTGAACGCGGACACGCGGGTGAAGGCGCTCGCGGAGGAAGAGGTCACGCGCCTCCGCCAGGTGATCGAGAGCCAGTTCAAGGTCGAGGGAGCGCGCCGCAGCGAGGTCGCGATGTCGATCAAGCGATTGATGGACATCGGCGCCTATCGCGGGCTGCGCCATCGGAAGAACCTGCCGGCCCGCGGGCAGCGGACGCGCACCAACGCGCGGACGCGCAAGGGCCCGAAGAAGACGGCGGGCGCGGTCCGCAAGGTGGCGGTCGCGGCGAAGAGGCCGGCGCCGAAGCCGGCGGGTTAACGGAACGCGAGCGATCGCAAAGGAGAGAGCGTAGTGGCCGATCAGCAGCAACAGCAACCGGCAGCACCGGCGACACCGGCGACGGCAAAGCCGAAGAAGAAGCGCGAGCGGAAGGTGGGGATCAACGGGATCGCCCACGTCCAATCGACGTTCAACAACACGATCGTGACCATCGCCGACATGGACGGACACACCGTGTCCTGGGCCAGCGCCGGCAAGGTGGGGTTCAAGGGATCGCGCAAGAGCACGCCCTTCGCCGCTCAGATCGCGGCCGAGGCGGCGACGAAGGAGGCGCTCTCGCTCGGACTCAAGAAGGTGGAGGTGTGGGTGAAGGGTCCGGGAGCGGGTCGCGAAGCGGCGATCCGGTCGCTCCAGGCGGCCGGGCTGGAGATCTCGGCCATCAAGGACGTCACCCCGATTCCGCACAATGGTTGCCGCCCGCCGAAGCGGCGGCGCGTCTAGCTGAAGGAGGTTTAAAGCAACGATATGGCGACTTATCGCGAAGCAAAATGCCGGCTCTGCCGCCGGGAGGGAGAGAAGCTCTTCCTCAAGGGATCGCGCTGCTTCACCGAGAAATGCGCGTTCGAGCGCCGGGGCTACGCGCCCGGAGAGCACGGCAAGGATCGGCGCCCCAAGGAGACGAACTACGGCGTGCAGCTTCGCATGAAGCAGAAGACCCGCCGGATCTACGGCGTCCTGGAGGCGCAGTTCCGGAACTACTTCGCGAAGGCGGAGCATCAAAAGGGTGTGACCGGGCAGAATCTCTTGCTGTCGCTCGAGCGACGGCTGGACAACCTGGTCTTCCGGTTCGGGTTCGCCCCGTCCCGCTCGGCCGCGCGTCAGCTGGTGCGACATCGCCATTTCACGGTCAATGAACGAATCGTCGACATTCCTTCGTTCTCGGTGCGGGTGGGCGATGAAATTCGCGTCCGTCCGGGGAGCAAGGATTCCGTCGCGATCCAGGCGTCGCTCGAGGCCAGCAAGGGCCGCGAGATGATGAGCTGGCTCAGCCTCGACCCCGAGAAGCTCTCGGGGCGACTTCTCGAATATCCGACACGCGGGAACATTCCGACCAAGGTTTCCGAGCAGCTCATCGTAGAGCTTTACTCGAAGTAGCCCGGATCCACTGGTACCCGGGTCTTAAGGAGGGAATAGATACATGAAGTGGAAGAATCTGCAGATGCCGAAGAACGTTGAGGCGGATGAAAAGACCGCGACCAACCGATATGGCAAGTTCACGATCGAGCCGCTCGAGCGCGGATTCGGCGTGACGTTGGGGAACGCGCTCCGGCGCGTGCTCCTCTCGTCGCTGCCGGGCGCCGCCGTCACGGCCGTCAAGATCGAGGGCGTCCAGCACGAGTTCTCGACGCTTCCCGGCTTGAAGGAGGACGTGCCCGAGATCCTGCTCAATTTGAAGCAAATGCGATTCAAGATTCACAGCGACGGGCCCAAGATGGCCCTCTTCGACGCCCGCGGGAAGAACGATGTCAAGGCGGGCGACCTGAAGGCGGACCCCGACATCGAGGTGCTGAACCCCGAGCTTCACATCGCCACGCTCAACAAGGACGGGGAGTTCCGCGGCGAGGTGGAGGTGGGCCCCGGCCGTGGTTACGTCTCCGCCGAGAACCAGGCGGTCCAGGATCGGCCGATCGGCGTGCTGCCGGTCGACTCGATGTTCTCGCCGGTCACCAAGGTGAACTTCGAAGTCGAGAACACCCGGATCGGACAGCGGATCGACTACGACAAGCTGACGCTGGAGATCTGGACCGACGGGAGCATCATCCCCTCGGACGCGCTCGCCTACGGCGCCAAGATCCTCAAGGACCACTTCGCCCTCTTCGTGCACTTCGAGGAGGAAATCGTCGAGGAGGTCGAGGAGGAGGTCGACGAGGAGTTCCTGCGCATCAAGACGCTGCTCGAGCGGAGCGTCGAGGAGCTGGAGCTTTCCGTGCGTTCGTCGAACTGCCTGAAGGCGGCAAACATCAAGACCATCGGCGACCTGGTGCAGAAGTCCGAGGGCGAGATGCTCAAGTATCGGAACTTCGGCCGGAAGTCGCTCAAGGAGATCGCCGACATCCTCGCCAGCATGAACCTCCAGTTCGGCATGGATGTGAGCAAGTACAAGCTCGGCGAGAAGATCGAGGCCGCTTAGGGCGGCCCCGTTTGGGCAGCGCCGGTTGGGGGTGACCCCGGCCCGGCGCGCCAATAAAGGACGGGATTCCAAGCCATGCGTCATCGCGTAGACCATCGAAAGTTGAGCCGCACGGCCTCCCATCGGAAGGCGTTGCTCCGCAATTTGATTACGTCGCTCTTTCAGCACGAGCGGATCGAGACGACCGTCGCCAAGGCCAAGGAGGCGCGCCGGCTCGGGGAGCGGATGATCACCTTCGCGAAGCGGGGGGACGTCGCCGCGCGGCGCCAGGTCGCGCGGTTCGTCCACGGCGATGACGTGGTCCGAAAGCTGTTCGACACGGTGGCTCCCTGGTACGCCGAGCGGAACGGCGGCTACACGCGCATCATCAAGGTCGGGCGCCGCCTCGGCGACGCCGGCGAAACCGCGCTTCTCGAGCTGGTGAAGTCTCCGGAGCTGAAAGATCGGCTCCGCAAGGAGGCCGAGGAGGCCGCGAAGGCAGCCAAGGCCGCCGCGAAAGCCGGCGGGAAGGTGGCGAAGCCCGGGAAGGGTGAAGCGGCCGCGAAGGGCGAGGGGGCTAAGGGTGAGGGGTCGGTTGCCGCGGAAGCTCCGAAGAAGGAGCGCGCGCCTAGGCCGGCCCGCGGGGAGAAATTCGGGAAGAAGGGCGTCCCCATGGCGACCAAGCCGACAACCCGTGGGCGCCAGCGAGGGAAGAGCGGCGACTGACGCCGCGACCGATTACGTGACGAGAAGGCACGCGCCGGCGCGTCGAGCGCCGGCGTTTTTCATTGTGCTCGCGTTGGCCCTGATGCCGGCTCGGCCCGCGCTCGCGACCCCTCCCGCGGGCGAGGAAACGCGCGCGCTCTGGGTCGTGCGCCACGCGATCAGCACGCCAGGACGAGTCGACCAGGTCGTCGAGATCGCCTCGCAGATGAACATCAACACGCTCCTGGTGCAGGTCCGGGGACGCGGCGATGCCTACTTCCGGTCCGAGTTGACCCCCCGCGCCGAGGACCTCGGCGCGACGTCCCCCGATTTCGATCCGCTGGAGCGGATGAT
>Ga0137410_10001397_pt1 | contig 16601 bp, 16 predicted proteins | sample CZODoug1_16funga_FD_108878 | JGI IMG/M metagenome (GOLD analysis project Ga0137410, IMG submission 108878) | Vadose zone soil fungal communities from Angelo Coast Range Reserve, California, USA - CZODoug1_16fungal (Illumina Assembly) | ecosystem: Environmental > Terrestrial > Soil > Vadose zone... | reverse complement strand
GCGAACGGCACGCGCGTCGTGCTCGGCAACACCTTCCACCTGTGGCTGCGCCCGGGGCTGGAAGTGATCGCGGCGCACGGCGGGCTGCACCGCTTCATGGGCTGGAGCGGCCCCATCCTCACCGACTCGGGCGGCTACCAGGTGTTCAGCCTGGGCAAGCTCCGCAAGATCGCCGAGGAAGGCGTGCGCTTCGCCTCGCCGGTCAACGGCGACCGGTTGCTGCTCACCCCCGAGGAGTCGATGCGCATCCAGCGCGTGCTCGGGGCCGACGTCGTGATGGTGTTCGACGAATGCACGCCCTACCCGTCCACCGACCGTGAGACCGCCGACTCGATGCGGCTTTCGCTACGCTGGGCCGAGCGGTCGAAGCGCGCCCACGAGGGCAACGCCAACGCTCTGTTCGGCATCGTGCAGGGCGGAATGTTCGAGGGCCTGCGCGACGAGTCGCTCGCCGGGCTCAAGGACATCGGCTTCGACGGCTACGCCGTCGGCGGGCTCTCGGTGGGCGAGCCCAAGCGCGATCAGCGCCGCATCATGCGCCACACCGCCGAGCAGCTGCCGCCCGACCGGCCCCGCTACCTCATGGGGGTGGGGACGCCCGAGGACATCGCCGACGCGGTCGCCGAGGGCATCGACATGTTCGACTGCGTGCTGCCGACGCGCAACGCAAGGAACGGCTGGCTGTTTACCCGCTTCGGCGACATCAAGATCCGCAACGCGCGCTATCGCGACGACACGCGGCCCCTCGACGAGACCTGCGGCTGCCACACCTGCGCGCATTTCTCGCGCGGCTACCTGCACCATCTCCAGCGGGTGAACGAGATACTCGGCGCGCGGCTCAACACCCTGCACAACCTGCACTACTACCAGACGCTGATGCGCGAGCTGCGCGAGGCGATCGCCGCGGGCGGGCTCGTGGACCACCTGGCCGGGTTTCGCGAGGCCCGCGACAGGCTGCGGAAAACCGGCTGAGCCGCAGGATCCCGATGGTATACTCCCCGCCTCGCCGCACACCGCTTTGGAGACCAACGTGCTGATTTCCCCCGCTTTCGCGCAGGGCACCCCTTCCGCCGGTCCCGGCTACGAGCAGTTCTTCATCATCATCGGCATGTTCGCGCTGCTCTACTTCCTGATGATCCGCCCGCAGATGAAGCGCGCCAAGGAGACCCGGCAGATGATCGACGCCCTGCAGAAGGGCGACGAAGTCATCACCTCGGGCGGCGTGCTCGGGAAAATAATCAAGATCGGCGAAGTCTACGTGTCGGTCGAGATCGCGCCCAATCTCGAGGTCCAGGTCCAGAGGAGCGCGATCCAGACGATGCTGCCCAAGGGCACCATCAAGTCGATCTAGATGAATCGTTACCCCACCTGGGTCTACGCCACCATCGCGGTGGCGCTCCTGCTCGGGGCGTTGTATACGCTGCCGAATTTCTTCGGCGAGGCGCCCGCGGTGCAGGTATCCCCGGCGCGCGCCACGCTGAAAGCCGATACGGCGGTCCTCGGGCGGGTCGAGGACGCGCTCAAGAAAGCGGGGATCCAACCGACCGGGATCTTTCTCGACCTCGTCGGCGTCAAGGTGCGCTTCGCCGACACGGATATCCAGCTCAAAGCCAAGGACGTCATCAACCAGGCACTCAATCCCGATCCGGAGAATCCCTCATATACGGTCGCGTTGAATCTGTTGTCGAATTCCCCGACTTGGCTCGCAGCGATTCCGATAGTTCCGGCGCGGCCAATGTACCTCGGCCTCGACCTGCGGGGCGGCGTGCATTTCTTGCTTCAGGTGGACATGCGCGCGGCGCTCATCAAACAGCTCGACAGCTATGCTGGCGACATCCGTTCGCTACTGCGCGACAAGAGCGTGCGCCATACCGGGATCGCGCGCGAAACCAACAACATCGTCATTCAGTTCCGCGAGTCCGAGATCCGCGAGAAGGCGCGCACTGTCATCGCAGAACAGGTTCCCGACCTCCAGCTCACCGACGCGGGCGCGGGCAGCGAGCTGCGCATCGTCGCCTCGATCCGGCCAGAGGCGCAAAAGCGGATCCAGGAAACCGCGCTCAAGCAGAACATCCAGACGCTGCACAACCGTATCAATGAGCTGGGCGTCGCAGAGCCCGTGATTCAGCAGCAGGGCGTGGACCGCGTGGTCGTGGAACTCCCTGGCGTGCAAGATACCGCAAAGGCGAAGGAGATACTCGGCCGCACCGCGACACTGGAGGTGCGGCTGGTGGACGAGGACGCGATGCGCTCCAATAGCACCTTCAACGTAGACGTCTTCCCCGAACGCAGGCGAGACGGTTCGGTGTCCAACGTACCGACGAGAAAACAGGTTCTGCTCACCGGTGACCGGTTTACTGGCGCGGGAGCGACGTTCGACCAGCATCAGCAGCCTGCCGTTTCGATAAATCTGGATGCCGCCGGCGGCCGTGTGATGCAGGGTGTTACGCGGGAAAATCTGGGCCATCTCATGGCCATCATCCTCATCGAGCGCGGCAAGGGCGAAGCGATTTCGGTGGCGAAGATCCAAGGCGAGTTCTCAAACCGCTTTCAAATCACCGGCCTGTTCACGCCCCAAGAGACCAACAGTCTGGCGCTGCTTATTCGCGCCGGCGCGCTCGCCGCACCGATGGAAATCATCGAGGAACGCACCGTGGGGCCGTCACTCGGCGCCGAGAACATCAAAAAAGGGTTCGACTCGACAATCTACGGCTTTGCCGCCCTGTCGCTATTCATCATTGTGTACTACGTAGTGTTCGGGGTGTTCTCGACTCTCGCATTGTGTTCCAATCTGCTGCTTCTCGTCGCACTGCTATCGATGCTCCAGGCCACGCTCACCCTCCCGGGTATCGCCGCGATCGCGCTCACGCTCGGTATGGCGATCGACGCGAACGTCCTCGTCAACGAGCGCGTGCGCGAGGAGTTGAGGGGCGGGGCTACCCCTCAGGCGGCGATCCACGCCGGGTATGAGCGCGCCTTCGGCACTATTCTCGATTCCAACGTCACCACGCTGATCGCGGGGCTTTCGCTCCTCCTCTTCGGCTCCGGGCCGGTGCGCGGTTTCGCCGTGGTGCACTGCCTGGGCATCCTCACATCGATCTTTTCCTCGGTCGTCATCAGCCGGAGCATGGTCAATCTCGCGTTCGGCTCGCGCAGAAAGCTCGAGCGTGTGCCGATCGGGAATACCTCGTGGAAATGAACCGCGGATATCCAACTATGTTCACGGATAAGGACTTTGGATCCGTGATTGGGGGACGTTAATGGAGTTCTTCAAGATCCGTCACGACATCCCGTTCATGCGCCATGCGCTGGCGTTCAATCTGGTGTCGCTCATCACGTTCCTTCTCGCCGTATTTTTCCTTGCTACCAAGGGACTCAATTTTTCGATCGAGTTCACCGGCGGCACCGTAATGGAGATCAACTACGAACACGCCGCCGACGTCGAGCGAATCCGCAAGGTCCTCGATGCGCGCAGCTACAACGACTATTCGGTGCAGAACTTCGGGTCCTCGCGCGACATCCTCATCCGCATGCCGCTCAAGCCCGGCCAGAACAACGCCGACCTCTCGAAAGCAGTGATGGAGGGACTTACGGCCGACGACAAGACCGCCAAGCTGCAGCGCGTTGAGTTCGTCGGCCCGCAGGTTGGCGAAGAGCTTGCATGGAATGGTGCTCTTGCCCTATTCGTCACCGCTATCGGCATCGTCCTTTACCTCTGGGTGCGGTTCGAGTGGAAATTCGGCGTCGCCGCGATCATCGCCAATCTGCACGACGTGGTGATCATCCTGGGGTTCTTCGCGCTGTTCCAGTGGGAGTTCTCGCTGCCGGTGCTGGCAGCGGTGCTCGCGGTGCTCGGCTACTCGGTGAACGAGTCGGTGGTGATCGCCGACCGCATACGCGAGAACTTCCGCAAGATGCGCAAGGCCTCGGTCACCGAGGTCATCGACAACGCCATCACGCGCACGATCTCGCGCACCATCATCACCCACGGCTGCACCCAGACCATGGTGACCTCGATGCTCGTCTTCGGCGGGCCGGCCTTGCACTACTTCGCCCTCGCCCTCACCATCGGCATCTGCTTCGGGATCTACTCCTCGGTGCTGGTGATGGCGCCCATCGTGCGCTGGCTGGGCGTGCGCCGCGAGGACCTGGTGAAGCCGCTCAAGGAGAAGAAGGAAGAGGCCGTCGTCTGAGGGAATAAAGACCCCGGGCTAACTGTTATGGCAGCCATGCGGCGGATGCCGCTACAATGCCGTTTGCATACCACCCCCCGAACAACCCTAACGAGGAGAATCGAATGAACAAGAGGCTTCTATTGGCCGGACTGACGTTCGCGCTGGGCGCGGGCGTCGCCCAGACGGCGCTGGCGCAGGCCAAGCCGGAAACGCTGGTGAAGCAGCGCCAGTCGGCAATGACCCTGCAAGGCAAGTACTTCGGCCCCATGGCCGGAATGGCTCAGGGCAAGGTCCCCTACAACGCCGACACCGTGGCGATGAACGCCGCGTTCCTCGACGCCCTCTCCCGCATGCCCTGGGACGGGTTCGCCGAGAGCACCAAGGACGTGAAGAGCGCCGCGCTGCCGGCGGTGTGGAGCGAAGGGGCGAAGTTCAAGGAAGCCCAGGAAAATTTCCAGAACGCGGTCCAGGGCCTGGTCAAGGTGAGCCGCGGCGGCGACGAAGCCACCCAAAAGGCGGCAATCGGCGCGGTCGGCAAGACCTGCGGCGCCTGCCACCAGAACTTCCGCGAAAAGCAGTAACTCGCGCGCTTCACTGGAAAGCCCCGCTTCGGCGGGGCTTTCTTTTTCTAGGGCATAATCCGCGACCATGAGCCGCGCCCCCGTCGTGCTCGCCTTCGTGCTCCTCGCCGCGCCGTTCCACGCTCTCGCGCAGGGCGACGCCAAGCGCGGCGAGTACCTCGCCAAGGCCGGCGGCTGCGTCGGCTGCCACACCGAGGAAAAGGAAGGCGCCGTGCCGTTCGCCGGCGGCCGCGCGCTGAAGACTCCCTTCGGCACCTTCTACGGCCCGAACATCACGCCCGACAAGAAGGCCGGCGTCGGCGGCTGGACCGAGGCGGACTTCATGCGCGCGCTGCGCCAGGGCGACCGGCCCGACGGCTCCAACTACTTCCCGGCTTTCCCCTATCCGTCGTTCACCAAGGTCACCGACGGCGACGCCCGCGACCTGTGGGCGTACCTGCGCACGCTTCCCCCGAGCGCGCAGGCGAGCAAGGAGCACGACCTGTGGTTCTTCTTCGGCTGGCGCTGGACGGTCACCATCTGGAAGTGGTTCTTCTTCACCCCCGGCGCCTTTGCGAGCATCCCCGGACTGAGCGAAGTCGCCAACCGCGGCGCCTACCTCGTCCAGGCTCTGGGGCACTGCGGCGAATGCCACACGCCGCGCAACTTCCTCGGCGGGCCGAAATCGAGCCGCTTTCTCGCGGGCGGCAAGGGACCCGACGGCAAGGCCGTCGCGAACCTCACCCCGACCGGACTGAAGAAAGAGAGCGACAAGGAGATCAAGGACTTTCTCGTGACCGGCCTTACGGCCGACGGCGACGTCCCCGCCGAGTCGATGGGCGAGGTCATCAAGAACACCACCAGCCAGCTCACCCCGGCCGACCTCGACGCGCTGATCGCTTACCTGCGGACGCTGCCGCCGCTTGCGTCCGAGAAAAAGAGCTAGCTCAGCCCGCCTGCGAGGGCGCGAGGCTCCCCATGCTCTCGCGCCGGAGGCTGTAGAAGGTCCCGGCGAAAATCACCGCCGCCCCCACCATGATGACGAGCTCGAGGCGCTCGCCGTAGAGCAGCGCCCCGACCACGGCGATCAGCGGCAGCCGCAGGAAATCGATCGGCACCACCACCATCGCGTCGGCGATGCGGAAGGCGCGCGTCATGCAATAGTGCGCCGAGAGGCCCACCACGCCGAGCGCGAGCACCCACGGCAGGTCGCGCATCCCCGGCCACACCCACTGCGGCAGCGCGGGCACGAGCGCGAGCGGCAGCTGGATCACCGCCATGTAGAAGAGGATCGCGAACGCCGAGTCGTTGCCCGAGAGGCGCTTGGTGGCGACCATGGTGGAGGCGTAGGCGAAGGCGCCGAGCAGCATCACCAGCGCGGCAGGCTGGATCACCGCGAGCCCCGGCCGCAGCATCACGAACACGCCGACGACCCCGAGCGCGAGCATGACGATCCGCCCCTGGTTGAGGCGCTCGCCGAGAAAGATCATCGCGAGCACCGCCGCCCACACCGGCATGGTGAACTCGATCGCGAACACGGTCGCGAGCGGCAGGATCGAGATCGCGTACACCCAGGCGTACTGGCCGCCGAAGTGGAAGACGTTGCGCAGCAGGTGCAGCCCGAAGTGCCGCGTGCGGAGCGCTCCGAGCCGGCCCGGCAGCAGAAACAGCAGAAAAAGGAGCGACAAGAAGCTACGGATGAACAGGATCTCGAAGCTGCCCAGGGTGTGCAGCAGCTCGCGTACCGACACGGCCATCACGGAGAAAGACACGAGCGCGCCGACCATCCACAGCGCGCCGCGAACCGCGACCGGCAGCGTGGACATTCAGGCCCGGATCGCGAAATCGCCGCGCTCGAGCAGGCGCGAAGCGGCGTAGCCGAACACCAGGCCCCAGAACGGCGCGCCGATGTTGAGAACCGGGATGTCCGCCACGGTCATCAGAAACGCGACGAGCGCGCCCAGCGCGAACCGGTCCCTGAAGCTCACCGTGAACGAAGTCTGGAGCACGCGCAGCATCGCCAGCCCTCCGAGAACCGCGATAAAGGCCTTGGGCGTGCCGAGCATGAGCCGGGTAAAAACGGGGGCGAACAGCCCGAAGGCGAGCGCGAGCGCGCCGACCAGGATCCCCGCGGTGTAGTGCCGCCGCTTCTCGCCGGACGAGGAAATGATCGCGCTCACCGGTCCGGTGAGGCAAGTCGGGACGGCGCCGACGAAAGCAGTCACGAGCGTGCCCGCGCCGCAGGCGACGGTGATCGCATCGACCGGCGGCGCGTGCGCAGCGGAGCGAAGCACGGTTATCCCCTGGCCGTTCTGCACCACCAGCACCGTGATCGCGAGCGGCACCACCAGCTCGATCATCGCCGGCCAGGAGAACGCCGGCTTGTAAATATTCGGATGTGCAACAGTCAGAGTCTCGGGTCCCGGCGTGAAACGCCCCAGCAGCCAGACCGCGATGACGCCGATCAGGAGCGCGCCGATCAGCGGCGGCACGGCGCGCGCGATGCGGGGAAAGGCCCCCAGGGCGAGGAAGCCCGCGACCATCGGCGTGGCGATCCACAGGTCGTCGCGGAAGGCGAACACCATATCCAGGCCGAACCGCAGGAACACGCCCGCCACCATGCCCATCACGATCGGCATCGGCACGGCTTCCATCGCGCGGCGAACCCAGCCGGAGAACCCCAGCGCGAGCATCAGGATGCCGGTCACGACGAACGCCCCGATCACCTCGGGCCAGTCGAGGTGCGTGAGCGCGGGGCCGATCAGCACCGCGCCGGGGATCGTCCACAGGAAAACAAGCGGCTGCCTGAAGTACCAGGAGAAAGCGATGCTGATCAGCCCGTTGACGAAGAACGCGCCGAAGATCCACGACGACAGGTCCGACGGCGTGAGCCCGCCGCGCGTGCCGACCGCAAGGATGATCGCGACCGGCCCGGAGGCCGCGAACACGAAGGCGACCAGCCCGTTGGCGAAATAGACGCTGCCGAAGTCGGCGAGCGCCTGGCGTGGAGATGGCGGAGTCAAAGCTTGCGGGCGAGCTCGGCGGCCTTGCCCGTGTACGTCGCCGGCGTGAGCTTCAGCAGCCGCGCCTTCTCGCCCTCCGGCAGCGCAAGGCCCTTGATGAACACCCTCATCGCCTCGCCGTCGACGCGCTTGCCGCGCGTGAGCGCCTTGAGCTGCTCGTAGGGATCGGGAAGCCCGTAGCGGCGCATCACCGTCTGCACCGCTTCGCCCAGCACCTCCCAGTTCGCGTCGAGCTCCTCGAGCATGCGGGCGCGATCGGCCTCGAGCTTGGAGAGGCCTTTCAGCGTGGATTCGTACGCGAGCAGGCCGTGGCCCAGCGCGACGCCGATGTTCCGCTGCACGGTCGAATCGGACAGGTCGCGCTGCCAGCGCGACACGGGCAGCTTCTCGGAGAGATGGCGCAGCAGCGCGTTGGCGACGCCGAGGTTGCCCTCGGAGTTCTCGAAGTCGATGGGGTTGACCTTGTGCGGCATGGTCGAGGAGCCGACTTCGCCCGCCCTGGTCTTCTGCCTGAAATAGCCGAGCGACACGTAGCCCCAGATGTCGCGGTCCAGGTCGAGCAGCACGGTGTTGGCGCGCGCGAAGGCGTCGAACTGCTCCGCGAAGGTGTCGTGCGGCTCGATCTGGATGGTGTAGGGATTGAACTCCAGGCCGAGGGACTCGACGAAGCGCCGCGCGAAGCTTTCCCAGTCGAAATCCGGATAGGCCGCGAGGTGGGCGTTGTAGTTCCCGACCGCGCCGTTGATCTTGCCGGTGAGCGAGACCGCGGCGATGCCCTTGCGCGCGCGACGCAGGCGGTGGGCGAAATTCGCGAGCTCCTTGCCCAGCGTCGTCGGCGTCGCGGGCTGGCCGTGGGTGCGCGACAGCATCGCCGCGTCGGCGAGCGATTTCCCCATGGCGACGAGCGCCTCGATCACGCGGTCGAGCGCGGGCAGCAGCACGCGGTCGCGCCCGCCCTTGAGCATCAACCCGTACGCAAGATTGTTGATGTCCTCGGAGGTGCAGGCGAAATGGATGAACCCCGCGACGCGCGCGGCCTCGGGGTTTCCCGCAAGGCGCTGCTTCAGCCAGTACTCGATCGCCTTGACGTCGTGGTTCGTCTCGGCCTCGATCGCCTTCACCTGCGCCGCGTCCTCCTCCGAGAACGCCTCGATCATGCGCGCGAGCGCTTGATGGGTGTCCTTCGAGAAAGGCTGGATCTCGGCGATCGCCGGATCTTGCGCGAGCGCGAGCAGCCAGCGGATTTCGATCGCGATGCGGTGCTGGAAGAGAGCGGCTTCGCTGAAGTGTGCGCGAAGGGGCTCCAGTTGCTTGTGGTAGCGTCCGTCCAGAGGAGATAATGCGCTCAGCGGTGAGAGCGGCGGCATCGACGGACCTGTGTGATGAGCAACGCTGATTTTACCACGCGGGTGACGCGGGCCGGCTTCGAGCGCCTTCTCAAGGAGGTCCGCTCCTGCAGGATCTGCGAAGCCCATCTTCCCAACCCGCCGCGGCCGGTGCTGCGCGCCTCGCCGGGCGCGAGCCTGCTGATCGTCGGCCAGGCGCCCGGGCGGCGCGTGCACGAGAGCGGCATCCCCTGGGACGACCCTTCCGGCGACCTGCTGCGCGAGTGGCTGCGCCTGGACCGCGACGCGTTCTACGACGAGCGGCGCATCGCCATCATCCCCGTCGGGTTCTGCTATCCCGGCACCGGCGCGTCGGGCGATCTCCCGCCGCGGCCCGAGTGCGCGCCGCAGTGGCACCCGAGGCTGCGGGCGCAGCTGCCCGCGATCCGGCTCACGCTGCTCGTGGGGAGCTACGCCCACGCCTACTACCTCGGCTCCAGAAGGAAGAAAACGCTCGCCGATACGGTGCGAGCGCGCGCCGAATACCTTCCCGAGTTCTTCCCCCTGCCTCACCCCAGCCCGCGCAACCGGCTGTGGCTGAAGAACAACGCCTGGTTCGGACGCGAAGCGCTGCCGCAGCTGCGCCGGCGCGTCAAGGCCTGCCTGTCCTAGGCCTTCCTTCGGAACGGGTAGAATTCGGCGCATGAAGCTTATCGGCTCGCTCGCCAGCCCGTTCACGCGCAAGGTTCGCGTCGTGCTCGCCGAGAAAAAGATCGAGTACGAGTTCGAGATCGACAATCCCTGGAAGGTGGACGCCGTCACGCCCAAGTTCAATCCGCTGGGCAAGGTGCCTGTGCTGGTGCTCGACGACGGATCGTCGATTTTCGACTCGCGCGTCATCGTCGCCTTTCTCGACAGCGCTTCTCCGCTGCTGCGCCTCGTGCCGTCCGACCCGCGCGAGCGCGTCGAGGTGCGCCGCTGGGAGGCGCTCGCCGACGGCATGCTCGACGCCGGCATCGCCGCCCGCCTGGAGAACCAGCGCGACGCGAAGCTGAGAAACGCGCCTTGGGTCGACCGCCAGATGGGCAAGGTCCGCTCCGGGCTCGTCGCGCTCGACGCCGACCTCGGCGAGAAGCCCTGGTGCGCGGGGAACGGCTACACGCTCGCCGACATCGCGCTGGGGGTGTCCCTGGGCTGGCTCGACTTCCGCTATCCCAAGATGGACTGGAGGAAGGATCACGCGAACCTGGAGCGGCACCTCTCCAAGCTGTCCGAGCGGCCGTCGTTCGCCGAGACCGTACCCAGTGAGTGAGCTGCTCTCCAATCCCGCGGTTCAGGGCGGTGCGGCTCCTTTTGTCGCGGGCCTGATCGCCGCTGTGCTGCTCGGCCGCTTCCGGCTGGGCGGGCTCGCGGTCGCGGCCGCGTTCGCGACCGCCGTATACTTCATCGCCGGGTTCAGCTTCACTCCACTCTCGGCCACTCGAAAGATCATTCTCCTCGGCCTCGCCGCACCGCTCGCGGGCTTCGTCGTCGACTTCGCCTTCAGACCGACGCGGCTGGGCTCGACGCTGCTCGCGATCGCCGGCGCCGCCGCGGCCGCATGGGTCTTCTGGCCGGTGCTCGCCCAGAAGGACCTCGCCCGCGCCCTGCTGCCCGGCGCGACCGCCGTGCTCGCGACAGCCTGGGTGGTCTGGTTCTCCGAGCAGCGGCTCGCCGGTGACAGCGTGCGCGCCGGAGCGTCGGGCCTTGCGCTCGGTCTCGGCACTGGGGTCGCCGCGATCTTCGGCGCCGCCCTGACCTACGGACTGTACGGCACGGCGCTCGCGGCGGGCTCTGGCGCGTTCCTGCTGGTGCAGATGATCACGGGAAAGCGGAGCTTCGCCGGCGCCACCTTCACGCTCAGTGCGACGCTCGTCGCGATTCTGATCGCCGCGGCGGCGATGATCCTCGCGCAGCTGCCCTGGTATTCCGTCGTCGTGCTTGCGCTCGTGCCGGTCGCGGTGACGCTGCCGGTGCCCGCGGGCGCGGCGCTCTGGCTTCAGGCCGTGCTGTCGTCGCTCTACGGATTCGTCGTCGCCGGAATCGCCTGCGCGCTCGCGTGGCACGCGGGCGGCTGATCGCCATCAACCCACCAAGGAGGTAGAGCATGTCTCTGAAACTGACAGCAGGTCTCGCCGCCGCAGTGCTGCCGCTCGCCGCGGCCGCCGCGCCGGAGTCGTTCACCGTCGATACTTACCACAGCATCCCCTATTTCGAGGTGGTCCACCTGAATACCTCGGTCATCCGCGGCCACTTCGAGAAAGTGACGGGCAAGATAACGCTCGACACCGCCGCGAAGACCGGCTCGATCGAGCTCTCGATTCCAACCGCGACGCTGAGCACGGGAGACCCCGACAAGGGTAGCCGCCCGCGCTCGCGCGACGAGCACCTGCGCTCGCCCGACTTCTTCAACGTCGCCGAATTTCCGACGATGAGCTACAAGGGCAAGGCGACGAAATTCAACGGCGAGCACCCGGGCGTGATCGAGGGCGAGCTGACGCTGCTCGGCGTGACCAAGCCGCTCACGCTCACCGTCGAGCGCTGGAACTGCGGTCCCGATCCGCGCAGCCAGGGCAAGCGCTACTTCTGCGGCGGCAACGCTACCGGCTCGTTCAAGCGCTCGGACTTCGGAATGAAGTTCATCGTCGGCCCGGTGAGCGACGAGGTGAAGCTGTGGACCTCGGTGGAGGCGTTCCGCGACTAACTGTTATTGGATCACCCCGCCCCCGAGGCAGGCGTCGCCTCGGTATAGGACGACGGACTGTCCGGGGGTTACCGCCCACTGGGGGTCAGTAAACTCGACTTCGAGATCGTTCCCGCGCGCCCTGCGCACACGGCAAGCCGCGTCCGCCTGCCGGTAGCGCGTCTTGGCGCCAAAGGCGTCGCCCTCGCGCGGGGCGGCGCCGCTTACCCAGGCGAGATCCTCCGCGTGCAACTCGCGCGAAAGGAGTAGCGGGTGGTCGTGCCCCTGCACCACGATGAGCTCGTTCTTGTCGAGGTCCTTGCCGCACACATACCACGCGCCCCCGGAAGAGTCCTTCATCCCTCCGATCCCGACGCCCTTCCTCTGCCCGATGGTGTAGAACGACAGCCCGACGTGCTCGCCCACCGTGCGCCCCTCGGGCGTGCGCATCCGGCCGGGTTTCGTCGGCAGGTAGCGGTTCAGGAACTCCCGGAAAGGCCGCTCGCCGATGAAGCAGATTCCGGTCGAGTCGCGCTTGGCGAAATTGTGCAGCCCGGCGTCCTTCGCGATCTTGCGCACGTCGGTCTTCTTCAGCTCGCCGACCGGGAACAGCACGCGGGAAAGCTGGCCCTGGTTGAGCCGGTGCAGGAAATAGCTCTGGTCCTTCGACAGGTCGCGCGCCTTGAGCAGCTCGAATCGCCCCCCGGTTCCCTGCACGCGAGCGTAGTGGCCCGTGGCGATCCGGCTCGCGCCGAGCTTCATCGCGTGGTCGAGGAAGGCCTTGAACTTGATCTCGGCGTTGCACAGCACGTCCGGGTTAGGCGTGCGGCCGGCCGAGTATTCGGCGAGGAAAGCGCGGAACACGCGCTCCTTGTACTCCGCCGAGAAGTTCACGACCTCCAGGTCGATGCCGATCACCTCGGCGACCGAGGCGCAGTCGATCAGGTCCTGGCGCGTCGAGCAGTACTCGTCATCGTCGTCGTCCTCCCAGTTCTTCATGAACAGGCCGACGACCTCATAGCCGGCGCGCTTCAAGAGCAGCGCGGCGACCGACGAGTCGACGCCGCCCGACATCCCGACCACGATTCTTTCGCCCGCCACGACGGGCCTACGCCACGCGGCGCTGGTTCTTCCGGATGAAATCCACCATGCGCGCGACGCCCTGCTCGATCGCGGCGTTGGACGCCGCGTAGGAAAAGCGGATGTGCTGGCCCTCGCCGGGCACGCGCGCGCCGAAGTGGATGTCGGCGAGCACCGCGACGCCGGCCTCGTTGAGCAGCCGCTTTCTGAACTCCTCGGAATCCGCCGCGCCGATCATGCGGCAGGCCTCGGTGACGTTGGGCCAGGCGTAGAAGGCGCCGCCCGGGGTCTTGCAGAAGACGCCCGGAACCTTGTTCAGCAGCCCGACGATCAGGTCGCGGCGCGCGAGAAAGGAGTCGCGCATCTTCTCGGCCTCTTCCTGAGGTCCGCTCACCGCCTCGACCGCGGCCCACTGGCTGATGTGCGAGGCGCAGGAGTCGGTGTTGGTCACCCAGCGCACGAACTGCGGCGCAAGTACCGGGTTGGACGCGAAGCCGATGCGCCAGCCGGTCATCGCCCAGGTCTTGGAGGCGCCGTCGGAGATGATGGTGCGTTCGTACATTCCCGGCAGCGAGGCGATCGAGCAGAACTCGCCTTCGTAGCACAGCCGCGAGTAGATCTCGTCGGCGTAGATCCAGACCTCCGGGTGTCGGCGCAGGATCGCGGCGATCGCCTCGAGGTCCTTCTTGCCGAGGATGCCGCCGGTGGGGTTCTGCGGCGAGTTCAGGATGAGGAGCTTGGTTTTCTTGGTGATCTTCGATTCGAGCTCGGAGGGATCGAAGGCGAAGTTGCGCGCCTCGCGCAGGTGCAAGGGCACCGGCACCGCGCCGTTCGCCACGATCTGCGACTCGTAGATCGGGAAGCCGGGGTTCGGGTAGATCACCTCGTCGCCCACGCCGTAATCGGTGGTCGAGAGGATCGCGTAGGCGATGAAGGGCTTCGCCCCGCCGCCGATGACGACCTCCTCGGGTTTGATCGAGAGGCCGCGCATCGCCCCCATGTAGCGCGCCGCGGCCTCGCGCAGCTCGGCGATGCCGGCCGAGGGCGTGTAGCCGTGCTTGCCCTCGCGCACCGCGCGCACTGCGGCGTCCTGGATGTTGACCGGCGTGTGGAAGTCCGGCTGGCCGATGCAGAAAGAGATGAGGTCCTTCCCCTTGCGGGCGAGCTCGTTCACTTCGGCGAGGACCACGAAGGCATTCTCGGTGCCGAGATTCTCGGTGCGGCGGCTGATCTTGGGCATGCGAAAGGTGTCAGGCGAATGTCAAGCGGGCCATTTTATCCTATGCGGAAAAGCCTTCGTGGCTTATCATTTCCGGCGCGAGACGGGAGAAATGCGATGCTGGTAAACTGCTCTGCCTACCAGGACGGAAAGAAACTCGCCGACATCAAGGCCGAGGAGATCAGCCAGTACGTGAGCCGCCCCGAGTGCTTTGTCTGGGTGGCGCTCAAGGATCCCGGCCCTGGCGAGCTCGCGGCGATGCAGAAGGAATTCGACCTGCCCGGGCTCGCGGTCGAAGACGCGCGCCAAGGTCACCAACGGCCCAAGATCGAGGAGTACAGCAATTCGCTGTTCGCGGTGCTGCACAACACCGAGGTCGTGCACGCCGAATCCGTCGACGAGCTCAAGATCGGCGAGGTCGATCTCTTCGTCGGCAGGAACTACGTCCTTTCGGTGCGCAACCACGCCGAGCCGGGATTCAAGGAGGTGCGCGCCCGCTGCGAGCGCGAGCCCGAATTGCTCAAGCACGGGGCGGGCTTCGTGTTCTACGCCCTGATCGACGCGGTGGTCGACCGCTATTTTCCGGTACTCGATGCGATCGAGGACGAATTCGAGAAGTTCGAGGAGCAGATCTTCTCCGGAAACTCGCTGCGGGCCAATATCGAGGGACTCTACTACGTGAGGCAGAAGCTGACTACGCTGCAGCATGCCGTGGTGCCGTTGCTCGAGGCAGTCGGCAAGCTGTACGGCGGCCGCGTCCCGCAGGTGTGCGCGGGGCTGCAGGACTACTACCGGGACGTCTACGACCACCTGGTCCGGATCAGCCAGACGATCAGCAGCCAACGCGACACGGTGACGACCGCGATCCAGGTCAACGTGGCCATGATCACCTTCGGCGAGACGGAGGTGACGAAACGCCTGGCGGCGTGGGGCGCGCTGATCGCCGTTCCGACCTTCATCGCCAGCCTCTACGGCATGAACTTCAAGCACATGCCCGAGCTCGACTGGGTTCTTGGCTATCCCGCCACGGTCGGAGCAATGGCGGTGATCAATATCGTTCTGTACTTTCGCTTCCGCAAGGCCGGCTGGCTCTAGCTCGGGGCGGCGGCTACGCGGCGACCATGCCGTGCACGCTGAAGAGCTGCTCCGGGTCGGTCCAGACCTTCTCGGGGGAGAATCCGGCCCGCTTGCCGAGTTCCTGGAATTCGGCGATCGAGTACTTGCAGGAGATCTCGGTGTGGATGGTCTCGCCGGGACGGAAGTCGAAGCGCCGCCCGGCGACGTGGGCGATCTGCGAGTACAGGCTCTCGAGGTGCATCTCGACCCGCCCCTGGGTCGGTTCGTAGAACGCCCGATGGCGAAACCGGTTCAGCTGGAAGTCCCCGCCCAGCTCGCGGTTGATGCGCTCCAGCAGGTTGAGGTTGAACCTGGCGGTCACGCCCTTGGCGTCGGCGTAGGCCGCATCCAGCGTCGCCTTGTCCTTCTTGAGATCGACGCCGATCAGCAGCGCGCCGCCCGTACCCACCGATCGGCGCACGTTCTTCAGGAACTGCAGCGCCTCCGCGGGGGTGAAGTTGCCGACCGTCGATCCCGGGAAAAACGCGAGCTTGCGGCGAATCGGCACGCCGACGAACTCGGGCAGCGCGAGCGGCTGCGCATAGTCGGCGCAAATGCCGACGATGTTGAGGAAGGGGAAGCGGCCCGCGAGCTCGTTCGACGAGGCCTGCAGCGTTTCCACCGCGATGTCGATCGGCACGTAGAGCCGCGTCTGCAGCGCCTGGATGAGGATGCGCGTCTTCGCCTGCACGCCGCTGCCGTACTCGATCAGCTCCGCGTCGGGGCCGACGAATTGAACGATGTCCGCGATGTTGCCACGGAGAATCGCCGTCTCGGTGCGCGTCGGATAGTACTCGGGGAGCTCGCAGATCTGCTCGAACAGGCGGCAGCCCTGCTCGTCGTAGAAATACTTCGGCGGAATGCTCTTCTGCGGAAGCGCGAGGCCGGCGAGCACGTCCTCGCGAATACGATCGGCGCTCGGAAGGAAGCTGTAGAACCGCACCACCCCGGGCGCCAGCGGCTCGGCGCTGGGCTCGGGCTTCATACCCGCGGCCGGGCGCTAGCCCGGCTGGCTGGTGGAGCGGGGGGGAACGACGAAATCGACTGCGGGTACGAGTCCCGCGGAGGATCGGACCGCGCGGCTGGAGGCAAATTCCAGCCATTGACGTATGCGGGTCGCGTCGCCAACACGAGTGTATTTACCCCAGGAGTCGAGCAGGACGATGATAATGGAACGCCCGGTCAGCGTCACCTGCATGACGAGGCAGCGCCCGGCCTCTGCGATGTAGCCCGTCTTCGACAGGCCGATCTCCCAGTGTGAGCTGCGCGTCAGGTTGTTGGTGTTGCCGAAGCGCATCATCCGCTTGCCGATCTTCACCTGGTACGAAGTCGAAGTGGTGAAGTCGCGGATCTTCGGATACGCATGCGCGGCTTCGACGAG